>Ga0209624_10001043_pt1 | contig 23124 bp, 15 predicted proteins | sample JacPinW_OM2H0_O1_FD_188565 | JGI IMG/M metagenome (GOLD analysis project Ga0209624, IMG submission 188565) | Forest soil microbial communities from Algoma, Ontario, Canada - Jack Pine, Ontario site 1_JW_OM2H0_O1 (SPAdes) (version 2) | ecosystem: Environmental > Terrestrial > Soil > Boreal...
GAGCATGCAAATCACATCCTATAATCCACATCTCGGCCTCCTTCGATCCGAGCACTGTTGGGGTGAACACCGAACAGTCTACTCGGGCCGTAGCGAGGCCGACGTCGTTATGGCATCAATCAGGATTTAGCCTGCGAGCTGCGTTCGTTGACTTGCCTCGGGCTGCAACCTAAGATGTGCTGGACGTGCCATCCATTGATTCGCTGATCGGAAAATCCATTTCGCATTACCGCATCGTCGAAAAACTCGGCGGCGGCGGGATGGGCGTGGTGTACACGAGCGTAGACGCTACGCTTGGCCGGAAAGTTGCCCTGAAATTCCTACCCGCAGAAGTCTCACGCGACAAACAAACGCTCGAACGCTTCCTGCGCGAAGCGCGGGCTGCTGCAGCGCTCAATCATCCCAATATCTGTACGATTCACGAGATCGGCGAGCATGAAGGCCAACGCTTCATTGCCATGGAGCTGCTCGAAGGCCAAACGTTGAAGCAGCAAATCGAGAGCGGCCCAATCGATGTGGATGTGCTGCTGCGTTTAGCGGCGGAAATTGCTGACGCGCTGGATGCGACGCACGCTAAAGGCATCGTGCATCGCGACATCAAACCAGCGAATATCTTCGTCACCGAGCGCGGCCAGGCGAAAATTCTGGACTTCGGACTCGCCAAGGAAATGCTGAAAAGCAGTGCAGTCACAGCGGCGACCGAAGGAGTAACGGCGGATCATGATCCGCACTTCACCAGCCCCGGCGTTGCTGTCGGCACCATCGCGTACATGTCGCCCGAGCAGGTTCGCGGCGAGGAATTGGACGCTCGCAGCGATTTGTTTTCGTTCGGGGCCGTACTGTACGAAATGGCCACCGGTCGCCGGGCGTTTGATGGGAATACTTCGGCCGTTATCTTTCACGCGATTCTTGGCGGAGAACCGCCGGCGGCACCGTACGGGAACGCACAAGTGCCGAAACCACTTGAAGAGATTATCCGCAGGGCGCTTGAGAAGAGCCGGGACTTTCGCTACCAGAGCGCGTCCGGGATGCTGGCAGACTTGAAACGGGTAAGGCGCGATATCGAAACAACGCATTCCACTCCGGGCGCTGCGGGAGCGTTGAGCGCCGTCCACCGTACTTCGTCGCGGCGGACGAAAAGCGCGGAAAAGTCTTCATCCGCGAAACACACCAAAGTGATCGACTCGCTGGCGATTCTCCCCCTCGAAAACGCGAGCGGAGACCCAGATACCGAGTATCTGAGCGACGGGATCGCTGAGGTGCTGATCAACACGCTGGCGCAACTTCGCAAAATTCGCATCGTGCCGCGCCCAGTCGCATTCCGTTATCGTGGCCCGTCGGTGGATTCTTTGGCAGTCGGACGCGAGTTGGGTGTGAGAGCGGTACTGTCGGGTCGCCTGGTGCAGCGGGGAGAAAATCTAATCGTTTCAGTGGAGTTGGTGGATGTAGAGCGCGAGGCGCAACTGTGGGGCGGGCGTTACAACCGGAAGATGGCGGACCTGATCACTCTGCAGGAAGAACTGACCACAGAGATATCCGAGAAACTGCGGCTGCAACTCACCGGGGACGAGAAAAAGAAACTCCGCAAGCGCCACACACAGAACAGCGAGGCGTACAAGCTGGTGCTCAAGGCGATGCACGCCTACGGCAAATTGTCGCCCGAGGGAATTCGCGACGCCATTGCGCTTTGCGAGCAAGCCATTGAGGTCGATCCCAAATACGCGGCGGCGTATGCCTGGCTTTCCCTTATTTACAGCCACCTGGTCTATTTTGGCTACAGCGACGTGGCGGAATTCTATCCGCGTGCGCGGGCGGCGGCGAAGAAAGCGCTTGAGCTGGACGATACTCTTGCCGAGGCGCATTTCAGCTTGGGGATGGTGCTGCTCCGCCAGAATTGGGACTTTTCGGGCTCCGAGCGAGAGTTGCGCCGCAGTCTTGAGTTAAACCCGGACTATTGGCTTGGCCACATTGGTTTGGGTCAGCTGTATCGATACCGCGGGCGCTTCGACGAAGCGATTGTGGCGCTGAAACGCGCGATCGACTTGGAAGCACCTCTCGGGGTCGTCGCTACTATTTTAGGCTTGGCCTATCACTGCGCAAGACGGTTCGACAGTGCAATCGAGCAGTTTCGCAAAATACTGGATACCGATCCCGGCAACACTGGCGCCCACATCCTCCTCGCCGAGTCGTACGCCTGCGCGGACCAACGAGAGAAAGCTATCGAAGAGTGCGAACGGTCATTGGCGCTGGCCCGCAGCATGGCAATTTTCCGGCTACATGCAGCAGCCTCATACGCCAAAATAGGCAAAACGGATGAGGCGCGTCAAATCCTCCAGGAAGTTGAATTGACCTGGAAGCCGGGTGATCCGGTGGCTTACTTTATCGGCGCGGTCCACGCGCGTTTGCTAGAGAAAGATGCGGCTTTCGAATGGCTGGAGAAGGCACTTCAACAGCACGAAATTTTGCTGGTGGAATTCAAAGTGTATCCAATGTTCGACGACTTGCACGACGACCCTAGATTCGCCGAGCTGGTGAAACGCATCGGCATCCCTGAGTGATCAACAACATTTGATTAGTGAGTAGCCGCTCAACTTCGATGTCCGGATTCCACTTGGAGGGTTCGTTGGATAACCGGACAGGTTCCAGCCCACCCTTTAGCACACTTTCTAATGTCCCCTTAGCTCATGGGTTAACGAGCTATCCATGTCGCTCTGATCGTTAGCGACCGGCGGTCCGCCCGAGGTTTGAAGGTAAATATGGTCCACACTGCCTAAACAGTAACATCAGAATGGACGCGCAGCTGTTGCCTTCAGACTTGCGGTACACTGCTCTCAATAGGAGGACCAAATGTCCACTGGCGCGAAACTGATTACCCCTAAGAATGGCGAGCATGTTTCAAGTACTCAGCACGAAGGCGTTTTTGAAGTTGTTTTTGTCAACTCACTCATGCAGACGGCAAATATCCGGCTCGTAGATGGCAGCGGCCATGTCGTGCCGAATGTGCCGTGGACTGGATTAAAAAAGCTCTAGATCAGCAGTGAATCGTTCTTGATCGCCATCATCCGGTAAAGCGGATGCTCATCCCTCGCGGATGTTTGCCAGATCGTCCACCTATGCCTGATTACTCGCGTGATCTCAATGGGTCGACGCAACACTGAGTTCGATCCCACCTGGCAACGAAAACAAAAGCCAACCGCTGGCTAGGTTTGACCAGCAGAAACGCTGCTCTGGCTAGGTTTTGGCCGAGCAAAGCCAAATAGATGGTTCTCCCGCGGAAGCATCGCCGAATCAACGCTGGGTGGTGTTTGCATCGACCGGTTGAGCTGGCACGGATAACCGGACGAGTCAGGTATTAGAACTTTACTTCTCCGGTTAGTGCGTTAATAAGGAGGGACCACTCACATGATTACTCGATGGCAGGCTGTAGGGCCAGTCGAGTTTGTTAACCTGGATCGACATCAGGCCCTCGAAAGCCACGTTCAGCTCCATTCGTTCACGATGATCGTTTGAACTTGCTCGTTCCCTGTCAACGAAGAAATACGCCCCTCTGCAGCATAAACAAGTTCAGTTAGCTCCGAGAACGTCATAAACGAGCGAGGTGAGACTAAGGGTTAGATTCGCATGTTTCGTCTATTAGAAAATCTCTTTATGGTCCCTTAAGGTTCTGGATTCGGCTATACTCCTGCATCTCACGCGCCGCCTGATCTGTCTTTCCCTCCTTCCGATGAATTCCTGCCAGTGCCAAATACGCCTGCCCCGCTAGAGGAGTGTCTTTTTCCAGCTCGATCACGCGCGCCAATGCATGCTCCGCTACATTCGGATCAACTACTGCCGCCGCTCTGCCGAGTTCATATAGAGTTTCCGACATATTCGGGCGCAACGAGTCCGAACGATGCAGTTCCACGACAGCTTCCTTCATTTTTCCCTGCTGCATCAGCGCATTTCCTAAACGATAAGCAGCTTCCGCACTTCCGGGCTGCAATTCGGCTTCTCCTCGAAATTGTTCTTCCGCTTTTTCCCATTCAGAACCAGCCGCATAGACTTGCCCAAGCTCAAGGCGCAAACCGGGCAAATCGGGTCGTATGGCTATGGCCTGCCTGTATTCCGCCATAGCTTTCGGAAACACTTTCATTTCGTAATCAGCTTGACCGAGAGCCTGATACCCCCGCGCGGACTTCGGATAAACGGAGAGGAGGCGGTCCAATGACTGCGCGGAGAGGGCCGTTGCGGCGCGGCTGAGGTAAAAAAGAAGATCCTGATCGTCCGGCGATTTCGCAAGAGCCGCTTGCAGATTCGCGACAGCTTCCGCAGGTTGGCCTGCTTGCAGTTGGGCTATACCCAGAGCTCCATAATCGTGAATCATAGTCAGATGCGGAATGGCTTGCGAGGCATAGCCTTCCGCTAACAGTGCGTAGCCCAGTAATTGGTGAACGGCGAGAGACTCCGGACTCAACTCGGCTGCGCGCTGCAAGGGAGAGATGGCCCCCGCATAATCGTGCTTCTTCATGTAAGCGTCACCCAACTTGAAGAAAACGATGCCAGCAGTGGGATCCAAATTCGCTGCCTTACGAAAGTCAGCGATCGCCTGATCAAAGTCGCTGCGGCTTTCGGCGTCCGTTCCGGCTTGCAACAGCGTGAGGACTTCGGGGGACACCGAGGGCTCCGCCGATTGCGGCGGTAATAACAAGCACATCCACAACAACGCATGAATCATGGCACCGATTCCTCGATCACGATAAATTGATTGGCTTTGACGCCCCGTAGAACCTGTTGGATACCGGAGGGCCACCTGATCTCTATGTCGGCTGTCTCAGCGGTACCGAGGCCGAAGTGCAAGCGCTTGTCATTCGAAGATAGGTAACTTCCCGATGCTGTCGCGAACCGAGTTTGACCGTTAACTCGCACGCGGGCGCCAAAGCCATCGCGGTTGCTTCGTTTTCCTCTCAGCGTAAGCGTCAGCCAATGCAGTTCGCCGCCGCGGTTCAAATAGAACTTGGGCGCTTCGCCGAGTGAAGTCGTGATCACGTCGATCCAGCCATCGTTGTTCAGATCGCCGAACGCGGCTCCCCGTCCGGCTACTGGCACGTCCGATCCGGCGTCAGCCTTTACGAAACGTCCTTTGTAGTTCATGGCGAGCAAGGGAAGTTCCCGATAGTGCAGCGAGCCGTCGTACATCTCAACATTGTCGAAAACATGGCCTTGGACAATAAATGCATCCTTCCAGCCATCGTTGTCGAAATCTTCCAGCCCGACCCCCCAGCCCGAGGAGTTCCCCGAGAGCACGCCAAACCCTGCCGCCAATTCCTGCGCACTGAACAATCCTCGGCCATCATTATGAAAGACGACGTAAGGCTCATGAGGAAGTTGGGTGATAAGAAGATCGGGAAGGCCATCGTTGTCGTAATCCTGAAAAACAATGCCCATACCAGAGAGCATTTTCCCATTTTCGGAAAGCGCCGCGCCTGATTCTAAGCCGCATTCGGTGAAAGTACCGTTCCCGTTGTTGTGAAAAAGAAACTGGTTGGTCACGTCGTTCGCGACAAAAATGTCTGTGAAGCCATCGCCATCGTAATCGGCGAAAGCGACTCCGAGGCCATGGCCTTTTTTAGCGCCGATGCCGGAAGAAAGGCTCACATCCTCAAACGTGCCATCTCCCCGATTGTGATACAAAATGTTAGTAATGGCGGGAAATTCACCAGGCGGGCAGTACGTGGGCCGTTCAGAGCCGCAGGTTTTGCTTTTCTCCATGTTCCAATCGAGGTAGCGCGTAACAAACAGATCCAGTCTGCCATCATTGTCGTAATCGAAAAATCCTGCGGAAGCCGACCAACCGCCCGCAGCGACGCCAGCCTTTGCGGTGACATCGGTAAAGGTACCGTCTCCATTGTTATGATACAAAATATTTTTTCCGAAGTTGGTCACGTAGATATCGGGAAAGCCGTCATTGTCGTAATCCCCGACCGCGACTCCCATCCCGTAGTTTGAGTCACCGGCACTGGCAAGCCCAGCGTGTTCGGTAAGGTCGGTGAAGGTGCCGTCCGGATTCTGCCGGTACAGACGGTTCCAGTAGGCGGGATTCCGACGATCGAAGCTGATAGAACTTCCGGTGATGTCTCGCACATGCCCGCCGTTGACGAGGAAAATGTCCAGCAGACCATCATTGTTATAGTCCAGGAGAGCGACGCCTCCGGGCATGGTTTCAATGAGATACTTCCGAGGAGTTGGCGAGTTGCGTAGAACGAAATCAACACCTTTCAAGGCCTTGGTTCGGAAGATGGGGCCGGGGTCGGGAGTCGCTCCGGCCTCAAAATACTTCGGGGGGAGTACGGCTCGCGCGAGCGATAAAGAAGAACCTGCCGTGGCGGCCGCAGCTGCACTCAAGCTTGCCAAAAACTCACGACGCGGAATTCGACGCGGCATTTACGATCCTTTCAGATGACGAGCAGGCCGGCGTCAAGACGCGAAGACTCGAACGGTTGCTGAGAGAAGCTCGAGCTCCGGACCCGGCTGGAAAAAACTCAGAGTGCAAAGCTGTCACTCACGCGGTCTGATGCACATGGATAAAAACAATACCACCAAATCCGGCGGCCGATTGTGCCAGCCGGCAATCGGGTGCAGCGACTAACGGCTTGCGCTTATCTGCTTCGCGACGGCGGCGGAGACTTTTACCACAGTCACAGCGCCGTAGACATCCGTGCCCGTTGTCCAACCCTCAGCGGATCCGTTTTCAAGTTGTGCAAGGTCCGTGTAGTGCCTTCCTTCCACGGCGTCGAATGTCACTGAGCGCGCTGAGATACCGTGCAGCCTCACTTCGTATTCGCGCAAGGACGGTTTATAGGTCCCTTCGGGCGCGGCCAAGGCGAAACGAACGACTGTCCCGTTGTCGCTGGAGGATAGACGCTGCTGATAGAAGGCACCTTTTTCATACGCATAGGTAATACCATCGTCGTCGTAATAGTTAAAGGACGTCTCTGCCGCGGTCGGAAATACATCCACGAATACACGCGTGACGGGATGTTCTCCGACGTACTGTTGAATGTCTTGGGTGGGGAAGATTGCACCGGCATGTATGAATAGCGGGATATCCGACCAGGTCTGGGGATTAACTGGATAAACGATGGACTGGCCACCTTCATATCGCTGGCCGCGGAAATAATCGAACCACTGACCCGGAGGCAAATAGATTGTGCGGCTTGCTTGCCCTTCACCCATGATCGGCGCGGCAAGCAACTCATCGCCAAACATCCATTCGTCGGTAATGTCCACCGCTCGGCCTGCGTCTGTTGGGAAATCCCAAAAGAGTGGGCGCACAATACCAATGCCGGTCTCGTGGGCTTGTCGTTCATACGCGTACATATAAGGAATGAGGCGGTAGCGCAATTCGATCGCGGCCTTGGCATCGGCCTCAGCTCGGGCGCCGAAAATCCATGGCTGGCGATGCTCATCCAGGCTCCCGTGTACTCGCATGATCGGCACCAACGCCGCGAACTGGACCCAGCGTGCATAGTTTTCGGAATCGGGGTGGCCCTCGAAGCCTCCGGTGTCCATGCTCCAGTGTGGCTCACCAAGATCGATCGTTGAAAGCATGTTTGATTCCTGCCAACCCATGCTCTGAAAACCCGTGCCGATATCACCAGACCATTCTGCGTATGCGTAACGCTGGGCACCCAAGTAGAAATTTCGGTTGATTGACCAGACCCTCTGATCGTCGAGGGAGCGTGCGCCGTCATACATCGCCCTTTGCATATCCGCATTCTGGAAGTTTGGAAATATCGCATTGCCGTTCGCATCCGCTTCGTCGTTCCAAAAATATTGCAGTCCCGCATGATATGCGGGCACCATGTGATCCCAGAACCATGAGCGAGCGGTGGGTTTGGAAAAATCGATATCGAGCGCTGGCCGATGCGAAAAATAATCAGTATAAGGCTGTTCCCAATCGAAGAATAATTTGTGATCGTAAGCGTACTGAGCAGCAGCAGTTAAGTTGCCATCCACATCGCGCAGTACTATGCGCGGCTTGAAGATGCCTGCGAGTTTTATGCCCTTGTCGCGCATCGCCTCCGCAAATTTTCCGGATGCGCCGTCCGGGAACTTGTCCGGATGAACGTTCCCGGGACCGCTGGTGCTGTTCCATCGCCATTCGCCGTAGTTATCCTCTCCCCAGGCTTTCCAATCGAAATCTAGAATGATGCCATCAATGGGAATTTGCTTGGCGCGATAAATGTCGACAATCTGCGTGATTTCCGATTGTGTTGAGCCGTACTGGCTATTTATGAATCCCAAAGTCCACTTCGGCATCATGGGCGGGCGCCCGCTGATGTCGGCAACGTCCTGCATTATCGTTTTTGGATCGCCGACGATCGCGAAGTATTCGATATCTTTGCGCGAGCCGCCGCTAAACTGGAGGCCTCCGGTGGAGATATCGAAATCTCCGCCGTCGGAATCTACGAGCAGGCCATACCTGAGAGTGTAGGTGAGCGGAGCGCCGCCGTCGCCTTGACGGCCCGCTGCAACGGAGCCGCCCGAGCGGCGGACTCCGGTCCGAATATCCTGGCGTCTATCGATATTCTGTCCAGGGAGACTGGTACTGTCTATGCCGAAAAACGAGTCTGAGATGTTGTAGGTAAAACGCAAGCCGCCGCCATAAACGCCTCCCTCCGCTGGCTCGCGCAGTAGCTGGCGATTGTTGTTGTCGTAGATGGCGAAGCGAACGGGTGTCTTGGAAATCTTCACAACTAACTTTTCCGTTGAAATCGTCATCGGGTCCGAATCGGTATCGATCTTTGCCGGAGTGTCGTTGCGCCAAGTGTGACTTGGGTCCAGGACGGGAGTGGCGGGGCTCGTCTGGTTCTGCGGTTGATAATGTACTCGAAGTATGTTGGGCGCGACGACCTGTACAACAATCGTATCTTCGCCCACGCGTAGCGTAAGCATGTCGCCCGTTACTTCAGCGCTCTTTAGATTTCCGATTCCGGCTGGAGGGTCTTTCGGCGCTTGCTGGCCGCGCAAAGTAGCGGGTGTCGCAGGAATTAAAAGCGCACAGAGGACCAGGAATATTATTCTTCGCCATCGTAGAGAGCAAGACAACACGCCACAACGGGCACGGGTGCGTGCTGCGGACGAAATCACACCGATGGAAATCTGAGAATCGTTGCCGAGGCTCGACAAGTATTTAGTGGCCGTCATCTATACACTCTTTTGCTTCCGGGGTAGCCGGGCCCAAAATCGGACAAATAAACGAAGGAATTTCGATCTGTGTGTTGTCATCTGGCAACTATATCGTTCGGTGGACACTGGGATTCATTTTTGGCGTACCGGACGGGAGGCCCGGCAAGCGGCGAATCATTCCGTGTTCGGAATCTGAGTTCGCCCACCTGCCAGGCGTCCGCGTCGGGGGGTAGGTCAGACAAGATCGCACCAGGGCGTCAAAAGTAAAATTTTGCAGCCACTTGTGCAGTGCGCGCCTGGTAAGCTTGGGTGATCCTTCCGAAATTACCGGCGCTTACGTCGGACAGATTTGTGTCAGGTTGGAAGAAGTCCGGATGATTGAGCGCGTTAAACATCTCGAAGCGGAATTGCAACCGTTTGCTCTCAGTGACATTCCAGTATTTTTGTATAGCCATGTCCCAATCAAAGAACTTGGGTCCGTGAATATTCGAGAAGAACCTCGGAGCGTCTCCGAATGTAAATGCAGCCGGCTGTGAGAACGCGGCTGGATTAATCCAGTTGGTGATCGATTGATTTGCCGGTATCGGGTTCACTCCGGGCACTATATTCGGGCGCTGATTGAAACCGAAACCGACATTGTTGGAGGCTGGCTGGATGGAAATAGGTAATCCAGACTCGGCAGTGAGGATTCCGCTCCAAGCCCAACCTCCTAGAACGGCGTTAACGGGCCCGCTCCAGTCCGAACCAAATGCTTTTCCTTTGCCAAAGGGTAATTCGTAAATGTAAGAGGCGACGAACCTGTGAGGGACATTGCTGGCATCAACAGAATAGTCGGCAGCAAGATTGTACGAATTCAGGTTACTTGTCCCACTGCCTGGGAACGCCCAACCGGAAGCTCCTTGTACGTCATCCATGAACTTCGAATAGGTGTACGAAAGGTTGAGATCCAGTCCGGAATGCCAGCGGTGAGTGTAGGTGACTTGTAACGCGTCGTACGAAGAAGTACCCACAGCAGGCCCATTTTCGAACACGCTGCAGTATTGAGGAAACGGGTTCAGCGCTTGCGCCTCGGTAATCGTAGAGTTGTTGAGGCCGCAGCTGCTTGATGTTATATGGCCAAAAAATGGGTTGGGCACCGGATTGAAGAGCGCATTCCCCTGCGCCAAATTTCCCGGCGAAATCTGGTCCCACTGCAAACCCGTTGCAAGCAAACTTGCCCCGTGATTCCCCACGTAGCTGACGTCCAGCAGATCATTGGGAGTAAACGAGTACTGGGCTCCCGCCATCCACTGCTCCACGTAAGGAGTCTTCCGGTCGTGGTTAACTATGGTGGCTCCAAAGCCGACATCCTGCAATCCTCCCGCGCTATTGCCGGAGGGCAACCGTTCCGTGGTAAATGCAGGGCCGCACGCCGAAAAAACACCAGGGGCGGTTTCACAGCTAGCATTTGGATTTCCGCTCAGGGTCGAGGCGGGATTTAGACCATTGTTGAGAGTGGCGTTCCACAGTGTGGACTGCGAAAATCCGTCGTTGGGACCTTGACCATAATAGTTCGGCACGTAAAAAATGCCGTAACCGCCACGGAACACAAGATTTTTGGTTCCTTGAATCGCAACGGAGATGCGCGGGGCAACGTTATTGTATGAAGTATTGTACAGGCCAGAGTCATTGGGCGAGTTGAAGATAAGTTCACCCGGAACGAAAGTGCCAAGCTGGGCACTGAGGGGGTTTTGCGCGGTGAAACTAAAATAATTTTGCGCATTGTGGCGTTCGGTCGGTGCGGTCTGGATCTCATAACGCAATCCGAGAGTGAAGGTGACTCTCGGCGTCACCTTCCAGCCGTCTTGAATATACCAGCCGAGGAAGTGCTTATCGGTGGCTGGGAATGCCTGATACGACGCACAAAGGTTACACGACGTGCCGTTGCCTCCACTTCCCACTCCGAGGAGGAAAGATGCAAATCCGTTTCCCGTTCCCGCCGTTGAGTTATTCGGATCTGGCCCTTCGGTAGATGCGGTCTCAAAGTTCAGGGCCGTCTGGCCGAAGTGGCCGCCGTCGATCCTTAGCCATACATCCGTGAAACCAAAAGCTATCTCATGCCTCCCTTTTAGTTTCGTGAAATCAAGCGAGCTGGTCCAGAAGGTTTGGGGTACGATGTAATTGTTATTCCCGCCGCTTGCACCAAGGTCGGCATAATTCCCGCCACCATTAAATGATATTTGCGGGAAAGCAGGCGCGATACCGTCAATGAAGGCAGGCAGCCCAAGTCCCGAGGTTTTGAATCCAAAACCCTGGCTCGTTGCTTGTTCTACGTGACGATTCACGCCGAAATTGGCGTTCATTGTAAAAGTTGGGCTGAAAATGTGGTTGAGGCCAAGGTTAAAGCTGTAGCGGTTGTTAGGATTGAGCAGTCCCGGGCCTGCGGGATTGGACGGTCCAAAGAAATCCGGCGTGTTTGTTTTGGTCTGAAACTTCTGTGACCAGCGCACATAAAGCCGATTATTGTCGTCTATGTTGTAATCCAGGCGGCCCGAGTACTCGTTCGAATGTTCGGCGGCGGCTCCGGTTGCCGTAAAATTGGTTCCCGTTGCAGATCCGCTGCCCGTAGGCCAAAAGTTTGCTGCCGCGATATTGCTGGCAATCATGTCCAGAAGTGGTCCCGGAATCATGTTTGTGACACCCAAGCCCGTTGAAATGTTGCCGGAGATCGGGTCTCGAATGAATTCGGTAGTGGCACCCATCGGACAATTGCTCACAGGCCTCGCGGTGACGGTGTCAACCCCTCCACAGGTAACTTGGCGCGTACTGAAAGGGTTGTAAATCTCACCAGTATAGATTGGTCTTCCGAGATAGTCGGTGCCAGTTTGCGCTCCCAACAGCGCCGAAAAATCTCCGGTCCTCTCTGCTGCGGTAGGCAGTGTAAATTGTTGGGTCGATGGAGTTGCTTGCCTCTCGCCTTCATAGTAGGTAAAGAAATAGAGCTTGTCCTTCTTGATTGGACCACCGATAGTGCCGCCAAATTGGTTCCGATTGAATGAGGGCTGAGCTCCGTTGTTAAAATAGTATCTAGCGTCCATGCCATCGTTGGCGTAAAACTCCCAAGCATCCCCATGGAACCCATTTGTCCCCGACTTGGTCACAATGTTGACTACGTTTCCGCTACTCCACCCATACTGCGCGGTGAACGCATTGGTCATAATCTTCATTTCCTGCACGGCGTCCACCGACGGAACGTAGATTACCCCTCCCCAATCAACTCTTGTATCCCAAGTTCCGTCTATCAAATATTCTGCGGTGCCAAAGAAGGTCCCGCCGAAATTCAGAAAGGAGATATCCTGATCCGCAGTTTGAGCGAGACCTGGGTTTCCCACGATCTGTTGTTCAGCAGCATTGTTAACCGAGGAATTGATCAGCGTCAGACTGATGACGCTTCGAAAATTCAAAGGGAGGTCTTCGGCGAATCTCGCGGATAGGTCTTCTGAAATATTGGCATTGTCCACGTTCAGAAGCGGCGCTTGTGAAGTGACTTGGATGCTTTCGTTCAGCGCCCCGACAACGAGGCTGACCTGTTGTTCGGCGCTCTGCCCAGCGGCCAAGGTGATTCCTTCTTGTCTGTACTGCTTGAATCCTGAAGCTTTTATCTCCAGCACGTACACACCAGGGGGGAGGAAAGTAAAAACGTAGAGGCCGGCACCTTCAGTCGAAGCCGTATGCAAAAGACCTTGCTCGGGGCTGGTGAGGGTTACAGTCGCGCCTTTGACAGCTAAGCCTGCCGGGTCAGTGACGCGGCCGCTCAGCGTGGCTGTGAACGCGGCGGACGACTGACCGGAGACCGGTCTGCCGCTTACGAACAGAAGCGCCAAAGCAAATACCAAAAAGCGTAGCGTCCACAAATGTTCTCTAGCTGCCATAAAGACACACCCCCTCGGCTTTGGATACCGTCAGTATCTGACTGGAACTTCTCCGGACACCCTGCAAAAGCCACAACCCCCGTAACCCGTGCAACGATGTTACACGGAACAAAAGGACACGATAGACCTTGCCACTTATATGAAACTGGCAGGGAATGTAGCAACTGTTTGCTGGTTAAAGGAGCAGGATAAGAAGGATAAGAGCAAGAAAGTCTCTCTACAACGATTATTTTCAATGACTTATGGCGAAGCGGAAACTACCGAAAAGCGCTCGCAGATTTGTCTTTTTACGTTGCAGCCACCTTTAAAGCGCAGTAGTATCCAAAAAACAGACCATTGTCATAGAAAAAGTTAATTAGTTTCGCGATGTAGATACTCGTCACCGGGGCGTGGGTGGGACATATTGCAACCTGAGCAGGTAACCGAAAACTGGACACCGTGTAGCGAAGTCGAAAAGGGTGCTGTTCAACAGCAACTCGAACTGCTGCTCGCTTCGCCTTTATTCCATTCCAGCAAGAGATATCCCAGTTTCTTGAGGTTTGCCGTCGCGCGCGTATTGGCCGGTCAGACCGACCAGCTCAAAGAGCGCATTCTCGGTATCGAAATCTTCGAGCGACCCGCCGACTACGACACTAATACGGACCCTATTGTCCGGGTAACTGCGGCAGAAATTCGCAAACGTATCGAACAGTATTATCAAGATCCCAAGCATAGCCAGGAAATTCGGCTATTCTTGCCATCCGGATCGTACGCCCCACAGTTTTACTGGCCGGGCCATCCTAGCGGTCTTTTGGCCAGTTCCGTCGAACTGGCAATTAACGGCTCAGATACCATCAAAGTTCAACCTGCTGCGATCCTGTCCGTTGCTCCACGAATGAAACGAATCTTTACGATGGGCAGGATGTTGACATTTGCCTTGATTGCGCTCGTGCTTGTGATTGCTTCGACAGTGCTGTGGCAGGCGTCGCGTCCTCCGGTCTTGAGACAATTTTGGGAGCCGTTCGTGAACTCACCAAATCCTGTGCTCATATGCGTGGCCGACCAGAGCCAGTACTCCAGCATACAACTGCGCGATGCCGCCGACCCGCTTCACGAAGTTACTTTGTCCGATACCATGGTCACCCTCATCATTGACGACGTAAGTCCTCTCGTGAATATTGCCGCGCTGCTTCGTACCTACGGCAAGACCTCGCGGGTGCTTGGTGAAGCGAACACTACGTTGACCGACCTCCGGCGAGGCCCATCCATTTTCATTGGAGCATTTGACAACAGCTGGACGTTGCGTTTGACGTCTCCTTTACGCTTCCATTTTGCTAACGACGCCGCGATGAACAAATTATGGATCGAGGACCGTTCCGATCTTGGAAAGCACAACTGGATGATGGATCGTTCGCAACAACATACCGGTACCTATTCGGACTACGCTCTCGTGGCGCGCTTCACCGATCCGACCGTCGAGCAATTGGTAGTCGTGGCTGCAGGCATCGGTCGAGGCGGCACCGTCGCTGCGGGTGAGTTTCTGGTGGACGCGAATCGTATGGACGAAATGCTGAAGAAAGTATCGGGCGATTGGAAGCAGAAGAACATCGAAATTGTTCTCGAAACGCAGGTTATTGGAGACCGCTCCGGCCCCCCGCGCATCAGCGCGGTCTATGTGTGGTAGTCGGTCGATGTCGCAGTGATAAAGTAAAAGGGCGAATGCGCGATCCTAAGATGTATCACTCTTCTGAAATGACGAGGGACTTGCTACTCCGAGGCCGATAGCCACCGTACGCCTAGATCGGCGGCTTCCCTGTCATCACGACCTTTCGGGCGCTTCGACATCTTCAACGTCTTCAACTGTTTCAACGCCGCTTACGTTCGACAGATTCAACTGCTGATCAGTGTTCCTCTGAAATTCCACGACTTACGGCTCCGCAGATTTGGCCTAGTCCTTGCCTTAATCCAAGCGAGTGCAGACAGGCAATGTTGGTTGCCGCGGGGGCCCATTCGAAAGGTACGAGGAGAAGCACTATGGACGATCAACGATTGAAGACGATTGACGAACTAGGCGTGACCGTTGCTACTATCCGTGATTCAACTGGGGACGAAGAACTCGTCGCTGCTGCCAAGGGTGGAGATGAACTGGCATTTGAAACTATCGTCAAGCGGCACCGGCAAAGGATTTTTGCGCTTGCGCTCCGCTATACACGGAGTCCGGAAGATGCCGAAGACATTGTCCAGAACGGTTTTGCAAATTGATTCTCATCGGTCAATCCTTTGACTGCTCGTGCGCTTTTCGATCTTTTCGGCTCTGCAGTCACCTATCCAGACTCGCGACCCCCGAAAATATTCCCGCAGAGCTACCTCATCGCCGGCTTCAGCACTTAGCTCCCAGCGCCGAAACGGACTGTCCGCGACCGGCGTAATACGCAGAAACCGGTCCGAATCTCCGAGACCTTGATGTCTGGAATAAAACGAGCAAAAGGCCAGTCAGTTATGGTGAGAAGAAACAAATGAATATTCGGAGGGTTTTTACCATTCGGGTTTGTAGCCGCACAAATCACGTTGCCCGTTTGCACGGCAGATCAGTCGGCAAGAATCGAGAGACGATACGATGAGTGCACAGAGACAATCCGAGTTAACAGAGTGGAATGATGCAGATGTCGTGCGACTGGCTCAACAGGGGGATGCCGGCGCGTTTGAACGAATCTATCAATTGCACAGCCGAAAGGTCTACAACCTATGCCTTCGTATGACGGGCGACCGAACGGAGGCGGAGGACTTGACTCAGGATGTGTTTCTGCAGTTGTTGCGGAAGATCGTCACGTTCCGCGGTGAATCGGCCTTTTCCACCTGGCTCCATCGGATGGCCGTCAACATCGTCCTGATGCGCTTTCGCAAAAAGCCGATAGCAGACGCTTCCTTGGACACAATCACCAATTCCGCGGAGGAGTCCAACACGCTCCCAAAGGAATTTGGCCAGCCCGACCTGCAGCTAAATGGCGTCATCGATCGCATAGCGCTTCAAGCGGCTATTAACGAGCTGCCAATCGGATACAAAACAATGTTTATTCTGCACGACATCCAAGGATACAACCACGACGAGATTGCCGAGATGTTTGGATGCTCGGTGGGAAACTCAAAGTCGCAAGTGCACAAGGCCCGACTACGACTCCGTGAATTGCTGCAACGCGCAATTAGACGCAGCACTCATCGTCATCGTAGGTCAACCGTGAGTTCCCTCGCGCTGGGCCGGCTGAAATACATCTACGAATATGTTAACGCGTGAAGTAGCCCAATACGTGAGTCCGATGAGTAAGGCGGAATAAAATCCGCCGAAAAATAGTCAGTTGTATGGAGCGCACACTGAAAGATCTATAGCCGGGAATTGTGATTAAGAATGCAATCGAGCGGCAGCTTCTGAGCGTCAATCACCACCATTTTTACTTGTGCTCGCGTTTGTCGCGAAGCTCCGAGCGTGAACCAATTTGCAGGATAGAGTGTTCAGGCAAGTCAGGCGAAAGGTTTCTATGCGATTACGACTCTTTGAGATTCACGAACAGCCATGGTTCCCGCAATTCCTTCGGGATCAATTCGTAGACGGACTTCAGATGATCCTGGAGGTCACGAAGACCTATCAGCCGATCGCGAAACTGCTTAGAAAACGACTGGAGGAGTGCGGCTCTGAACGCGTGCTGGATTTGTGTTCGGGGGCCGGTGGACCATGGCCATCGCTGGTACGGGATTTCCAAATGCAGGGAGCGAAGTCACCCGAAGTTTTCCTGACTGACAAATTCCCAAGCACGACAAAACTTCATGAATTGGAGTTCACCACTGCGAATCGCATTCATTTCCTTCGCGACTCGGTGGATGCAACTGAGATACCGGGGCACCTCAAAGGGTTCAGGACGCTCTTTTCTTCTTTCCACCATCTTAACCCAGAAGAGGCGCGACTCCTTCTGCAGGACAGTGCTAAAAAGCGACAAGCAATTGGGATCTTTGAGGTGTCTGCACGACATTCGCTATCGTTGCTTGCGGTATTGTTCGTTCCTGTCGGTGCTTGGCTCTTCGTCCCTTTTCGGCGACCCTTTCGTTGGTCGCGGCTCCTTTGGACGTACCTAATCCCGGTGATTCCTTTCGTTCTTTTCTTCGACGGCTTGATTTCCTGCTTGCGTGCGTACTCGCTCGGTGAACTTCACGAGATGACAAAAGAACTCGCGAGCAGCGGATACCGATGGGAGATCGGAGAACAAGCAGGAGGATTCTTGCCCCTCCGAATTACGTATTTATTTGGTTGGCCGCTCAACATATCCACGGAACCGGGCGATTGAACCAGATATGCAAACGAGTCCATACGAGAATAGGATCAACAATGAATCCGATCGCCCCTCGCACAAAGGTGGAATAGTTAGTTGCGCCTCGAAAGCCGACTTGCATTCGGGGCCACTCGTACAAAGTTTTTTGAGCGCCTCCACCTTCCATGGGATAGCTTGAGGTAAAAATGTCCAAGCGTTTCCAGTGTTTGGGGGACGGATGGGCAGGCGCCTGAATCGCTTGAATTTTGAGAATTTGACAAACCGTTTACATTGTTCGCCGTGGTTCGATCGTCTTATTCATGACGGTTGAGATGGGACCGCACAAAGGGAAGTAGTGAGAGAGAAACGGGAGCGCAACAGATCCTGTGGTAGCACGTTAAGGAAACACCATGTGTCTGAGTTTGAACGGAGCCGAAGTGTCCTCGATCGTTGAAGGCGGAGGCGGCAAATATGTTGGTGTTTTGAAGGAAATTCCCGGAAAAATGGAATCGATCGTTCTGTTCATTTCGCCACAAACGAGAACAACATTGGGCATTCCGATGTCGCGATTGACTGTGGAGGCTGTGCGCCAGCAACTCGCCGAATCCAATGCCGCCTTCGCAGAGGCAGGTGCTAAGTAACAATAAAACCGTCGCGACAGCCATCCTGGGCGCACGCGTCAAATGTTTTATGGACCCCGGTTCCCGTGAAACCGCTAATGAGGGAGGCCGATGAGGCGCACGAGGTCTTGAAAGCGCGGATCCGAACGGAGAGGATCGAAGCCTGGACGCGACAAGACCCCCGGATTAAATCGTTCCTCAAATCCTTTTTCTAGCCAATTCATGGCGTGATCACTGTCCCCGAGTGCCGCATAAATCACGGCAATCTCAGAAGCGTCTGAGTAATTACGATTCGAGTTCTTCTTCAGGTCGTCCAATAGCTTCAACGCCTCGCTCGTCTTACCAGAAGCGGCAAAAGCGCGAGCCAGATTAGCTATGCATGTTGGGCTACCGTTAGAAAGCTCGACCGCCTTTTGCAATTCTGCGATGGCTTCTCCGTACATATGTTTTTGGAGGTACGCTTGGGCGAGTTGATTGTGTGCAAGTGCGAAATTAGGGTCCATCCCGATTGTTTTGCGACTCTGGATTATCGACTCGTCATAGAAATGCGCAATGACCAGGAGCTCCGCCAAATCGGAGTTAATGATGAGTGATAGCGGGTCCAAGTTTTTCGCTTTTCTCATTTCCGCGATCGCGTCGTCATACTGACCCATTAGACTCAAATGCCAGGCGTACCAATGGTGAGCTGTTGCGTAGCCTGGATTCAGCTCAATCGCTCGTCGGAATTCCTTTCCGGCAGATTCAAAATCCCAATCGAAGGCATCGAAGCAAAATGCAAGAGAGTTGTGGGCTTCGCTCAGCGAGCTATCCAGTTCTAAAGCTTTGATCGCCGCGGCTTTTGCCTTTGGAAACGCCTCCTTGGGGGTCAGCACCGCGTACTGCCAATCTCCCAACAAGGCGTATGTATCAGCTAAACCGGTATAGGCCTGAGCGTAGTTCGGATCCTTTGCAATAGCCTGGTTGAAATAATCGACAGCCGTTTTCAAGCTATTTGCGGTTCGCTTATTCCAAAAGTAGCGTCCTTTAAGATAAGCCTCATAGGCTTCTGGATTCACTACCTTCGCGCTTTTGAGGACAGCTTGTTCTTGTGGACTCAAACTGATCCGAATTTGTTCGGCAATGGAACGGGCCACCTGGTTTTGCAGCGCCAAGGTATCACGCACATCACCTTCATAGCTGGCAGCCCAGAGGTGCTTATCAGCGTTAGCTTGGATCAACTGCGCAGTTATTCTGACCCGGTCACCGGAACGCAAGACGGTGCCTTCCACCACGGCGTCAACGTCAAGCTCTCGCGCAATCTGTGGCAGGGACTTACCCGCGTGTTTGTAGGGCATGACCGAGGTCCGGGAAATTACACGCAATGCGCTGATCTGCGAGAGATCGGTGATTAACTCGTCGGTCATACCGTCTGCGAAATAATCCTGCGACGCATCCGCGGAGAGGCTTTCTAAAGGAAGCACCGCCAAGGACCGAATACTGGGCGACGGGGAGTTTCTGAAGTGAAATTTCCAAGTGGCGAATGCGGCAATCAGAACGAGCAGCACGGGAACTAATATTTTCCACGCGAGTGACGGCGAGTGATTCTCCCGTGTGTCCGATTCCAGAGGGAGACTCGGGCGAGTCCCAGTAGACGGGTGAAGAGGGGCTACCTGTTCCGAGTGGACCGGTATCCCATGGGCAACCTTGACTTCGGCAAGAAAGCGGTAGCCACGTCGAGAAACAGTTTCCACAAAGCGCGGACTTTCGGCGGAATCGCCGAGGGCATCACGAATTTTATTGATCGCCTTATTAAGCCCGTGATCGAAATCCACAAACGTGTTTGCGGGCCAAAGTTTCTTCTGAAGGTCTTCGCGAGTTACGACCTCGCCCGAGTTTTCTACAAGCATCGTCAGGACTTGGAAGGGCTGCTCCTGCAGTCGCACCAGTAGGCCGTGCTTTCGCAATTCGCCGGATCGAAGATCCAGCTCGAAAACTCCAAACCGGAGCCGACCGGCAATCTGCTGGTTTTCTGACATGGCAAGCTAAAGCGTCGGTGGACGGAGTGTACCACCGAGCAGAAATTAGCGAAACATGGTGGGGGACAGTTCCATGCAAGGCATCTATTTACAATAGCTTACTAGGGGAGGTGTATTCCAGTGCTAAAGAATTGCCCGTCCATTGTGTGGTTTACGCGCGCGCACCATAGTGAGGCCACAAGCGGGCGATATGTCGATCGCAGGAGGCTTCAATGCTTGAGCATGGCCACACTACAAATTTTGAGCAGGCGGCTTTACCCCATCTCGACGCCGCCTATAACCTGGCGCGCTGGCTAATGCGAAATGAACAAGATGCCCAGGACGCGGTCCAAGAGGCATACCTTCGCGCCCTCCGATTCTTTCCCGGCTTCCGTGGCGGCGATGCGCGAGCTTGGCTCATGAAAATTGTCCGTAATACCTGTTATACGAGTTTGCGCGCAAACCGGTCGATGCAGGATGCGACGGAGTTTGACGAGACCGTTCTCATACCCGATTCTCAGGCTCCTAATCCTGAACAGGCAGCACTTCAGAAAGACAGCGACAGTTCGGTGCGCCAGGCGGTAGAGAGTCTTCCGACCGGTTTTCGCGAAGTCCTGATTCTGCGTGAGATTGAGGGGATGTCCTACAAAGAGATCGCGGACATAACCGGTATGCCTACGGGCACCGTGATGTCGAGCTTGTGGCGTGCTCGCGGTCGCCTTCGCCAAGCTCTCGCTGGTGCAATGAATAGGAATCCAATGTCGAGATCACAGCGAACTCCAGTATTTAGCGCATGAGTCCGCGCCCCAAATGCCGAGACTGCGGGTTATTCAGAGTTGAAAGCCGGAAAAAAGAAATTGTGGGAATAAAAGCAGTAAGTGGCCGGTCTGTACCGTAGCCAGTGAATGCAATTAGTCTCGTTCACAAGCCAGGATTTCAAAACAAAGGAGAGACAAATGAAACGATCGGAATCTGAAGCTCGAAACAACCGTCGCTCGTTTTTGAAGAAAAGCGCGTTGGCGGCAGGCGCAGCAACCATGGGAGCGGGCCTATTGACCCGCGGAATGTCAACCTTTGCTCAATCTACGTCGAGCAGTAGTGGCTCTCTTTCCGTTGGTGATATCGCAATTCTCCGATTCCTGGCTGCAGCCGAGCTGATCGAAAGCGATCTTTGGACACAATATGCGGAACTGGGTGGTATCGGTGATAATCCACCCATTGAAGTAGCCCCCAACCAGCAGTTGAACAATTATCAGATCGCTCTGTCGAACCTGGACGGCGATGGCCCGCAATACATCACCAGCAACACCATCGATGAAATCAGTCATGCCACTTTTCTCAACGGATATCTGGAGTCCAAAGGCGCGGACCCGGTCAACTTCGACGAGTTCCAAACTCTCCAAGGCAGCCAGGCGACCGGCGCACAGAATATTGGACGTCTCACCAATCTGATGCAGTTGAACGTAGACACCAGTTGGTTCATCCGCTATCGAAGCGCGACAAACCCTGACTTCGGAGCTACGTTCCCTCAAGCACTTACTCTGAATAACGTTACCGCCATCCCACGGAACAACAACGATTTCGACGGCGCGCCTAATCCGAACTTCCCGGGTAATGACCATATCCAGGCGATTGCGAACGTAGCGGCCTTTCACTTCGGATACATCGAACAAGGTGGATCGAGTCTGTACGCATCACTCGGACAGAAAATCAGCAGTCTGGAAGTGCTGAAGATAGCGTTTGGCATTGGCGGAGACGAAGTCGCTCACTTTCTGGAGTGGGTCGATTTTGCAGGCAATGCAGTTCAAGCTCCCGTGGCGCCGTTTACAGACAAAATATCCGGTCTAAAGTTTCCCAATTTCTTCAACCCCCTCAATCCATTGATACAGCCTAGTCTGATCTTTCCGGTTCCGTGCGAATTCATCAACGCGAAGTTGCCCCGTTGCGCAGTGATTCGACCGAGCGATGACAGATTTGGAGGCGCCGTAGCGACGATTGCGTCGTTCACTGCGGACGGCCTATTCGTCGGGCAGTCGCCGAAGTTCTTCCAGACAGTGAAGCAACTGGCGGAAGAAGCTGACGCTGCCACGCGGACTGTGTAGAACAGGCGGAGTAGCACGACTTCACGTCTGATAACACTTCTCTTTGAGGCCCTGCGGCTGGAATGAATGATCTTGATTTCGAGGGCGGGGGTCATTCATCCAGCAGCATGGGTTATTCCCAATCGCGCAACAGAAGGATTTAGAAAACCTGCCGGACTCATCCTCTTCGTTACTTTGGCGAACGATTACTCTTACAAAATAAATCGGCTGCCGCAGGAGATTGGGGCGGGTTTTCGTCCACGCTCGTACATTCTTTTTTCAACGCAAGTTTCTCACCTAACTGCCGGTACCTGAGGAATAAAAGCTCACTCTCTTTGGTTACCTAAACAGGAGCTCAATGTCCCCGACTGGCTAATCGTCGGCTGATTGGACCTTGTCGCTACTATGAATGAGGAGGAACAAGGTATGCCGCCCTACAAAGCAAAGTTGAAGGCTCAAAAAACTCTCTGTGCCGGTACGACTGCTTTCTATTTCGAGAAACCCGAGGAGTTCAAATACCAGCCGGGACAGTTCTTCAATTTCACTCTTTTGAAACCGAATGGGACGGATCTGGACGGTAATACTCGTGCTCTCTCCATCGCCAGCGCACCGCACGAACGAAATCTGATGGTGGCCATGCGGCTGCGCGCCACTGCGTTCAAACGGACTCTCAATTCGCTACCCCTCGGCACGGAGGTACTTCTACAAGGGCCCTACGGCAGTATGACTCTTGCGCGCAACACCGCGCGGCCCGCGGTGCTTCTGGCCGGCGGTATCGGCATCACTCCTTTCCGCAGCTTCGTTTGGAGCGAGTCGGAATTACTTTCCTCTCGCCGAATTCTGCTGTTCTATTCCGTTCGCGTTCCTGAGGAAGCAGCCTTCCTGGAGGAGTTGCAGGAAATGGAGCAATACAACACTCGCTACAAGGTCATCTGCACGGTGACACAACCTGAAAAATCGAAAATGCCCTGGCACGGAGAAACCGGACGGATATCGACCGAGATGCTTTCCAAATGGATTCCCGATCTAAACGTTCCAATCTATTACATCGCCGGCCCCCCCGATATGGTTGA
>Ga0209624_10001044_pt1 | contig 23067 bp, 23 predicted proteins | sample JacPinW_OM2H0_O1_FD_188565 | JGI IMG/M metagenome (GOLD analysis project Ga0209624, IMG submission 188565) | Forest soil microbial communities from Algoma, Ontario, Canada - Jack Pine, Ontario site 1_JW_OM2H0_O1 (SPAdes) (version 2) | ecosystem: Environmental > Terrestrial > Soil > Boreal...
GCCCACCGTGAGCAAGGTGCTCAAAGGTCTGCAGCGCGCCGGCATGGTGATTTCCTCGCGCGGTGCGCAAGGCGGTTATCGCCTCGCCCGCAGTCCCGAGCACATCACCGCGGCACAGATCCTCGATGTGTTCGAGGGTCCGATCGCAATCACCGAATGCAGCGGCGCTTCGAGTCACTGCGGCATCGAGCGCCAGTGCCGCGTCGGCGGGGCATGGCAGCGCGTGAACGCCGCCATCCGCCGCGCCCTGGAAGAGGTGACGCTGCGCCAACTGGCGGGGTTGGACTCCGCCACGCTGCGGGTCGCGGATCTGGCGTCGGAAATGCGGCTGCACACCTGATGACGGCTGAAAACAAAATGGCAAACGGAAACTCTCGTGTCCAGTAAATCTCAAGAAGTCGAAGCCGTTCTCGCGCAGAAGTATCGGCATGGGTTCGTCACCGACATCGAGTCCGACAGCCTGCCGCCGGGGCTCGACGAGAATGTCGTGGCCGCCATATCCAGGAAGAAGCACGAACCGCAGTTCCTGCTGGATTGGCGCCTGAAGGCATACAGGCACTGGCTGACCATGAAGGAGCCGACCTGGGCCCACGTGCACTACAAACCCATCGACTATCAGGACATTTCGTACTACTCGGCGCCGCGCGCGCCGGCGAATGCACCGAAGAGCCTCGATGAGGTGGATCCGAAGCTGCTCGCCACGTACGCGAAGCTCGGCATCCCGCTGCACGAACGCGCGCGCCTCGCCGGCGTCGCCGTCGACGCCGTGTTCGACAGCGTGTCCGTCGCGACGACCTTCAAGGAGAAATTATCCAAGGCCGGAGTCATCTTCTGTTCGTTCTCGGACGCGGTCCGCAATCATCCGCAGCTCATCGAGCGCTACCTGGGCAGCGTGGTGCCGCAGGGCGACAATTTCTTCGCGGCGCTGAATTCGGCGGTGTTCTCCGACGGCTCCTTCGTGTACGTGCCGCCCGGCGTGCGCTGCCCCATGGAGCTGTCGACGTATTTTCGCATCAACGCCGCCAAGACCGGCCAGTTCGAGCGCACCTTGATCATCGCCGCCGAAGGCGCATCGGTCAGCTACTTGGAAGGCTGCACGGCGCCCATGCGCGATGAGAATCAGCTGCATGCCGCGGTGGTCGAGCTGGTGGCCCTGGACGATGCCCAGATCAAGTATTCGACCGTTCAGAACTGGTATCCGGGCGATGAGAACGGCCTGGGCGGAATCTACAACTTCGTCACCAAGCGCGGCGAATGCCGCGGGCGCAATTCCAAGATTTCCTGGACGCAGGTGGAAACGGGGTCCGCCATCACCTGGAAGTATCCCAGCTGCATCCTGAAGGGCGACAACTCGATCGGCGAGTTCTACTCCGTTGCCGTCGCCAACAACTATCAACAGGCGGACACCGGCACCAAGATGATCCACATCGGCCGCAACACCAAGAGCACGATAGTCTCCAAGGGCATCTCGGCCGGTCATGCCGAGAACACCTACCGCGGCCTGGTGAAAATCCTGCCGAGCGCCGCCGGCGCGCGCAATTTCACTCAGTGCGATTCCCTGCTGATGGGACCGAAGTGCGCGGCGCACACCTTTCCGTACATGGAGGTGAAGAATCCGACGGCGACGGTCGAGCATGAGGCCAGCACCTCCAAGATCGGCGAGGATCAGTTGTTCTACTGCCTGCAGCGCGGCATCTCGGCCGAGGACGCGGTCAACATGATCGTCAGCGGATTCTGCAAGGTGGTGTTCAAGGAGTTGCCCATGGAGTTCGCCGTCGAGGCGCAGAACTTGTTGAGCGTGAGTCTGGAAGGGGCCGTCGGCTGACGGCCATCGAGAGGAATGATCTTGCTGAAAATCACGAATTTGAGCGCCCGCGTCGCGGGCAAAGACATACTGAAGGGCGTCGACCTCGAGGTCCGGGCCGGCGAGGTCCATGCCATCATGGGTCCGAACGGCTCGGGCAAGAGCACCCTCGCCCAAGTGCTGGCCGGGCGCGAGGACTACGAAGTCACCGGCGGAACGGTGACCTACGAGGGCCGCGACCTCCTGGCGCTGCCCGCCGAGGAACGCGCCCGAGCGGGCTTGTTCCTGGGCTTTCAATACCCGGTCGAAATTCCCGGCGTCAACAACGTGTATCTGCTGAAGGCCGCGCTCAACGCCAAACGCAAGGCGGCCGGCGAGCCCGAGGTCGATGCCTATGATTTCCTGGCGCTCATCCGGCAGAAGATGAAGCTCATGCACATGAGCGAATCGTTCCTGACGCGCGGCGTCAACGAAGGCTTCTCGGGCGGCGAGAAGAAGCGCAATGAGATCTTGCAGATGCTGGTGCTGGAGCCCAAGCTCGCCATCCTGGATGAGACGGATTCGGGCCTGGACATCGATGCGCTCAAGGTGGTCTCCGCGGGAGTGAACAGCCTGCGCCATCCCTCGCGCGCAGTGGTGCTGGTGACTCACTACCAGCGCCTGCTGGACTACATCGTGCCGGATCAGGTCCACGTGTTGTCGGGCGGACGCATATTGAAGTCGGGCGACAAGTCGCTCGCGCAGGAACTCGAGCGGCGCGGCTACGACTGGCTGCTGGAGACGCAGGTCGCATGAGCGGGATACAGCATGCACCCACGCCGCCGCAATCGGCGGCGCTGCGCTCCTTCGCATCCCAATGGCGAACGCGGCCCGCCGACTCGTTGTCGCCGCTGCGCGAGCAGGCCTTGCAGCGCTTCCTCGCGCTCGGCCTGCCTTCGTTGCGCGATGAGACCTGGCGCTACACGAACTTGCGCAGTCTTGCCGCCCAGAGCTTCGTGGACGCGCCGCAGGCGGTGCGCGGCGACATCGAACCCGGTGCATCGCTTTCGCTCCTCGGCACAACCGGCAGCGCCGCGACGCTGACCCTGGTCAATGGCCATCCGCTGTTGCCGGCGGAATTGGTCTTACCTAATGGTATAGAAATCCATAGCTTACGTGACATAGCTAAGATTGATCCGATGCACCTTCGGCGCTACCTGGAACCGTTGCCGGACGCCGACCAACAGCGCTGGGCGCTGCTCAACACCGCGCTCTTCCTCGACGGCCTGCTCATCAAAATCACGGCGCGCGCAACCGCTCCCCTGGTCATCCTGCACCTCGCGAGCGGCGACGATGCGAATGCCATTGCCTACCCGCGCGTCATCATCGAGGCGGCTCCGGGATCGGGCGCCACTCTCATCGAGCAGCACGTGGCACAGGGCGAGCACACGCCGCTGATCAATTCCAGCACGCAGATCTCCTTGGGCCGGGCTGCGCAGGTCGAACATTACCGCGTGTATGCGACCGGCGCGGGCGCGACCCATTTGGATTCTCTGCGTATCCGCCAGGATCAAGACAGCCGCTGCAAGCAATTCACCATCGCGCTGGGCGGAGGCCTGGTGCGCACGAATCTCGAGGCGCATCTGGACGCGCCCGGCGCAGTGCTCGAAAGCCACTCGCTGCTCGTAGGACACGAGGACCGGCACGTCGATTGCGTCAACATCGTGACTCACGGCGCGCCCGATACGCACAGCAGTCAGACGGCGCGCGCCATCGCGGGCGATACGAGCCGGCTCATATTCAACAGCAAGGTGATCGTCGATGCCGGCGCCGTCCGTTCGCAGTCGCAGCAGTCCTGCCGCGGTCTGCTTCTGTCGCCGGCCGCCGAGATCGATACGCGGCCCCAGCTCGAAATCCACGCCGACGAGGTCAAATGCGCGCACGGCGCGACCACCGGACGGCTCGATCCCGACATGCTCTTCTACATGCTGTCCCGCGGCCTCGACCGCGAAACGGCGCAGAGCCTGCTGGTTTTCGCGTTTCTCGCGGACGTACTCACCGGCATGTCGGTGGAGTCGGCGCGCGCCGCAATAGAGAACGCGTTGATATCCCAACTTCCCGACTCGCAAACACTGCGGAAATTTCGATGAACAATATCGCATTGGCCGATCGACCCGCCGGCTTCGACGTGCACGCGCTGCGCCGGCAGTTCCCCATTCTGGCGCGCACGGTGCACGGCAAGCCGCTCGCGTACCTGGATAACGGCGCCTCGGCTCAGCGTCCGAGCGTGGTGATCGACGCCGTCGACGACTATGAGCGCCGTCACCACGCCAACATACACCGCGGCGTGCATACGCTGAGCCAGGAAGCGACGGCTCTGTACGAGTCCGCGCGCGATCGGCTGGTGCGGTTCGTCAATGCGCGCTCGCGGCACGAAATCATCTTCGTGCGCGGCACCACCGAGGCGATCAATCTCGTCGCCCAGAGCTACGCGAGGCCGATGCTCCGGCCGGGCGATGAAATACTCATCACGCATCTGGAGCACCACGCCAATATCGTGCCGTGGCAGATGGTCTGCGAACAGACCGGCGCCAAGCTCATTGTCGCGCCCATCGATTCGCGCGGCGAAGTTCATGTGGAGGCGGTCGCGGCGCTGATGAACCCGCGCACGCGCTTGTTCGCCTGCGCCCACGTATCGAATGCGCTGGGAACGGTCCTCCCGGTGCGGCGCTTGATCGCCGCCGCCAAGGCTCGCGGCATCGCGACGCTGATCGACGGCGCACAAGCGGTCCCGCACATGCACGTCGACGTGCAGGAGCTGGACTGCGATTTCTACGCGTTCTCGGGCCACAAGATGTTCGGCCCCACCGGCGTCGGCGTCCTGTACGGGCGCGAGCAGTTGCTCGAGCGCATGCCGCCCTGGCAAGGCGGCGGAGAGATGATTCTGTCCGTGACTTTCGCCAAGACCACCTATAACGGCCTGCCCAATAAGTTCGAGGCCGGCACGCCCAATATCTCCGGCGCCATCGGTTTGGGCGCCGCCGTGGATTTCCTGTCCGCGCTGGATCGCGACGCGGCGCACGCGCACGAGAGCACCCTCCTCGAACACGCTACGGCCGTGCTCGGACGGATACCGGAGCTTCGCATCGTGGGCACCGCCGGCGAGAAGGCGAGCCTGGTGTCGTTCATCGTCGCCGGCGTGCATCCCCATGACCTCGGAACCATCCTCGACGAGGACGGGATCGCCATTCGAACGGGGCATCATTGCGCCATGCCGGTCATGGAGTTCTTCAATGTACCGGCCACCGCGCGGGCATCGTTCGCGTTCTACAACACTCTCGAGGAAATCGATAGGCTTGCCGCCGGCGTCGAACGCGCGCGCAAGATATTCGCCTGACCGCCATGGAACTCAACGATCTGTACCGGGACGTGATTCTCGACCACAACCGCCGGCCGCGTAATTTCGGCGCCTTGGAGCCGGCCGACGCCAGCGCCGAGGGGTTCAACCCCATGTGCGGCGACCGGCTCACTCTGCGCCTGCGCATGGCCGACGACCGGATCAGCGACATCCGCTTCGAAGGCCAGGGCTGCGCAATATCCACCGCGTCGGCCTCCTTGATGACCGAAGCGGTCAAGGGCAGGACGCGCTCCGAAGCGCTGCAATTGTTCGATCGCGTGCACGAGCTGCTCACCGACGACGCGGCGCCTGATGCCGAGGAGCTCGGCAAACTCGCGGCGCTGTCCGGCGTCCGGGCATACCCGGCGCGGGTCAAATGCGCGAGCCTGTGCTGGCACACGCTCGCCTCGGCGCTGCGCTCGTCCAATCCGCAGGTTTTGCCTGCGGTCTCCACGGAGTGAGATCCCAAACCCATGCATTCGTACGAAAATGAACCCATCGTCGTGCAGCGCAACGTCAAGGCGGTGGCCATCCCCGCGGGCGTCGAAGTCAATCTGAAGTTGGGCGCGGTGGGCTACATCACGCAGGCCCTCGGCGGCAGCTTCACGGTGTACATCGACGGCAATTTGTTCCGCATCGCCGGCCAGGACGCGGACGCCATCGGCAAGACCGCCGCAACCGCGCCCGAAGTGCCGCCCGGAGCGTCCGAGGAAGACATCAAGAACATCGTATGGCAGCAGCTCAAGACTTGCTACGATCCGGAAATCCCGGTGAATATCGTCGACCTGGGGCTGGTGTACGAATGCGATGTCAGCAAGAACGAGGATGCGACGCGCACCGTCGACATCAAGATGACTCTGACGGCGCCGGGCTGCGGCATGGGCGAGGTCTTGGTTCAGGACGTGCGCGACAAGGTGCAGATAGTGCCCACCGTTGCGCGCGCGAACGTGGAGTTGGTGTTCGATCCGCCTTGGAATCAGACGATGATGTCGGATGAGGCACGCCTGCAAACCGGCATGATGTAATGAAGTGGATCGACGCGGGGCCGACGGAGAATTTGCGTGACGGGGATGCGATCTCGATTCCGGCGGGACGCCGCATGATCGCCGTGGTGCGGAGCGGCGACTCCTACTTCGCCATCGAGGACATCTGCACCCATGACGGCGCCCAGCTCACGGGCGGCGCCATCGAGGGAAGCGAAATCATCTGTCCGCGCCACGGCGCCCGCTTCTGCCTGCGAACGGGGGAAGCCTTGAGTCCGCCCGCCTACGAGCCGGTACGCGTCTTTGCTACGAAAATTGAAGGTGGCCGCTTGTGGGTATGCGCAGGCTGACGCTGTTGCGTCACGGGAAAGCGCAGTCGATCGACGCCTGCGCGGAGGACTTCGAGCGCACGCTGACGCGCCGCGGCTGCATCGAAGCGCAGGAGATGGCGACGCGCATCGTGTACCGCGATCTCATCCCTGACCTCATCCTGGTGAGTCCGGCGGAGCGCGCCTGGGCAACCGCCGAGATCGTCGCCGCCGCATGCGAGCTCGATGCCAAGCAGGTGCAATGCGCGCGTGAACTGTACCTGGCCACGGCGGAAACGACCTGGCGGCTGCTCGCGCGGCGCGACGCCGCCGTCCGCCACATCCTGATCTGCGGTCACAACCCCGGCTTGAGCGATCTCGCGAGCCGCTTGGGACCGAAGCCCAGCCCAAGGGAGCTGCCCACCGCCGGCCTCGCGAGCGCGGTCTGGCACAACGCTCACTGGGCGACGCTGCAGCCCGAGTCCGCCCTGAGCTGCGACCTCGACGACCCGGAAAGCATGGCGGATCTTTGGGTGTAGCGGCGCCCCCGGTCTAGAACGGCAAGCCGTGCGACTGGCCGCCCATGCACATCAGCATGGGCAGCGACAGGATGAAATTGATGCGCGACGCCCTGCCCGCGGTCTTGCGTGCCGCCGCCTTCTCCTCGTCCGTCGCCGGCACCATGCCGAGAATCTTCTTCTGGTTCGGCCAGATGAACACCCAGACGTTGAACAGCATGATGGTGCCGAGCCATGCGCCTACGCCGATGGTGCGAAAACCCTCTTGCAGCGTGAAGGCTCTGACGATGGCGATCGTGTTGCCGGCCCCGTAGCCGCCGAGCAGATAAAGCACGCCCGTGACCCAGGTGGCGACCGCCGCCCAGCGAAACCACAGCAGGGCCCGGGGTGCGATGTACTTGGACACTCCCGCGCCCCCCGGCCCTCCCTTGTCCGCAGCGGCCTCCGCGAGACCCGGGGTTTGCACGACGTTGAAGTAGTACAACAGGCCGATCCAGAACACGCCCGATACGATGTGCAGCCAACGGTCGATGCGCCCCGCGTGAAAGCCTAGAGCCAATCCGGACCAGGAAGTGAGGCATATGGCGATGACGACGGCGAGCACTATCCCGGTGGTGATGGCGCCCTTGACGGTGTTGAGCGGATGCATTTCGGTTCCCCCCAATGGTTCTGGAATTGTTTTGAGGTGGCCCCCCGCGAGGGCAGCCCGAATTTTGCACCCGATCGAGGCTTGCGGTCAAAAATGCGGGCCCTGGGCGCCGCGACCGCCGGACAGGCTCGCTAGGTTTGCTCGCGCTGCAGCCGCATCAAGCGCCGACGATCCCGTTTGTCGGGACGTGCGTCGGGGCGCGGCCGCGAAGCCTGCGCGAGGCGCTGCTGCTCGCGCAGCCGCGTGCGGCGTTCGACGCTCGCGGGCGTCTCGGCGAAGCAGGCCTGCGCCTCGGCGGGCGGCCCGCGCCGCAGCGGCAGCGCCAGCACTTCGAACTCCGCCACGATGCCCTGCATCGACAGGCTCAAGGCGTCGCCGATACGAACGCGGTGGGCGGGCTTTACCCGCTCCGCGTTCAAATGCACTTTCCCGCCGTTGATCGCCGCGGTCGCGAGGCTGCGCGTTTTGTAAAAACGAGCCTGCCATAGCCACTTGTCGAGGCGGTGATTGGCGTCTTCCATATAACCCGAGCCGCTGTTGCGAAGCCGCTATAATAGCGCCATGAAAGGCTCGATACGGAACTCGAGAACGCCGTGCTGAAGGAATTCCGCGAGCGTCTTGTCAGAGACACGGCCGCGCTCGATGCGTCGGGACTGCTGAAGCGCGAACGCGTCATCGGCTCGGCGCAGGGTCCGGTGGTGCGTCTCGCCGACGGACGCGAAATGATCAATCTTTGCGCCAACAACTACCTGGGATTGGCCAACCATCCCGAGGTGCTGAAAGCGGCGCACGAGGCGCTCGCACGCTACGGCTACGGCGTCGCCTCGGTGCGCTTCATTTGCGGCACGCAAAGCGTCCATCGTGAGCTGGAGGAGCGTCTGAGCGCCTATCTGTCGATGGAAGATACGATTTTGTACTCGTCCTGTTTCGACGCGAACGGCGGATTGTTCGAGACCTTGCTCGACGAGCAGGATGCGGTGATCAGCGACGCCCTGAACCATGCCAGCATCATCGACGGTATTCGCCTGTGCAAGGCGCGCCGCCTGCGCTACGCCAATAACGACTTGAACGAACTCGAGCAGGCGCTGAAGGATTCACAGGATGCGCGCGTGCGCATGATCGCGACCGACGGTGTGTTTTCCATGGACGGATCGATCGCCAAACTGAAGGAGATCTGCGACCTGGCCGATCGCTACGGCGCGCTGGTGATGGTGGACGATTCGCATGCCACGGGTTTCATGGGCGCGCGCGGCCGCGGTTCACACGAACTGCGCGGCGTCATCGGCCGCATCGACATCCTGACCGGCACTCTCGGCAAGGCCCTCGGCGGCGCCAGCGGCGGCTACGTCGCCGCGCGCAGGGAGATCGTCGGTTGGCTGCGCCAGCGGTCGCGCCCCTATCTGTTCTCGAACAGCATCCCGCCGCCGGTCGCCGCGGCGACGTTGCGGGTGCTCGATCTGCTCGAAGGCTCGGCCGATTTGCGCGAGCGGCTGCATGCGAATGCCCGCTACTACCGCGCGCAAATGCAAGGCCTGGGATTCGATCTGCTTCCCGGCGAACATCCCATCATCCCGGTCATGCTGGGCGACGCGCCGCTGGCGGTCGACCTGGCGGAGCGGGTTCAGGAACGGGGGGCCTACGTCGTGGCCTTCTCGTTTCCGGTCGTTCCGCATGGAAAAGCGCGAATTCGCACCCAGATCAGCGCTGCGCACTCCCGCGAACAGCTCGATCGGGTCATTCATGCGTTTCAGTCCGCGGGACGCGATCTCGGCATCATCCATTGAGGGCATAATGAAAGCACTGGTCAAGGCGCGCGCGGAACCCGGAATCTGGCTGCAGGATGTCCCGGAGCCCGCGGTCGGCCACAACGACGTACTCATCAAGGTTCACCGCACGGCGATCTGCGGCACCGACATGCACATCTATAACTGGGACGCGTGGGCGCGGAAAACCGTCCCGGTGCCGATGGCGATCGGCCACGAATACTCCGGCGAAATCGTCGAACTGGGCAGCGAGGTGCGCGGCTTCAATACCGGGGACCGCGTCTCCGGCGAAGGGCACATCACCTGCGGGCACTGCCGCAATTGCCGCGCCGGGCGGCGCCACCTTTGCCGCAACACCTCCGGAGTGGGGGTCAACCGCGCCGGGGCATTCGCCGAATATCTGACCATCCCGGCGGCCAATGTCTTCAAGCTGCCGGGCGCGATCGACGATGAGATCGCCTCCATTCTGGATCCGTTCGGCAATGCCACGCACACCGCCCTGGCCTTCAACGTCGTCGGCGAGGACGTGCTCATCACCGGCGCGGGACCCATCGGCATCATGGCGGTGGCCATCGCCCGGCACTGCGGCGCCCGGCACATCGTGATCACCGACGTGAACGATTATCGCCTGGGGCTCGCCGCGAAGATGGGAGCATCCAAGGCGCTCAATGTCTCGCGCGAGTCCCTGGACGATGCGATGCGCGATCTGGGGATGGAGGAAGGCTTCGACGTGGGGTTCGAGATGTCGGGCAACGCCACCGCGCTGCGCGAAATGCTGCGGACCATGAATCACGGCGGCAGCATCTCCATGCTGGGCATTCCGCCCGGCGAGACGGCCATCGATTGGAACCAAGTCATTTTCAAGGGCCTGGTGATCAAGGGGATCTACGGCCGCGAGATGTTCGAGACCTGGTACAAGATGTCGAGCATGCTGCAAAGCGGCCTCGACGTGCGTCCGGTGATCACCCATCGGCTGGGCATCAACGATTATCTCCAGGGCTTCGAGATCATGAATTCCGGGAAGTCGGGGAAGATCACGCTGGATTGGTCCAGCCTCTGAGCCTCCGACCCTCCCCGAGATCAGCGGCCGGCCGAGGGATCAGCGGACGGCCGGGATCAGCGGACGGCGAGCCCTTTGAGCGTCAGCCGCGGCTCGCGGCACCAGCAATAAGCGTATAGCCCGCGAGGGTCGTTGAGCCTCGCGATGGCGCGCGCCTGATCGAGCACGGGGTCGAGAATCCGCTCGAGGCCGCTGCTCTGCGGGACGATCCCGGCGAGTTCGCCCATGCGCACCGTCTCGGATCGCAGCTGCATCAACAATTGCTCCCGCAGGTTGAGCTCGGTCTCGATGTAGTCCACATCGTAATCGGCGCCCAGCTGCGCGAGTTTCGCGGCCGCGTCGGTGGCGTCCTTGAGACCGCCCAGATGATCGACCAAGCCGATGCGTTGGGCGTCGACTCCGGCCCACACCCGGCCCTGCGCGATCTTGTCGACATCTTCCACACTCTTCTTTCGGCCGTCGCCCACCCGCCGCAAAAATTCGGCGTAGGCGTGATCGACCGAGCTCTGCAGAATCTGCCGGGCGGCCGGGGTGAGCGCCCGGTCCTGGCGCATGTCCCCCGCGAGCGCCGTCGTGCCCAGGCCGTCGACCTTGATGCCGAGCTTCTCCAGGCTGTGCTGAAAGGTCGGAACCACCGAGAACACGCCGATCGATCCGGTCAGCGTCGTGGGACTCGCGAATATCTGATTCGCCGCCGCGGAAATATAATAGCCGCCCGATGCGCCGTAGGTGCTCATCGAGACCACGACGGGTTTGCCCGCCTTGCGCAGGGATTGCACCTCGCGCAGGATCTGCTCCGACGCGAACATGCTGCCGCCCGGGCTGTCCACCCGCAACACCACCGCTTTCACGGCGTTGTCGTAGCGCGCCTGCCGCAGCAAGTCCGCCGTGCTCTCGCCGCCGATCGTGCCCGGCGGCTGGTGGCCGTCGAGAATCTCCCCCGAGGCGACGATGACGCCGACTTTGGAGTCCGATTTGGATTTCAGGACGTGCTTGGAGCGCACGGAGACCAGGTATTGATTCATGGCGATGGAATTGAAGGAGTGGCTCTCCTCATCCTCCCCCACCAACACCTTGATTTCGTCCGCCACTTGGCGCCGGCTCTTCAACGCGGTCACGAGGCCGCGCTGCAGCGCCAATTTGGCCGCATCGCCGTTGACGGCGAGCAGCGCCGCCGGCTCGTCGGTGATGAACTCGTTGAGCGCGCCGCCGGGCAGCGAGCGCGCCCGCGTCACGTCCTGTTGGTAGGAGCTCCACAGCGCCGCCAGCCACACGGAACTCTCGTCGCGTTCGCTCGGGGCCATGTCGCTGCGCGAGAATTGGTCGGTGTAGCTCTTGAAGGTTCCGGCGCGGAATACATTGACGTCGACGCCCAGCTTGTCGATGGCGTCTTTCAGGAACATGCGGTAGTAGCTGAAGCCGTCGAGATACACCATCCCCATCGGATCGAGATAGACCTCGCCGGCCTGGGCGGCGAGGTAGTACTGGGTCTGATCGAGCGAATCGGCCGCCGCGACCACGCGCTTGCCGGAGGCGCGAAAATCGCGGAGCGCCGCGCCGATTTCCTGCAGCTTCGACAAGCCTGAGGAATCGAGGGAGCCCAGATCCAGCACGATCAGCTTGATGCGCGCGTCGAATTTCGCGGCCGCAATGGCGTCGGTCACGTCCCGGAGCAGGGTCTCGGGCGCGGGGCCGCCGGACGCCTGACCGAATGCGCGGCGAACCGGGGCGCTCGAGAGCTGTTCCACCAGCTCGCCCTCGGGCGCGATCACGAGAGCGGCGGAGCGCGGAACGAGGGGAATGGAGGTGTGCAGGGCGGCGAGAATGAACCCGAAGATCACCAGCAGGAGAATCAAGTGCAGGACCCTGCGGATCCCCTCAAGAATTCTCCACACCAGTCCGAAAAATCCCGCCAGAGCGGACCCGACACCCATTTAAATCGCTCCCAGGGTCCGAAGCGGCCGACGCCTATATCTTCTCGTCGATGCGCGCCGCTTTGCCCGACAAATCGCGCAGGTAGTACAGCTTGGCGCGCCGAACGGCGCCGCGGCGCTTCACACTGACCTCGCTGATCGCGGGACTGAAGGTTTGGAACACGCGCTCCACGCCCTCGCCGTGCGAAACCTTGCGCACCGTGAACGATGAATTGATCCCGCGGTTCTTCTTGGCGATGACCACGCCCTCGTACGCCTGAACGCGCTCACGATCGCCTTCCGTCACTTTGACTTGCACGACGACGGTATCGCCGGGGTTGAAATCCGGTAACTTGCGCGTTGCGCGCTCGCCGTTCAATTCCTGGATGACTTTGTTCATAGCACTCGCCCTCTCGCACGTTCGATCTTGAATTCTTCCAACAACTCTCGCTCTTCATCGCTCAAATCCCGGCGTTCCAGCAATTCCGGCCGCCGCAGCCAGGTGCGGCCCAGCGCCTGCCGCAATCGCCAGCGGCGAATCGCCGCGTGATCGCCCGACATCAACACCGCGGGCACCTCCTGCCCGTCGATTGCGGGAGGCCGCGTGTAGTGCGGCCAATCCACCAATCCGTCGCTGAACGACTCCTGCACCGCCGATTCCTCGCTGCCGAGCGTTCCCGGAATCAGCCGCGCAATCGCATCGATCACCACGAGCGCCGGCAGCTCGCCCCCCGAGAGTACGTAGTCGCCGATCGACCACTGCTCGTCGGTTTCGCGCTCGATGAAGCGCTCATCCACGCCCTCGTAACGTCCCGCCACCAGCGTGAGGCCGGGCCAGTCGCGTGCTTCGCGCGCCACGCGCTGATCGAACCTGACTCCGTCCGCGCCCAAATACACGCGCCGGCTGCCCGCGGGCTGCGCCGCCATCGCGCGGCGCAGAGCGCTTCGCAACGGCTCGACCTTCAATACCATGCCCGGGCCGCCGCCGTAGGACCGGTCGTCCACCGTCCGATGCACGTCGGTCGCGTCATCGCGCGGATCGAAGTACTCGACCTCGAGGATCCCGCGCTCGACCGCCCGTCCGACCACGCCGTGCGCCAGAGCCCCGCGGATCATCGCCGGAAACAACGTCACGACCGAGATGCGCATGCGCTTCAATCCCGTCGCGCCCTATTCCGCCGCGGCATCCCAGTCGACGACCACCCGGCGCGACTGCAAGTCCACCCGCCGCAGATACTGCGGCACGGCCGGTATCAAAACATCCTTCGCCCCGCGCACGACCATCAATACCTGCGCCGGCGTCTCCATAAAATTCTGCACCCTTCCTAAGGCGGTGCCCTCGAGATTCACCACTTCGCAGCCGATCAAGTCGGCGCGGTAGAAATCCCGATCGTCGCGCGGCGGCAATTCGCTCCGCGGCACGCAAATCTGCGCACCCCTCAAGGCCTGCGCCTGATCTCTATCCTCGACCCCTGTCAATTTCACGGTCAGGGCGCCGCCGCTGCGGCCGCTCGCTTCGATCCGGTAGGTCTGCCACGCGCTGTCCCGGCCCAGCATCAAACTTCGATGTTCGAGCAGGCGCTCCGGCGGATCGGTGTGCGAACGTAGCTTGACCCAACCTCGGACGCCATAAGGCGCTCCCACGAACCCCAGTTGGATGAGCGCCGATGAATCGTCGCCCATCGCTGCCCTCCTTTGTCTTACAAGGGCCTTAGGCGGCCTGCTTGCGGAAGCTGGTCAGTAGAAACTTGACGCGATCCGACATATGGGCGCCCTGGGCGACCCAGTGCTCGATTCGAGCGACGTTCAGGCGCAGCTTGATTTCCGCGCCGCGGGCGACGGGATTGAACAGTCCCACGCTTTCGAGGCTGGTGCCGCCCTGGCGCTTGCGGCTGTCGGTCACCACCACGTGATAGAACGGGGTCTTCTTGCCGCCGCGTCGAGTCAAACGAATCGTCACCATCTTGAATTCACCTTGGAAAGCGTAGCCGCTAATTGTAATGACAATCGGGCCCAGAGAGCAACAACTCGTTGAATCAGCAGCAAATGGCGCCGAAGCCGACCCTTACGCCGGGCTTTAGGGTCTAAACCCCGGCGGCATGCGCCCCGCCATACCCCGCATCATGTTCTTCAGCATGCCGCCTTTGGCGAGCTTTTTCATGGTCTTTTGCATCTGGTCGAACTGCTTGAGCAGCCGGTTGACCTCGGGCAGCTGCACCCCGGCTCCTGCTGCAATGCGGCGTTTACGGGAGCCGTCGATGATGTCCGGGCGCCGACGCTCCCGCGGCGTCATCGAGTCGATGATGCCCAGTTGCCGCTTCAGGTTCCGGGGGTTCACCGCGCCCGCCGCGGCCGCGGCGTTGGCCTGCATCTGCGCGGGCAGTTTGTCGAGCAGGGCGGACATGCCGCCCATCTTTTGCAGCTGGCTCAACTGGTCGCGCAAATCCGCCAGGTCGAAGGACTTTCCCTTGCCGATCTTTTGGGCGAGCTTTTCGGCCTTTTCCTGGTCGACCTGCCCCTGCACCTGTTCGACCAGCGACAGCACATCGCCCATGCCGAGGATGCGCGAGGCGATCCGCTCCGGCTGAAAAAGCTCCAAGGCATCGGATTTCTCGCCGGTGCCGACGAATAAAATGGGCTTGCCGGTGATCTGCCTCACCGACAGCGCCGCGCCGCCGCGTGCATCGCCGTCCGCCTTGGTCAGGATCACCCCGGTCAAGCTCAAGGCGTCGTTGAAGGCCTTGGCGGCGTTGACCGCGTCCTGCCCCGCCATGCTGTCCACGACGAACAGGCGCTCGTGCGGCTTGACCGCCGCCTCGAGTTCCGCGACTTCCGTCATCATCTCGGCGTCGATGTGCAAACGGCCCGCGGTGTCGAGCAGCAGCACATCGTAAGCCTGCAGCGTCGCCTCGGTGAGCGCGCGTTTCGCAATGGCGATGGGGGCTTCGCTCGCGAGCGCCGCGGCAAAACCCGCGCCCACCTGTGAAGCCAGGGTCTCGAGCTGCAGAATGGCCGCCGGACGATAGACGTCGGTGCTGACCATCAACACTTTTTTCTGCTTCTCGATCAACCAGCGGGCAAGTTTGCCGGCGCTCGTGGTTTTGCCGGCGCCTTGCAGGCCGGCGAGCATGACCACCACCGGACGCTGCGCGCGCAGATTGAGCCCGGTGGAAGGCTCCCCCATGAGCCGCGTCAGCTCCTCGTGCACCACCTTGATGAAGGCCTGTCCGGGGGTGAGGCTCTTGGTGACTTCGACGCCGACGGCGCGCGCCTTGACGGCCTCGGTGAAGGTCTTGACCACGCTGAGCGCGACGTCGGCGTCGAGCAGCGCAAGGCGCACCTCGCGCACCGTATCGCTGATATTGTCGTCGGTGAGCCGGCCCCGGCCGGAGAGCGACTCGAGTGCCGAGGACAGACTGGATGTGAGGCGGTCGAACATGGCGTTGATGTTATCATTCCCCGGTCGTCATTTAGCGCCGCCGCGATCCAAAGTGCCTACGTGATTCTTGCCGTCGCTTTGTTCCTGCTCTACATCGCCAGCGCGTGGGTTTTGCTGCGCAGTGTGAATTCTCCGCGCCTGGAGCCCCTCGCCTGGTTCTTGATATTGGTGTCCATCGTCGGCCACAGCGACGCCATGATGCACATGATGCGCGCCCATGGTCCCTTATCCATCGGCCTGCTCGAGGCGATCTCCCTGTTCGCCTGGGCGCTCGCCGTCCTCGCCTGCCTGATATCCATCGACCGGCAGTACCGAGCGCTGGGTGCGCTGCTGATGGCGAGCGCGGCGTTCGGCGCGGCCGTCACCGGCGTCGGAAGCGGCCAGCCTGAATCCGCCACGGCCGGCTGGGAACTCACGGCACACATCCTGCTCTCCATGGGCGCGGCCGCCCTGCTGTTCGCGGCGGCGCTCACGGCGGTGATGCTCGTATTTCTCGATCGGCGGCTGCGCACACGGCGGATCGCCGATCTGCCGAGCGTCCTGCCGCCGCTCGATGCCCTCGAAAAGGTCATGTTCAGGCTGATCGCGGCGGGGTTCGGTCTTCTGACTCTGGCGCTGTTCACGGGGTTCGTGTTCGTCACCAATCTGTTCACGCAGAACCTGGTGCAAAAAACCGCGCTGTCCCTGCTCGCCTGGGTTCTGTTCGGCGTGTTGTTGATCGGGCGCGTTCGATTCGGCTGGCGCGGCCGTGCCGCCGTTCAATGGACCTTGAGCGGATTCGGCGTGTTGGCCGTCGCGTACTTCGGCGTGAAGTTCGTCCTCGAGGATATGCTCGGGCGGCATTGGGGCTGATGCCGCACCCCTCCCTGGAACTGCTCTTCGGCGCCCTGGCGGGACTGCTCATCCTCGCCGCATTCTTCGCCGGCAGCGAAACCGCCCTCATGAGTTTGAACCGCTACCGCCTCCGGCATAGCGCCAGCGAAGGACATCGCGGCGCGCGGCTGGCGGAGAAACTTCTCGCCCGCCCGGACCGATTGATCGGATTGATCCTATTGCTCAGCACCATCGTCAATGTGGCATCGCCCATGTTGGTGGGCTTCATCGCCTTGCGCCTCGGCGGCGAGTTCTGGGTCGCTTCCGGGGCGACGACCCTGGCTTTCGTGCTGCTGATTTTTTGCGAGGTCGCGCCCAAGACCTTCGGCGCCCTGCATCCGGAACGGCTGGCCCTGCCCGCGGCCTACATCTACACGCCCCTGTTATGGCTGCTGTATCCCTTCGTCTGGGCCACGAATTTATTCGCCAACGGCGTGCTGCGGCTGTTCGGCGTTTCGCGCCAGCTCGCCGCCAACTCCTTGAGCAGCGAGGAACTGCGCACCGTCGTCGCCGAGGCCGGCGCGATGATTCCGCACCGGCACCAACAGATGCTGGTCAGCATCCTGGATCTGGAACACGCGACCGTGGAGGACATCATGGTGCCGCGGAACGAAATCGTCGGCATCGATGTCGACGACGATTGGGACCGGGTCGTCGAGCAGCTGCGCCAGAGCCAGCACACGCGGCTGCCGGTTTACGAAGGGGAAATCGACCGCATCATCGGCGTGCTCCACATGAAGCAGGTGGTGCACGAACTGGCGCGCAGCCGCCTGGACCGGGATACGCTGATCGAAGCCGCCGGCGCGCGTGAAGCGTACTTCGCGCCCTCCGGCACCACGCTCAACACTCAGCTCGTGAATTTTCAGCGCGACAAGCGCCGCATGGCCTTCGTGGTCGACGAATACGGCGACATTCAAGGGCTGGTGACGCTCGAGGACATACTCGAGGAAATCGTCGGGGAATTCACCACGGATCCGGCAACGATGATGCACAAGGACGTGCACGCCGACGCCGACGGCAGCTATGTCGTGAATGGGTCCGCCACCATCCGCGCGCTCAACCGCTCGATGCGCTGGAGCCTGCCCACGGACGGACCGAAAACCCTGAACGGCTTGATCGTCGAATTCCTCGAGGCCATTCCGGAACCCGGCACCACCTTGAAATTGGCCGATTACATGCTGGAGGTACTGCAGACCGGCGACAACGCCATCAAGACGGTGCGGATACGGCCGCCCGACTCATTGGCAACGTGAAGCCGGTGGAACGATTCGAACGCCAAATGGTCTTTTAAAGATCAGCGGCCGGCCGCCGGCATGGAGCTGAGTACGCGGGAGTCTATGAATGTAATTTCTACAAGAACGGACGACACCGCATCTCAAGTGGATCTGATTTGGCAGCGGCACCTCGATGGCGTTGCGTGCGGCGAGTGCAGCGTGGACGATTTCGTCGCCAAATTGCTGAAGTTGTCGAGGACGGAAGCGGATCTCGCATGGAACGTGGTCGCATTGCTCGACCAGCGATTCCAGCGCGGCGAAGTGCCGGTCGATCTATATCGTCGCATCGAGTCGAAAATCGTACACCGCGAGCTGGGCGCGCGCCGTGTCGGTACGGCGGGCGAATTTGATACGAGCACGCTGGGCAGCGGTACGACGATCGAATTTGATTTGGACCCACCCTTCAAGGTGACGACGGAGCCATTCATCGTCCCGTCAGCCGGCGTTCCGCCGGTCACGGCGGTTCCACCGGTGACGGCGCCATCCATGTCCGGGCCCGTGCGGGGGCCTGATCGCTGGGAATCGCCGGCTGCCGAAATCGGCCGCGTCCTGCGCCATCGATACGTTTTGGAGGCTCGGCTGGGCCGGGGCGGCATGGGAACGGTTTTCAAAGCGCTGGACCGCTATCGCTGCGATCTCCCCGAAGACAATCGTCACGTCGCAATAAAATTTCTGCACGAAAGCGCGGCCGGCCGCCCGGAAATCCTGTCGAGTCTGCGCAGCGAATTCCATTGCGCGCAAGCGCTGTCGCATCCCAATATCGTCAAGGTATACGAACTCGATCAGGATGACGACGCCGCATTTTTCACCATGGAGTTCTTGGAGGGAGAACTCTTGAGCGACCTGATCGAACGGCTGAAGCCGCAGGCGAAGCCGAGATCGTATGCTTGGGCGATCATACGAGACGTGGGCGCGGGCCTCGCCCATGCGCACGGGCGCAATGTGGCGCACGGGGACCTGAAGCCGCAGAACATCATGATCACCGACTCGGGTGAGGTTCGCATACTGGATTTTGGCGCCTCCAGCGCTCTCTATCGTCTGCGGCCGGGTGCCGAGGAGGTTCACAAGAGCAATTCCACGGCGTTGACGCCGGCCTATGCGTGCTGCGAACTGCTGGCCGGAGCGGCGCCCGATCCGCGCGACGATCTCTATGCGCTCGCGTGCGTATCGTACGAACTGCTCGCGGGGCAGCATCCTTTTCAACGCCGGCGATCGACCGAGGCACGGGCACTCGGCATGGTGGCGCAGCGGCCGCACGGACTGAGTCAGCGACAATGGGAAGCATTGGCGATAGGCCTTTCTTGGGATCGGCAGGACCGGTCGATAGCGATCGGCGATTGGATCGCCATGTTGGATCCATCCCCGGTTGCGAGGCGGCAATGGGTGCGCCGCGCCGGGGCCTTGGTTGCCGTACTGCTGGCGGGTGGAATCCTGTGGACTTCGTTCAATCGTCCGCCGTTCGGAAGAAACATCGGGGACGCTGCCGCAGTTGCGAAAAAAGCTCCGCCGGCGGCTGCGCAAACCGCTGCGAATGCGCCGAGCGTCGCCGACGCGGCGCCAACGGCGCCGGGCAGGCAGGATGTCCCGCCGGCGGAAATTCCCGCACAGGCTCCGCAAACGCCGCCGTTGCCGCTACACGCGCGGCCTGACGGGGCGCTGGCGGCGAGTCGCCGCGAGAACGGCAACATCAGCATCTCCGCCGGTCATTACAGGGTCGGATCCCGGCAGAATTTCGCGGAAATCCAGGTTCGTCGATCCCCATCATCCGATGGCGATGCGAGCTTCGTATGGTGGACCGAGCCGTCCTCGGCATTGCCCGGCGTCGACTACGTGCCTCAAGCTCGCATGACGCAGCGTTTGCCGAACGGGTCGCACATGGCCAGTTTGTTCGTCAAACTCCTTCCACACCCCCGCGATCATTCCGCGGCGTTCTACGTCGCCATCGGCGAGCCGAGCGACGGCACCTCCCTGGGCCGCGTGTCGCGCACCACGGTATTGCTGCCGACATCGAGGTGATTCCTTTCTCGCCGCGTGTCAGAAAGCTTCGAGCGCCTGATTCAGGCGCGTCACGCCGACTACCGACATTCCGTCGGGCGGCCGCTTCGGCACGTTTGCCGCCGGCACCACCGCCGACTTGAAGCCGTGTTTCGCCGCCTCGCGCAGCCGCTCCTCGCCGAAGGGCACCGGACGAATCTCCCCCGCGAGCCCGAGTTCCCCGAACGCGATCAGCGAATGAGAAACCGGCGAATCGCGCAAGCTCGAACGGGCTGCCATCACGATGGCCAAGTCTCCGGCGGTCTCGGTCAGGCGCACGCCGCCGACGACGTTCGCGAAAACATCCTGGCCCTGCAGTTGCAAGCCCGCGTGACGGTGAGCCACCGCAAGCAGCATGGTGAGCCGATTGCCGTCGATCCCCACCGCCACCCGGCGCGGATTGGCGCCGAGACTCGCGTCCGCCAACACTTGGACTTCGATCAGCAGCGACCGCGTTCCCTCGCGCATCACGGTGATGACGCTGCCCGGAACGGGCTCGGCATGCCGCGACAGGAAGATCGCGGAAGGGTTGGTGACTTCGCGCAAGCCCTGCTCGACCATGGCGAATACGCCGATCTCATTGGCGGCGCCGAAACGATTCTTCACCGAACGCAGCACGCGGAAGCGGCTGCCCGTGTCGCTCTCGAAGTAGAGAACCGTATCGACCATGTGCTCGAGCACCCTAGGACCTGCGATCTGCCCTTCCTTCGTGACGTGCCCGACCAACAGCACCGCGGTGCCTCCGGCTTTAGCGAAGCGCACCAACTCCGCCGTGCACTCGCGCAGCTGCGACACCGCGCCCGGCGCCGCTTCGATGCCTTCCGAGTACATGGTCTGAATGGAATCGACGATGAGAACCCGCGCCGCAAGGCTCGACGCGGCGCCGACGATGTGCTCCACGCAGGTCTCGGCAATGAGCCGGGTGGTGGCGGCCTCCAACCCCAGGCGCCGCCCACGAAGCGCGACCTGCTTCAAAGACTCCTCCCCGGTGGCGTACAGCACGGGCCCGAGGGTCTGCAGGGCCGCCGCCGCCTGCAGCATCAGGGTCGATTTTCCGATCCCGGGGTCGCCGCCGATCAGGGTTACCGAACCCGGCACCAGGCCGCCGCCCAGCACTCGATCGAGCTCGGCGGAGCCCGTCGCGAGCCGGGGCTGCTCCATATGAGCCTCGGCGGCGAGCGTGGTCGACACATCGGCCCGCGCCGGGTTGGCCAATCGGGCCGATTTACGCGGATTTGGCGAGGAAACCTCGGCCAGAAAGGTGTTCCATTCACCGCATCCAGGGCACTGCCCCTGCCATTTCGGAGAAGCCGCTCCGCAGTTCTGGCAGATGAATACCTCTTTGGATTTCGGCATGGGGTTCCTTCGCGTCGATTTGTGAGCTTAGCATTGCTGCTAATGCGGCCCGATCACCTATACTGCCCGGCCATAAGATTGGGATTATGTCTATTGCATGCGCAAATTTGGGCTGATAGCAGCGATTGTGGGCTTGGGGACCGTTGGTGCCGGTCTCCTGCTCCACGCGGTCGCTAAAGTGGATACCTGGCTGTGGCTTCCGGGAATTGTCCTATTCTGCGGCGGCAGCGCGCTGGTGCTATGGGGCCGGTCCGCGGCGTCCGCCCGGGCGAGGCCCGCCCCGAAGATCCCCCCACCGATGCTCGATACCGCACGGCTTCTCGACAACTTCGAACAGCGCTTCGCGGAACTCAAGGGACGCAAGCCCAACGCCACCGTGCTCAGCGATCTGTACACCTTGGGCACCCAGCTCGAACAGCGCGGCCGGGCGCCGCAAGCCACGGCCGTCTACCGTCACCTGGCGCATTTCGACAACACCTACCGCGACGTGGCGGCGCGCCTGCGGCGCCTGCTGGACGCCGATCGCGCCAAGCCGAAGGCGGCCGCCGCCGATCGTGCGGCGCCGTCGCCGACGGCCGCGGCCGCGGCGGGCAGCGCCGCCGAGCCCGCGTCTAATGGTGCTGCCGCCGCCGTCGCCCCGCCGGCGGGAACCGATCCGCAGCGCCTCGGCCGGTACCAGCTCGAGCGCGAGATCGGACGCGGCGCCATGGGAGTGGTCTACCTGGGCCGCGATACCGCCATCAACCGCATGGTGGCAATCAAGGCCATCCCGCTCGCCAGTGAATTCAGCGATGCCGAACTCGTCGAGGCGCGATCGCGCTTCTTTCGCGAGGCGGAGACCGCCGGCCGGCTCAATCATCCGAACATCGTGACCATCTACGACGTCGGCGAGGAGCGCGGGCTCGCCTACATCGCCATGGAATATCTCAAGGGACGGCACTTGAGCGACTATGCGAAATCCGACAATCTCTTGGAGCCGCGCAAGGTGCTGGAGATAGTAGCCCGGACGGCGGATGCCCTGGGATTTGCGCATAAACAGCAGGTGGTCCACCGCGATATCAAACCGGCGAACCTGATGTATGACGCCGGCACCGACACGTTGAAGATCACCGACTTCGGTATCGCCCGCCTGTCCGGCGCCGGCAGCACGCGCACGGGCATCGTGCTGGGCACACCCTCCTTCATGTCCCCCGAACAGCTCGAGGGACGAACTGTGACAGGTCACTCGGACTTGTTTTCCCTGGGTGTTAGCCTATTTCAACTGTTGACCGGCCAGCTGCCTTTCACCGCCGACTCCATGACCGGGCTCATGCAGCAAATCGCCGAGGCGCAGCATCCGCCGCTACGCGCTTTCCGGCCGGATCTGCCGGCCTGCGTCGAGGTCATCATCGATCGGGCGCTGGCCAAGAATCCCGATATGCGGTACGACACTGGGGCCCAAATGGCCGCGGCACTGGAGGACTGTCGGTCGAAGTTGCCGAGTGGATCGCCATGATGAGACGGAACCCATGAGCTTGAAGGGGAAAATATCCAGCGTGGCGCTGACGGACACAGGCAGAGTCCGCGAGCACAACGAAGATATGATCGGCACCGAGGCCGACATAGGGCTTTTCGTCCTGGCCGACGGCATGGGCGGCTACAACGCGGGCGAGGTCGCGAGCGGCATCGCGGTAAAGACCATCATCAATTTGGTCCGCGACGCGGTCGCGCGCGAGGA
>Ga0209624_10001045_pt1 | contig 23062 bp, 26 predicted proteins | sample JacPinW_OM2H0_O1_FD_188565 | JGI IMG/M metagenome (GOLD analysis project Ga0209624, IMG submission 188565) | Forest soil microbial communities from Algoma, Ontario, Canada - Jack Pine, Ontario site 1_JW_OM2H0_O1 (SPAdes) (version 2) | ecosystem: Environmental > Terrestrial > Soil > Boreal...
GCTGGTCGTGACTACGACCAATTCCAATTACCAGAAGCTCGGCGGGTAGTGCGAGCCTGCAACAACGTGTCGCAACGAACTCGCTGGCCTGCGACGTGATCTGCAAGATTAAGAGCGGCCGTCTTCACGCAGTGACTCAGGAGGCCTTCATGGAAAGACGCAACTCGCTCGTGCAACGGGTCATCGTTGTGATTCTCGCGGTTTGCACTAATTTTGCTCTCGTTGCGGGAAGCATTCGAGCCGCGGATTTCGCGCAGGCCGGAAACTCTTCCGCGATGACGCCGGATCAGCTGGATAAACTCCTCGCCCCCGTCGCGCTGTACCCCGACGCCCTGCTCATGCAGGTCTTGGCGGCTTCGGTAAACTCCCAGGAAGTCTTGGATGGAGGCAACTGGCTGCTGCAGAACAAAAGTCTTGAGGGAGATAAACTGGATAGCGCTGCAAAAGCGGCGGGATTCGGGGCCGCGATGATAGCGCTGTTTCATTTTCCCCAGGTTGTAGACATGATGTGCTCCGAAATTGACTGGACCAAGCAGTTAGGAGAAGCATTCACGGCGAGCCAGAGTGCCGTTCTTGATTCGGTGCAGCGCCTTCGGCTGCAGGCGAAACAGTCCGGAAATTTGCAAACCACTCCGCAGCAGACCGTGGTGACTCAACAAGCCAGCGGCCAACAGGTGATTGTGATCCAGCCCACGAATCCCCAGATCGTTTACGTGCCGCAATACAATCCGGTGCAAGTGTACGTCGCGCCTCCGCCGAGTCAGCCGGCGACGGGCGTGATCATCGCATTCGGCGTGGGGATGGCTGTTGGGGCCATGTTCAGCAGCAACAATTACTATTACCCGCACTGGGGGCACGGCGGCGGAGTGTACTACCGGGGCGGACCGTGGGTGGTCCATCATTACGCTTATCGGCCGGTGTATGGCCCGCACTATCACCGCGCGACGGTGTACTATCGCCCGCCGAATTACGCGTACGCTTACAACCGGCCATATCCAGGCAACGTGCACTACAATTCCAACAGCTACTACAACAATTACCGCGGCAACACCAACGTTCAGAACAAAAGCAATAACACCATCAACCGGAACGTCAGCGGGAACAACGTCACGATCAATACCGGCAATCAAGTCAACAAGGCGGGAAACACGGCGGTGAAGACCGGTACCACTCAGACCAATCAGAGTTGGAAAGGGCAGTCTAGCTACAACGGCGGGAACAAGAACGGTAGCAGTCCGGCGAACAATGCTTCCAGAAATCCATCCACGCCGAACGCTCGCACCTCTCCCGCTAATCAGGCAAATACGCAGGCGGTGAAACCGGATCGTGGATATTCCTCGGGCTCTGCCGCTTCGTCTCAAGCGCGTACGGCCGCCCAGCCGGCCACCCAAACTCGACCGGCGGGCGCATTTGAAGGAGCAGGGAACACCGGTAAAACCGAGAAGGCCGCGAGCCAGCGCGGAGCGGCGAGCACGCAGGGGAGAAGGGGAGGCCAATGAGAATTCAAGCTTCGATTCACACACAGCCACTTCTTTTTGTCGCCGGCCTATTCTATCTCATGGCCCTGACACCGCTGCATGCGCAAGCAGTCAGCGGGCAAAAAACTTTCTCCTCGCCATTGGAAGCGGTGCATGCTCTGGTGGAAGCTGCACGTACGGGAGATCCAGCGCAGCTCGAACCGTTGCTCGGTCCGCAAGCGCCGCAGCTTATAGCTTCCGGCGAAGCGGGTGCCGCCAAGGAACTTCTCGCAGGCTTCGTCAAAGCCTATGGCGAAAAGCATTCGCTTTCGGTGGAGGCCCAAGGTGTCGAATACCTGCAAGTGGGTTCGGCCGACTGGCCGTTTCCTTTTCCGCTCGTTCGCGACGGCAGAGTCTGGTATTTCGATGTGGACCGGGGCAATCAGGAAATCCTTGATCGCCGGATTGGCCGCAACGAACTCGGAGCCATCGCCGTGTGTGAGGGCTATGTCCAAAGCCAGGTCGATTATGCTGCTAAGGGACATGACGGCAATTCCACCGGCCTCTATGCGCAGCAATTTCTCAGCGACACAGGCAAGCAAAACGGCCTCTACTGGGCCGTTGAAAAGGGCCAGCCGCAGAGCCCGATGGGTCCGTTGGTCGCGGGCGCTGCGATAGAGAAATCGTTGCGGCAATCAGCGGGAGCGCCGGCCCCCTATTACGGCTATTTGTATAAGATTCTCACCGAGCAGGGGCCAGAGGCGTCCGGCGGGGCGAAAAGCTACCTGGTGGATGGAAAGCTTACGGACGGCTTCGCTCTCATCGCGTACCCGACGCAATATCGCTACAGCGGCGTCATGACCTTCATCGTCAATCAGGACGGCGTGGTGTATCAGCAGGACCTGGGGGAGCAAACGAGCGACCTTGCACCCAAAATCACTGCCTACAATCCCGGTAGTTCTTGGGAGCCAGCGCAGCACTGATTCGTCCGGCACAATGCACGCAGGACTGTTTGGAGCTCTTCTGTTGACGCGAACGATTGCGGTTTGCCTGCTGTCGTTGGAGGAAGGTGCGTCGTTCTTGACAGCGCGACTTAGACTGTCAATTCTGACAATTACCGGACGCTGTTCTTGAGGCGTAGCATCGCCAAGTCTGTGAAGGTGGCGGCGTGCCCGCGCGAAGCGATCGGCAAGAGCGACTTTCGGTTAAGGCCGGAATTCGAAGAGGAGCGTATGTATGAATTGGATGACAAAAACTACCTTGCTCGCGGTGTCTGTCGCAGCGCTGGGCTTGGCGGCATCATCAACCCGAGCACAGGGTGTTCCGGTTTTCGAGATCAGTCACGCGGAGAGCACAATTAAGTTCAACGTAAAGGCATCGGTACCCATAGCGGGTAACTTCGATAAGACGGAGGCCACTCTTACCTTCACGTCGCCTGATTTGTCCACAGCGGTATTGGACGTCAAGATTCAGTCGGCCAGCGTGAATACCGGAAGTGGAATGAAGGACGGCAAGCTTAGAAGCAAAGACTTCTTCGACTCCGAACACGATCCACTGATCACTTTTCACTCCACCAAGGTTACACAGACAGGTCCCAACACGGTGGAGTTCGATGGCGACTTCACGATTCGTGGTGTGACGAAGGCCGAAAAGCTCACTTTTACAATTACCGGCAAGGGGACCGGCGCGGGCGAGATTACCGGCATTATGGCCTTCGATCGCAAGGACTACGGGATGAACAGCGGGATTCCGTTCATCAAGATCGCTGACCGCGTCGAGGTAATCGTTGACCTGAAGGGCAAGCGAGTCAGTGGCCCTCCTGTGGTCTTTAAGCAGTAGTCGGGTTGGCGCCCCAAGCGTTGCCGCGCGTTGTGCGGAAACCGGGCGGAATCTCGCTACCTGTTAGTTTTGACAATTAGAAAATTTAGGAATTGATGTCAGCTTGTTGCAGCGCTGGTGACGCTATAGCCATGAGGACTCGTCGCTTCGACCGCAAGTGGATAGCCGGTGTTCTGGTTACGTTCATCCTGGCGATGGCAGCTTTCAAAACGGGCGCGCAGGACCCGCCCAAACCTGAAACTATACAAGCGCAAGCCATGGGTCAGAACACAGCCATGGGCAAGAGTTTTAACGTGACCGTTAAGATCACATCGTATTCGACGCCTGACGATCAAAAGATGCTCCTCGACGCTTTGGCTCAGGGCGGTCAGGCGGCACTTTCAAAAAGCCTCTCGAAAATGAAATCGAAGGGTCGAGTGGCGGTCACGGGCACCTTGGGCTATGACATTGGGTATGTACGGACGTTTCCGACCGCGGACGGCCGAAAAATACGTTTGATCACTGAGCGCCCGATCAGGATAGCGGAAGCCCGCGACGGCGGACGCTCGACTGACTACGACCTGTCCGCTCTGGAGTTGAACCTGAACAATGACAAGTCGAAGAGCTCGGGAAGTTTGATCATTGGACTGCGCGTCAAGGTAGATAGCGACAATCAGTTGGTTTTTGAAAGCTATGGTTCGGGACCGTGGAACCTTGTGAATGTGATGGAGCGGTAGAGTCCCGGTTCTGTTTCCATATTCGGACTCCCACGTTGGATGGAGCGAATTTCGCCTATTGCTAAGCGCTAGCCGGGTTCGCTGCAGAGACGTGACCCTGACAGGAGGATTCAAGATGAAGAAACGAATCGCAGTTTGGCTTCCGCTTTTCATGCTCGTCGCGGCTAGCCCTGGGGCTCTGGCGCAGGTTACGCCGCAGTCGCAAGCAGCCAAGGGCCAGTCGTCCGCGAAATCGTCGGCCACCGACACGCAGAAGAAGAACATCCAGGCTTACATCGATCTGATGCGAGCCAACGTGCGTGACCAGAAGGCCGAGATCATGGGCTCCGTCATGGAATTGAACGCACAGGATGCCGCGAAGTTCTGGCCGATCTATAGCGAGTACGACGCCGAATTATCCAAAATCAATGATCTGCGAGTCGCAAATATCAAGGACTATGCGGCGAATTACTCGCAAATGACCGACGAAAAGGCGGACGAACTGATTCAAAACGCCATGACCTTCCGGAAGCAGCGCGCGGAACTTCTTGCAAAATATTATGGTCGCGTGAAGGAAGCATTGGGGGCGGTCACTGCCGCGCGGTTCGCGCAGGTCGAGGACCAATTGCTTTTGATCATTGATCTTCAGATCGAAGCTTCTCTGCCGATCGTTGGAGAAGGCTCGTGAACGCGACGAAGGAGAAAAAAGATATGCGAAAGGCGTCTGTTTGTGCCGTGGCCATTGTGCTCGGAATTGTATCCATGCAGGGAGATTCTTTCGCCAGGGTCTTCCCAACAGCTTTGAACGCGGCGGCCGCCACGGCTGCATCTGCGGCGGCGCAAGGCACGAAGAAGATCTACGTGCCTGCCGGGACGCGCATCTTGGTCCGCACGATCGACTCCATAGATACGACCAAACAAAAGGCCGGGGATCGCTTCACCGCCAGCCTGGAAACGAATCTCGTGGTTGACAACATCGTGGTGGCGCCCAGGGGAACCACTGTGTACGGCCGCCTGGCGTCTGCCTCTTCAGCGGGCAAGATGTCCGGCAGCTCCCAACTGTCGCTCGAGTTGACCGATATCGTGATCAGAGGTACCGCCTATCCGCTTCTCACGAGCACCTACGACGTCAAGGGAAAGGGCGAAGGCGGGAACACGGCAAAGAAAGTTATCGGCGGCGCCGGACTGGGCGCGCTGATCGGCGGGATTGCCGGAGGCGGAAAGGGCGCCGGAATCGGCGCGCTTGTCGGCGGTGGCGCTGGAACCGCTGTCGCGGCGTCCAAGAAGGGCGAACAGCTAACGATACCGAGCGAATCTCTCTTGGAATTTCGTTTGCAGCAGCCCGGATCGCTGCCGGTTTCTTCCTGATCCGTCTAAGACGCACGGAAACCGCTTTACGATTGCTGATAGGGACGTCTCGCGGCTGGCGTGAAGCGCAGTCATCACAAAGCGATGAGCTTCTCCAGCGCTGACTGCCGATGACACGATTCGTTGCAACCGCGAACTATTGTCGGCGAATTGAAGCAGGGCCTAACAATTCGGGAGCTTTCCGTTTAGCGCACATGAAGGGACTGAGCGAGGCTTATTAGATTTTGCGGATTCACACGAATGACTCCCTTGCGCGGACTGTCGATGTCCGCTATGAGAAACAAGGCGATAGACAGAACGAGCGGAAGAACTAGAACGTGGATAATCCCCGCTTTAGCGTGCCGCGCGCCGTAACCGAACAAAAGGTTGGCGCAAATGGCGATCAAACCCATCAGAACCCATGCCGCCTTGGGAATACGATTCCACCACGCGGCCTGCGTGTATCCCTGCGAGTTCAGCACATCATTCATTCCTGAAATGACCAAACCGAGCACGGGCGTCGCGCGCGCTCCATCTGCCGGAACCTTGACAGTGGACCACAGATCGGTCTGCAGCCGGTTCGTCGCATCATTGATTTGTAGAAGCGCATCCTGGTCGTCGGTCTGATAGAACAGTATGCGTTGGTCGAGATACGCAACCAGCGATGCACGGACTCGCGCCGCATCGGCAGCGGGCAGAAGGTCTGCCCGGACATATTCCGTGCCAATCGCGTTGGCCTCTGCCTCCTCGCAGTTCTTGCGCTGATCGTACCGGTCGGTGGCCATGGAAAAGCTGAATCCGATGATCAGGCCGAGGAGCGTCAGGGTCGCGGCCACGACAACATCGAGATCATGACGCATACCGTCGTCCAGGGGCTGTCGCGTACGAAACGCCGCCCCAATCCGCGCCGAAAGCCATAGCACGACGAAAGAAAGTAAGAAAACAAAAAATGGCGATCTCATCAGATTCTGCGTACCTTTTACCCTTGTGTCCCGCTCCGGTCACTTCGAAACTTACGGCACATGGGTGGAGATGAACCGAGTCAGACGGGCGGACGGGTCATCGTAAGAGCGCGTGGGCGACAGCGGTTGTGCGTCGCTCTACTCCAACAGGGTCACATTCCCACTCACGATGTCGTAATACGCTGCGACAACCTTGAGCTTGCCCTCTTTCACCAATCCTGCGATGACGGTAGATGCTTCTCGCAGTAAGCCGGCGTGGATCTTAGCATTGGCCTTCGTTGCTGCGTCAAGATTCGATCCCGCCTGGTTTACGGCAGGCTGAATATGTGGATACAGAGCGCTGATCTGTCCGGGGACTTCCTTCGCTTGAATCGTGGCCTTCACCGCGCCGCAGTTGCCGTGTCCCATTACCAAGATCACTTTTGTGCCTAACACCGCGGCGCCATATTCGAGGCTGGCGATAATCTCAGAGGTGGCGACGTTGCCGGCGACCCGCGCAACAAAGATATGACCTATCGTTTGATCGAAAACCAACTCAACGGGCACGCGGGAATCGGCACAAGAAAGCACTGCCGCGAATGGCTCCTGCTTTTCTTCGGTGTTTTGTTTGAGGATCCGAAGGTCTGCCTCGAACGAAGTCAGATGGTCTGACGTGAAGCGTTGATTCCCATTCATTAGTTCCTGGAGCGCGGCGTCCGGGCTAAGCACACTCTGAGCCTGAGCAGAATTCGGGGCAGCGCACTCCATGCCAGCCGCCGTGAGCATGCCAGCCAGCGTCCCTCCCGCGGCTTTCTGCAGAAAGCCCCGCCGAGAGCAACTCCTTTGAGGTATGCGGGCTTCGACGCTCGCATCAGGAGAGGGGAACTCCCCTGTAGTGATCTCCTGTGTATCTCGCTTCGCACTCGACATCGAATTGGGAAGAGGTTTCAAATGTTCTCTCCTTCGAGTTGACACCCGTAAGATTTGAACGACAGTCGCCGTCGGCTATTTCTGTAATCCGATTCTCCGAACGTCCAGTTTTACCACACCGCAGTCGCGACGCAGGCGCCGAATCGCTTGGCAAGCGCTTCTACCGTACGTCGGGGGGCACGCCTGCTCAATTGTCAGAACTTACAGGTGAAGGTAGGCGCCGCCGCTGCTCCTGCTAAATTCCGTTCCTTTCACTTCGCTGCGGCGTGCCAGCCGTTAATCTGCTGAACCCGCTGAATTCAGATCAACCCGCCTGTGCCTTCAAATAGAACTGGTAGTTTTGACAATATTCAACGGTGCCGGTTGTCTCCGACTATCTTCGGGTAACCACTAGCTTGCAACGGGCTGCGTGCGCCCATGACGAGCTGCTTCCACTAAAGCCGATCCTATGGAAATTGCCAGCAGCACTGCACGAAGATCCGAGTTTGGCCGCGGTGCGGCGACTTGGCCCAGGCGTTACCGGAACGTTTTGCTCCTCTGTCTCGGATGTCTCTCAAGCAGCATTCCCTGTCTCGCTCAGCAAAATCCGGCGGTGGAGCAGTCGTTGGCTCCTGCAGCCTCACAGGAGAATTCGCCGCAGGCGCCAGGGCAAGACCCGCAGTCAACTGCGCCTGCGAATCCCGAGCCACCGCCGAAGAAAAAGAAGAAGCTCGGCGGTCGCGGAGCATTCGTAGTTGCGCCTCTTCCCATATCGAGTCCCGCTATCGGCTCAGGTATTGTGCCGGTGCTTGGCTATATCTTCCCGTTTAGCAAGAACGACAAGGTCTCTCCGCCATCCACCATCGGCGCGGCTGGCCTGATCACGGACAATGGCAGTCGCGGCTTTGCCATCGGCGGACAACTCTTCCTGAAGCAGAATACCTGGGAGGTCACATCGGGTTACGTCCATGGCAACGTGGACTACAACATCTACGGCACCGGCATTGCCGCGAACCTCAAGCTTCCTCTGCAACAAACCGGTCAGGCGTTCTTTGGCGAGGTCCTCCGCCGTGTCGGATGGAAAATATTTGTGGGCCCTCGATTTATAACTGGGCGTTCATTTGTTACGATCGTGCCAAATAGCGGCAGTACGGTCCCAATTCCCCCGGAAGTCGGTCTGCACAGCAATCTCACAGCTATCGGTGCACGCGTGAGCCGCGATACACGCCCCAACCACTTCTACCCGCTCAGCGGCACTTTCTTTACCTTCACGTCCGATTTCTTTTCCCAGGCGCTAGACAGCAAGTACTCCTTCCAATCATACCGATCTGAGTTCGACAAATATTGGAGCTTAAGTGAGAAACAAGTCCTCGCGTACGACGCCTATTTCTGCGGAACCGGCGGAGCCCCCCCGTTCTATGGGAACTGCATCTATGGCACCAGCAACGAATTGCGAGGATACACGGCGGGCAGATACTTCACTCGCTTCTCGCTCGCAACCCAATTGGAATATCGCCTGGTCTTGCCGAAGCGGTTTGGCCTGGTCGTATTCGGCGGACTTGGTGGCGTCATCCCCGCCGGGAGTCAACCATTGCAAGTTCTGCAAAGCAGCCGCTTCCTGCCCGCCGGAGGCGGCGGACTGCGATACGAGTTGAGCAAGAAGTACCACGTCAATCTTCGAGCGGACATCGCCCAGGGCAGGGACGGCCACACCTTTGGTTTGGGCGTTGGCGAAGCGTTTTGACGCAGCGAGATGCCATCGCAGGGCTGGAGTTCTCTGTCGACGGGGGAGCGGCGGACGGATTCATTGGAAGCTCGCAAATCATCCCCGCCGGCTGTATCCTCTCCGTTTTCGCATCTCGGAAGAATCATGCCGGGGAAACAGGTGTACACACCAGCACCGCCGCTGCATAGAATTTGCGGCACCCGCCCAAATATCGTCTGCACCTGGCGCCCGCTGGGGCGCTCGGCTGCCTGTAAACCGCACGTTCGGATTCACTGGCGACTTCGCAGTTTGCTAGGAGTCAAAAAATGATCATGCGAATTCTTGCGTTCTCTCGCGCCAGCCGCCTCTTGATGATTCCGCTTTTCGCGGCATGTCTGTGTTTTCCAGCGCACGCCAAACGAAAAGACGTAGTCATCATGAACAACGGCGACCGTTTCACCGGGGAAGTAAAGCGGCTGGAGAGCGGCTTGCTCTACGTCGAGACGGATTACGTGGCCGGTAGTATTGGCCTCGATTGGAATCAAGTGCACTCGGTGCAGAGCACCGCCACCTACCGGATTATCTTGAACAACGGTAAGAGACTCGAGGGGAAAATTGAAAAAGTTTCAGGCGAAAAAGCGCAGGACCACGATTTTCTGATTCAAGAAGCGGCGGAGGAAGTGCACGTCCCGTCAGATACCGTCGTAAGTATTGACACTAAAAAGCCCACGTTTTGGCGGCAGTTGCAGGGCTCCCTTGACCTTGGTTACAGCTTTTCCAGCGGCAATAGCCAGACGGCACTAAACGTCAACACCAATGCCGCGTATCGGACTGCTGCGTGGGAGGTGGCGACCGCTTACGACTCCACGTTTGGCGGCCAGGCAGGAGCGTCCAAGACAAATCGTCAAGACTTGCAGACCACCTTTGCCAAGTTTCTGAACAGAAATTCCTACCTCCTGGCTCTGTCCGATTTTCTGCACAGCAGCCAGCAGGATCTGACGCTGCGCACGACGCTGGGTGGCGGCTACGGGCACTACTTCAAACGCACCGCCAACAGCAACTTTTCCTGGTTGGCCGGCGTTGCCTTTATTAACGAGTCGTTTGACACTTCCGCCGGACGGCCGTCGGATCAGGATGTGGAGGGCTTGCTGGGATTGCAATACAGCCTGGTTCGCTTTAAGGTCGGCGAATTCAATTCTCAACTGTTGGTATTTCCGGGTCTTTCCGACACCGGTCGTGTTCGCGTAACCACCAATAATTCGATTGACATCAAACTGATCAACAATTTTCATTTTGCTTTCACCTTCTGGGACAACTTCGATAGTAGGCCCCCGATGACCGCAAGACGAAATGAGCTGGGGGTGAGCTCGGGGATCGGTTGGTCTTTCTAGACGGTTTCCAAGTCGCTGGGTCGTACGATCGGGCATCACATGCGCATCCTCAATCTGTCATTTATGACAATTGAACCCCTTGTTGCTGGTGCCAGAATCGAAGCCTCATCGAGGCTGGGGGCAGGCAGAGGGAGCTTTTGTAGCCGTGCTCGCCACGAGACGGGGAGAGATAGCTTGAGAAAACGCGCGGTCCTGACTCTAGTGGTATTGGCTGGTTTCACATTCTTGAACGGCAAATCCACGAAGTTCGTATTCACCTGGAAGAACCCCGCTTACTCCGGTGCGGGTTTCCAGAACATTCTGGTGCTGGGCATAAACGGCAAAGTCGAAAATCGAGCGGAGTTTGAAGATCAGCTCTCAACGGCGTTAACCCGACCGGGTGTTCATGCCATTCCCAGCTATTCGCTGCTCCCCAGACCCGGTTCGACGCCTGTCGATGTGAACCAATTGAGGGATGTCGTTCGTGGGCAAAACATTGATGCCATCTTGGCCTCCAGGCTAATAAAAGTGGATAAGACCGTCACCTATATCCCGGGGCAGGCTTACGCGCCCTATCCGTACTACGGCACGTTTTACGGCTATTACGGCGCCATCTACCCGGTGGTCTATTCCCCCGACTATCTGCGCGTGGACAAGACCGCGCAAATCGAAACCAATTTTTATTCCGCGGCAAAGCCCGATGGGGAGCTCATCTGGACCGGAACCAGCAACACGGTTAACCCTCAGTCACCGCTGAAGGCTATCGATGCGATTGCGAAACTGATCGTTCAAGAATTGGAGAAGGAAAAAATCATTTGACGGGCGGGTCGGGTCGGCCGCTCGCAATTGAAACTGATGGGAATGTCTGCTGGCCGTTCGAGACGTTCATTTTGAATCGTGAACCGTTGGAGCCTAGTTAGCGGAGCGGCCCTTCGGCTGCTGCTTCAGCGCTTCTTGTTTGAGCTGCTCCAATTTCGCCGGAGGCAGGGTAAGTTCTATGTGGCCACAGTCCAGACATACCGAAATATCTTGGCTGACATACAGCGGGGCTCGATTCACATTTTCAAGTTCGCGGAAAGCAAGAGTCATTTCCGTTTTAAAGCTCCGCTCGTTGCTGGATGCGCACTTCTTGCAAGGCATTGAGCCTCCTCCGCGGCTCAATTCTAGCATTGGTCATTACTAATGGCACATGGCTTCTGGCGCCCTGCCACTTCAACCGCGGACCGCTAAGACTGCTTGCGTTTCAAAATTCGCAACGTGGACAACGCGTCGTTCATTTCTCTTCGCTCGTCGCGAGAAACCCGGGCCTCACTCGATGCCCGCGCATGGATGGCATCCTCAGCTGCTTTCACTCGAGCTTGCAGTCGCTTCGGATCAAGCTCAAGAATCGCGGCTCTGTATAAGGCCCGCCATTGACTTTCGACCATCTGCAACTCCTGGAAGGGCCAGTAGCCGTCTTGGTTCAGAGTTCTGGATCGAATTGACATACCGCCAAAGCGGAAGCAATTTCGGAAGTCAGAGTTTCACATGCGGAAATGACTACGTCGTTGCGATCAAGCAACCTGGAACTTGCTCCAGCGCAATTACGGAGTACGACACCAAAAGAAACGGGCCGAGGTAACGTCTGGTACCCCGTTCGCGGCCAGGGAGAGCAAATGAATCCGTTACCGTAGCATTCTAGCGATCTCGCCCGAATTCGCACGAGAGCGCTTTAGGCGAGCGGGTGACGCCTTAAGTCGGTCAAATGCTGACTGACAAACCGATTGCCTGACATAACTTCTTGGACCGCTGCCCCATACCCTGTCAATTCTGACAATGGCAGCAGGTGACCGCGAGTGACACCATAGAACAGGTGAAAATTATCTGCACAGTGCCAACGGCTATATCGAATTTGCCCAGGTATGAGGTCAAGGCTGGAGAACGAGCCCGGCGATTGGAGAGGACGCACAGAAACACGATCCTAATTTTTTCCCCAGGCCGCCATTCCAATGGGAACACAAGCTCCACCACTGTCCGGCGACTCGTCTTGAACGGAGAGAAGAAAATGATCAACATCTTTACGAAACAGTTTCTGTCTTCCGCGCTATCCATTCTGCTATTCGTTGGCGCTACGCCATTCGAAGCTGGAGGTCAATCGGGGTATTCGGGACAAGGCGTGCCGCTTACTGCGGACGAGTTGCAACAACTAGCGGCGCCGATCGCCCTCTATCCGGACTCCCTCGTAGCGCAGGTCCTTGGCGCTGCGACCTTTCCGGATCAGATTGCCGCAGCTGAAAGCTGGTATCAGTACCACAGCAATCTGACCGGCTCAGCCTTGATGGCGGCCGTTGATGGACAACCGTGGGATCCCGCCGTGAAGGCGCTAACACAATTTCCCTCCGTGCTTGGTAACATGGCGAAAAACCTGACTTGGACTTCATCGCTGGGAGAGGCGTATCACACTCAGTCAGCCGACGTGATGACGGCCATCCAGGTATTGCGTGCGAAAGCATACGCGGCCGGCAACTTGAAATCATCAACGCAACTCGCCGTCGTGCAACAGTCGCCGCAAGTGATCGTGATTCAACCGGTGAACCCGCAAGTGGTTTACGTTCCTATGTACAACCCCGCAGTGGTATATGGCTATCCTTACGTGGTTCCGGCATACGTTTACGTTCCGCCTCCTGCCGGTGCCGCAGTCGTGGCCTTTGGCGTCGGCATTGCGGTCGGCGCGATGATGGCCGGCGGCTCTTACGCCTGGGGATACAGCAGTTGGAACTGTGGATGGCACGGCAGTACGACGGTGGTCTATCACGGCGGCGCGTATTACGGAAACAGTGCGTGGCATGGCGGATATTACGGCTCCAGTGCTTCTGCATATGGAGCCTACGGCGGCAGCGCCCACGCATCAAATGGCTACAACCCGTCCACCGGGACTTACGCGCGTGGCGGCACGGCTTCGAACGGTTACGGCAGCGTAAGTGCCGGTCAAGCGTACAACCCAAGGACCGGGGCCTCTGCCTCGACAGTGCAAGGGTCCAATGCGTATGGCAGCTATGGGGCCTCGACCGCTTCGAAAAATGGAACCACCGTAGACAGCCAGCATCAGACGAACGCTAACGGAACAACGGGGCAGATGCACAGCTCGAGCGGCGCCTCGGCCTATGGCGCGACGGGCAAGTACGGCAACAGCGCCGCCGTGGGCCAAACCGCGAATGGCGACAAATATGCGGCGGCAAACGGCAAAACCTACAGCAACACCGGCAGCGGTTGGGACCAGAAGAGCGGAAGCCCGTCCAGCTACAACAAATCCAGTTCCAGTGGCTGGGGCGGCCAGGAAAAGAGCAGCGGGTCTTCGGCGATGAGCAGCGGAGGCGGCGGATGGAGTTCGCGGGCTTCCAGCGCCCGCGGTTCGTCGAGCTACGGTCATCGCAGGTGATCTCAACGCCATCGAGATAGATGCAAGCTAGCTCAATTTCTGTGTGTTGATGAAGTGCTGAAAGTTCAAGTTTGGAGGATCTCTGTGTCTCGAGCAGCCCGCAGGACCACTATTCTGGGTCGCGTCATTATTTTGGGGACGCTCACTCTGTTTGCCGGATGCAGCAAGCCCGCTAAGCCTGCTTACCAGATGTTTGCTTCGCCAGACGACGCGGGCAACGGGCTGTTGATGGCGGCCAAGTCAGGCGATCCGAATGCGGTGATCGCCGTGTTTGGTCCGGACTCGAAAGACATCGTTATGACCGGCGACCCCGTGCAGGACAAGAATACCACCGACCAAGTTATCGCGGCCTATGACGTCATGCATCGTTGGCGCAAGATGCCCGATGGCTCCCAAACCTTGCTGCTTGGAGCAGACAATTTTCCGTTCCCAATACCACTAAAGAAGAATGCCGCCGGACAGTGGTACTTCGACGTGGCTGCGGGAAGGGAAGAGATTCTGATGCGCCGTATCGGCCGTAACGAACTCGCTGTCATGGACGTGTGCAACGCGCTGGTTGACGCCGAGGCTGAGTACTTCTCAATGCGCCACGACGACGGAAGCACCGGCCAGTTCGCTGCGAAGTTCATCAGTGACAGCGGCAAGCAGAACGGTTTGTACTGGGAGTCGCCGGAGGGTCAACCCAAGAGTCCGCTCGGTCCGATGGCGGTCTATGCCACCAATGAAGGCTACAATGTGAAGCCAGACGCGCATGTGCCGTTCCATGGCTACTACTTCCGTATGCTCACTCAGCAAGGCAGTAACGCGCCCGGCGGCGCGAAGGACTACGTCGTCAATGGAAAAATGACAGGCGGCTTCGCCTTCGTCGCCTATCCCGCTGAATACCGCAACTCCGGCGTGATGACATTCATCATCGACCAGGACGGCGTGCTGCTGCAGAAGGATTTGGGCACTGCTACGACGCAGACAGCAGCCGCAATGACCGAGTTCAATCCCGATCAGAGTTGGACCCCAGCACGGCAATAGCGGGTTTCCCTTCTCCGTACGAATGCCACGAGAAGCCTTCCTGACGGCGAGTCGGTTGAATGAGCGGTGGGATCACGCGTGACTCGAACGTACCGATACTGAAAAAGACCCCCGATTCTTTGCGGGTCAAATTTGCAACTGGGCGCCCGAACCTCGCGCGGATACTGCATTTAGTTGACAATCATGGCAGCAGTAACGGCAACTGTCATTATTACCACTATGCACTGGATAGCCCCAGCCGTAACCTCGGGTGTGGCTCAAAACCCCCTTCTGCTACCGGACAAACCGTTGCGCGCTACCTTTGTCCTGGAGGAAATAGGAACCGGGGGTTTGGGCGTAGTGTACAAAGCGCAGGACAATGAACTCGGCCGGTTCGTCGCCTCAAAGTTCCTGCTCGAAAACGCAGCCCAAGACCCGCTTGCCTTGGAACGTCTTCGCCGCGAAGCACGATGCGCATCTGCGGTCGATCACCCGAACATCTGCACCATCTATTAAATGGGGACCCACGAAGGGCGTTCGTTCATCGCCATGGAGGTCTCCGATGCGCTCGATGCCGCTCACAGCGAAGGCGTCATTCAATGGCGCTGGCCGGGCGAATTACTTTTTGTCATCATTGGTGTCACCTGCAACGGGAACCCAGACGTTATCGGCTGCGGCGATCTCAATATCCTCCAGTGACGTTGAAATTCCGACGCGCTGCAGCCCAGACTTCTTTTTCGGGGTAGCTTGGAAAACTAGGTAGTACTGATTATTGAGAACCTGCTGGAGTCGGTCAAGGTAAGGCTTAAAGCTCACGAGGTTCTGATTTCCAAGCGAGAAATATTCTCCGCCAGACTCTTCGCTGACCTGGGCCACGCCCCCTTGCCCGAGCTGCACTTCCCAGCTGTTTCGGCCGCTGCGTCCAACACCGGTAGCGTAAATTCCATGAACAATCACGCCATAGCGCTGGGCTGCAGAGCTGGCGGGATCCGCGTCCACGCTCAAGGTAGACATACCGCTGGACATAGTAGATGACATACCTCGATAGGCACGCCCGTAGGTGGGCAAGTAGGTGCTGGACGTACCTTGACCGCGCAGCCGGTCAATACCGTCAGTCACCATCAGAACTTCACGACGGACTTTCTGCTCGGGCCAACCCTTGATCAAACTGATGAGCGACAAGTAGGGACTATCCATGGAGGACAAACTTCCACGGGGCAAACGGATGGCCTTAGCCGCCGCGGCGTGATCGGCCGTGAAGTTTTGCACGATCTGGATGGTGGTGTTGGACATGTAACCCACGCCGACAACCGTCGTCGCGGGCTGTGCGTTGACGAAATCGCGAATGTCGTTGAGGCTGTTTCCGATGCTCGTGTCGCAAGTGTCGTCAATCAAAATAAAAAACTGAAGCGCGGCATTTTCCCCGCGGGCAGGAATCAAATGGTCCACCTTGACCGGCGTCTTTCCTTGCTTTATCTGCACGTTTTCCGGGCGCAGGATGGGAACCTCACCGTCGCCGCGAACCGATTCATCAGTAATGACCATGTGAACCTGGACGGTGCCCGAAGCGCCAGCTTTGTCCTGAGAATGAACATTCCGCACCCCGAATCCTAGCGCGCCCAGCGCAACAAGCCAGCCCAGCAGAAACTTATAACTCTTCATACTTCCTCCTAGAAGTCGAGTTGCGGTTCAATCGCGACCGAGTCATGCCTCATTCAAACATTTAGTTGACGACGGCAGCGGACGCCGCGTTTATGAACCGTTTGCCCCTTACCGGGGCGCTGCTCGGCGACCTGACCACCTCGCGTCAGAATTTCTGACGCAGGTGCAGACCCCGAGGAACAACGTGACGGAAATATCCTCCGCGTCAGGATGAAAGGGAATTGTCAAAACTGCCAAGAAATGACCCGAAAAAGTTCATGCCAGACACCAAGGTTCGTCAGATGCGTCGGTGTCGGCTCCTGCGGCGGTTCAGTCTCAAGTGGCCGTCGGGCTATACAAGACCAATTCGCTGTAGCCTGGTGTTTTGAGCCAATCTCGCGCACCTTGCGTCAGGACGAAGAAAGGACACGAACCAATCGGCACTTCCCAAATATTAAGATGGTCAAGCGAGGATAAATCCTGCGGAAAGAATGACCGCGGCCTGGCACTTTCGACCGCCGCCGGCCGCCGCTCGCACTGCGGGTAATTTTACTCGGGACGAGCGTTATTTTTGACAATACTCCGCACCCAGCCGGACTGCTAGAAAACTGTCTGCAAAGTTGACCAAGTTCAGCACCGGGGGGTACGCCTTGTCGACCAAGTCGGGTCTGGCAGTTTTGATTTGCGTGTTCATATTCGGGGTCCTTCCGGTCCAAGGACAGCAAAAGGGGCAATACATCCCCGGACAGCAGGGCCTAAACGCGGGTGTGCTTCCTGACCCTGGATTCACGTACGCGAACATGACGATCAACTACTCAGCGGATACGCTCAAGAACTCCAATGGGAACTCCGTTCCCCTAACTGGCTCTTATGACATATGGGCGGTGGCTAACGTTTTCTACTATGTACCGAAGTTCAAGCTTTTCGGCGCCAAGCTTGCGTTTATGGTCGCACCGACATTTGCGAACGGCTCGCTTACACTGGGTGCCTTCAATTTTCCGAATCTTGCACTCGAGGCAGGCGGTGTTGGACTCGCGGATACGTGGGTCCAGCCTGTGACGCTTGGTTGGAACTTAAAACGTGTGGACTTCTATGCGGGATATGCCTTTATGGCCCCCACGGGACGCTATACACCCGGTGCCTCTGATAACGTTGGTTCGGGCTATTGGGGAAATCACATTATAACGGGCAGCACTTTTTACCTGACCAAAAACAGGGGCACCACTGCTAATCTTTTCACCGACTGGGAGATTCACGGAAGCAAAACTACGGGCCAGGGAACCAACGCCACTCCGGGACAGACTTTCACGACCGAGTGGGGACTGGGGCAGGTTCTTCCTCTGAAGAAAGATTTTAGTAGGCTGCTCCAACTCGGCGTGATCGGGTACGACCAGTGGCAAGTCAGCGACAATGGCGGTCTGGCCGCCCCCAGTGTGCCGGCGAGTGCGTTGCCGTACTATTCGGTTCACGGCATCGGTTTTCAGACCAACTTCATCCTTCCCGCCAAGGCACTGAATTTCTTCTTCAAATTCGAAGATGAATACCGGGCGCTTGCTCGGCCGCAGGGACGCACGTTCGTCTTTGGCGGCTCCTATACGTTCCGCATTCCCAAGCTCGAGGCCTCTCCATCGGGACCAGCGGCGCCGGCGGCACCGTAGTTGGCTAGTTTTATCGCAATTGCCTCTCGGCGTTTTCGTTTCGCGGTATCCGGGTCGATGTGCGGACGCCGAATATGTCTGCCACGTCTTCGGAAGATTGCGACGTTAACCTGGGGAGCGGAACACATGCGAATCAAAGGCACAGCTCCTCGAAAATCCGAAGCCGGGCACTCCAAGTCACTGGCCGCAAGTATTCTTTGCGTGCTGCTAATCGTTGGAGCGTACGTCGCATTCAACCCGGCGTGTTTTGCTCGGCAGGAACAACGCGTCGAAGAACTACAAGCACAACCCGTATCGCAGACGGAAACTGACTCGCCAAAGGCGAGCGGTCCGAACAAGCAATCACCGCCTCCTGCCGCGGCTGACAGTAAATCAGCCGAAAAGAAGAAGCGAGTCGCGCGAGGCGCGTTCATGGTCGCACCTCTTCCCATTTCAAGCCCCGCTCTCGGTGCCGGTATTGCGCCGGTGCTCGCCTATATTTTTCCCGTTAGCACGAAGCACCAGGTTTCTCCTTCTTCCGTCATCGGCGCAGCCGGCCTTGGTACGAACAACGGCAGCCGAGGATTCGCGGTTGGCGGACAACTCGATCTGAAGGGGAACAGGGATCGGATTACGGCGGGGTTCGCCCGCGGAAATGTAAACAACGACATATACAGCCGTGGCAGTGCGAATTCAAAGCTACCTCTAAATCAGACTGGCCAAGCCTTCTTTGCGGAACGCTTGCGCCGAGTTGGCTGGAGATCTTTCCTGGGCCCGCGATTTATAACAGGGCGCTCGTTTCTTTCTATCAGGCCGAATAGTGACTCCAATTTCCCGATTCCGCCCGATACCGGACTCCACACGACCCTCACGGCTCTCGGCGCACAGTTGACCCGCGATACCAGCCTTAACCGCTTTTATCCCATCGGCGGAACCGATGTCGCTTTCACGTCGGACCTTCTTTTCCAAAGCATTAGGCAACAAGTGGGAGCGCACCCTGCTACGGAAACTGCGTCTATGGAAACAGCAATCAATTGCGAGGATACATAGCCGGCGAATATTTCACTCGCTATCAGGTCACGACACAATCAGAGTACCGTGAATTGCCGAAGAGATTTGGCCTGGTTGTGTTCGGTCGGGTCGGCGAGGCCATTCCCGGAGGGCAGCAATTGTACGGCAGTCAAAAATTCCTTCCCAGCGGCGGGGGTGGGCTCAGGTTCCACTTGAAGCTCATCTCGAGTCGAGCGGTGGTGAGGACAGCAACAGCTGTCACAACGGAGAAGACATTCTGAGAAGGTCTAGAATAGCGCAGCTCGGGATCGCAGTCGGCTTTCTGCTAATCTGCGCAACTCTCGCAGCGCAAAAGGTCACCGCCAATTTTGACAAGAGCTTCGATTTCGCAAATCACAAACGCTACGCTTGGCGTGAGAATCACATCGTCACGCGCCAGAGCAAGCAGAACGACGAGCTGATTGACCAGAAGATCGTCCAGGACGTTAATCGCAACTTGAGGGGCAAGGGTTTCGTCGAGGATTCTTCCAATCCTGATTTCTTCATCTCCTACGAAGCCGGTGCCGCGGATTTAACGGCTGAAGTCGAGGGCTTTCATGCGACTCCCGCTCCGCGCCTGAACGAGCCCCAGGGACCTGTTTACGGAATCCCCCAGAACGTCTGGTACTCCGTGGATGGCCATGTCACCTTTCAGCTCGTCGACGCGAAGTCGAGCCGGCCCGTTTGGACCGCCACGGCAACGAAGAAAATCCGCGACCCACACAAAGGCGTGAAAGATATGGAAAAGCAGGTGGAACAAATCGTATCCAAGACGTTTAAGTCGTTCCCTCCTCGAGCGAAATAGGTCGAACTGACCCGCTGGTAGTTTTACCTGTGCCATGCGTAGATTTTTCCAATTTCGCACGCGCCCAGGTTCGCGGAGACTTCCTCACGAGGAGTCACTCGTGACGCAATACACGCTAGTTCCATCCAAGTAACTTCGTCGGTGGTAACGGCCACGTGCGAGAATCGCATTCCGCCCGTTCCGGGGCGTGTCTGGCATATTTCGGCAATCTCAGTGAAGAGATGGAGGCTGTGTGGAACCCACCGACTCAGCGGAGCTCGGCGATTTCTCTCTCGTCAAAGGAGGCCCGGTTTACCGTTTGATGGTGAGCGCCCGTCTGATCACAGGCGGGTCATACGCTCGGATGGCAATAGCGTTTTGTGCGGTCGCATGGCTCCCCCTGCTTCTCCTGTCAATCTGGCAAGGCACGGCAACGGGCACGCACGTGCGCATCCCCTTTCTTCACGACGCCGCAGCACAGGCACGCCTGCTGATTGCCCTCCCCGTCCTCGTCCTTGGCGACACATTCGCCGACGCGAAATTCCGCACGGCGATCAAGCAATTTGTTCGTTCCAATCTCATCGCACCGGAGCAATTACCTCGCTTCCTATCGGCCCTTCGAGGCACCTCGAAGTTGCTTAATTCTTCGCCAGCCGAAGCTGTCATCCTCGTGATCGTTGTCATTCAGGCTTTTGTCGCACTAAGCAGGCACGGTTGGATCGACACAACCAGTTCCGACTGGTACTCGGTCCGGGGATCTCAAGAGAGGCTTTTTACGGCTGCGGGTTGGTGGTTTCACGTCAGCCTTGCGATCTTGAATTTCTTTCTCGGCAGATGGCTGTGGAGGTTACTTGTCTGGACTCGCTGTCTCTGGCAAATCAATAAGCTGGATCTAAGGCTGGTTCCAATTCACCCGGATCTTTCCGGCGGCCTGGGATTTGTGTCCAAAGCGCAGACTGTTTTTGGCATCGTGATATTTGCATTTTCCGCGGCTGCCGCAGGCACCATCGCAAATCGGATGATTTTCGAAGGCGAAACGCTTCGCTCGCAGGAAGGCATCATCTACGTCCTTCTCCTGCTCCTGGTTGCCGTCTTTGCCTGTCCGCTTCTTCTATTCACTCCCAGGCTTTACCAGGTCAAGAAGCGGGGGCAAATCGAGTTTGGAGCGCTCTCCATGGACTACGTGCAATCGTTTGACGCGAAATGGCTCAGAAGCAATGCTTCGCCGGAAGAGACTTTGCTCGGGAGTGTAGACATCCAAAGCTTGGCCGACCTTTCGACCAGTTTTAACGTGATGCAACGGATGAGAATCTTTCTTATCGACCGAAAGGTTTTGCTCAATCTGTTCGCCTGCGCCGCCGGCCCTTTCTTGCCATTGCTCTTGATCGTATTCCCGCTCGCGGAGCTCGTGAAGCACGCATGGAAGCTGGTGTTCTGATGCGATAAGTGTTTTTGTGGCTTGACGTTTCCCATGCTGGACAACCGACCGAGCCGTGCTTCCAGTAGTCCGCACACGTCCCCGCAATCGCCCACTCGTCCTTACCACGTGCCTATGCGTACTACTGCCGAAGTGGATATAATGAACCCATTCTGCGGCCGGATCGCATCCGCCGCCGGCACCGTCGGCTGCGAGTTCACATTAGGCATCCACGAATGTGTGTACTCCATATTGATCAATCGCCACGCGAACGGCCGCGTGATCACCCAGTCCAATCCGCCGCCCATCCGCATGCTAGGACCGTTCTGAGAAGTTTCCACCGACCACGCGCTACGCATCGGATAGTGCCCCAGCGTCCCGGCGCCGTTGTTCCACTCATCCATCAGCTGCTTTCTTAGCTGGGGGTTGTCCACTTCCTGCGTCACTTTCCTCCCGCCGAAAACCACTTGCGTATACGGTGACCAGTGATGCGACGCCAGTGGCGTCCAACGCATTCCGCCGCCATAAAACAACGAATCCCCGCTGATGTTATACGCCGGCATGTGCATGATCAGGCATCCGTCCACTAGGGCGATCACTTGCAGTTGCGGGTTCACTCGCGCAGCTCCTGAACCGCCCCCACCCACGCAGCTTCCGCCTCCCAGAAAGCTTTCGTAATACGGATAAGCCGTCAATTCTATCGGCGCTTCCAGCGGATACTTCTTCATCTCTTCATCTGGATCGACAGGCGGCTTGTGATATTCAAAAAGCTTCTGCCTCGATCCTTCCTTGTATTCCTTTACCATGTCCTGGCGGATCTCGTAGTTCTCACCGAACAGTCCCATCCGGGTGCTGCGATCCCACGGCGGCTTGAAAGCCATTATGTTGGCGAACGTGCGCCCGGGATTCAAAAAACTACGCGCCAGAATTATCATCGCGCGATTCGTGCTCCGGTTTTCCAGCCCCACAATCAGATACCGATCCGCGGCATCTTCTGCGAGCATGGTGACAAATCCCAGCGTTGGCGTATCCACCAGCGTGATAAATCCCGGCGAAGCATGCAGCATCACATTGCCGATGGAAGCCTCGCTGATTGGTCCAATCTTCCATTGCGTGTGCCACGCTGCGGAGAACGCCAGGGATCGCAGCAGGCTCACCCAGTACTCCCGGCCGTCTCCCAACTGCACCTGCTTGAACTTGGGATCGTTCTGCCGCTCGATGAAACCGAATATGGATCCTTCGATGGGATGGCCAACGTAGGGCGCCATGAAATGATCGTTGTCACTCCAGCCGCGCAACTCCCCCACGGATCGTAAATAGTCCTTCAACAAAGGACCATTCAGTGCATCACGCGTTCCGGCCTCCGTCGTGATGTCAAACGTGTGCATAATCCCGGTGTACAACAGTGACTCTCCGAACGAAGGCCACCAGCGAAACTTCGTGCCCGATGCCGGCCTGTCGTACGGATTCGTCGCGGCCGCACTGGAGAGGCTCGCCAACACGAACACGTTGTCCACTGGTCTTTCGAACGCAAGCGGAATGGTGAGGTTCGGCGGTTTCGCGGAGTCTACCGCCGCAATTGTCGGGTGCGCCAAAGGCTCGTCAACAAATACCAGGTACGGGGATTTCGAAGGCCCCACCTCTTGCCAATCCAGGATGTCAGCAGGAGCAGTCTGCGCAGTCACCGGAGCCGGGCAATACAAATGGCCCAAGATTCCCAGAATTATCAGCTTCCTCAAGACGTTCGCCACCTCAAATCGCATCGTCGTACCCGCCTATGGATTTCCTAGCGTCCCGGTAGGCTTCAGTGCTTACGAACGGCGTGGAAGGAGTCCGTCCACTTGATC
>Ga0209624_10001046_pt1 | contig 23048 bp, 16 predicted proteins | sample JacPinW_OM2H0_O1_FD_188565 | JGI IMG/M metagenome (GOLD analysis project Ga0209624, IMG submission 188565) | Forest soil microbial communities from Algoma, Ontario, Canada - Jack Pine, Ontario site 1_JW_OM2H0_O1 (SPAdes) (version 2) | ecosystem: Environmental > Terrestrial > Soil > Boreal...
CGGCCCCGCCCGCCCTGATTCACGAGCCACCGTGACCATCTCATAGGTGCTCTTACTGACCTTGCCATTGGCGTGCTCTACAACAAGGAGAATCATGCGATCACCCGCGCTTCATTGCGCAGCAGATCCACCAACTGCGACGCCGCCGCTTGAACATCTTTGCCATCCAGAATTTTATTGAGGCGATTCTTGACCTGAATATCCGCGCCTATAAATTTCAGGCCCGGCGTCACGTTGAACTGCTCCAGCCCCTCTTTTCTCAGCTCTTTTTTCTTCGACTTCATGATGTTCGGCAGCGTGGGATAACGCGGTTCGTTCAGGCCCTGCTGTGTGGTAACGACTGCCGGTAGTTCCAACGTGAAAGTCTCGCTACCCTCATCCACGTCGTGTTTTCCGGTGAGCGTATTTCCTTTGAGTTCGAGCGCACTTGTCCATGTCACCTGAGGCCAATTCAACCGCTCCGCTGTAGCTGCACCCAGTGCGTGACTATCCCAATCAGCCTGTTGACCGCCAGAGAGGATCAAGCTTACCTCCTCCTGCTGCGCCACCATGGCGACGACTTTGCTCAGAGCGATAGCATCCAGCTTCACGTCGGTCTCTACGTGGATTGCCCGATCGACCCCCATGGCGAGCGCCGTACGCAACGCATCCTGCGCGCGAGCGGGGCCAACAGAAAGCGCCACAACCTCGGCATCGATACCGCTCTCGCGAAGACGTAGAGCCTCCTCAACGCCATACTCATCCATCGTATCCATTACCAGCTTGCTGTTCTCCAGCGCGACCATGCTGTTGCTGACATGGACGCTCTCCTCCGCATCGAGAACCTGGCGAAGGAACGTCAGTATGCGCATGTGTCTTCTCCATCCCATTGAATCATCTTGTCGTTTCCTAAGAGAACCCACCGAACGTTATTCGTTGCGCCGTTCAGCAAAACAAAAGCGAACGATCCTTAGCTGACGGAAGGATACTGAATAGCCATTCAGGAAGTCAACGCAGCCGCTTTATCGACAGTGGGTCAGTTTGCAGTGAATGGCTGAAGTTTCCGAAACCCGACTTTGGGGGCACTACAAATTCCGGAGCAGTCGGACGTATACTGGAGACGGTCATGCGTCGTTTTGCCAGCATTGTCGCAATCCTTCTACTCCTCACCACAGCCGCGCCAGTTATGGCCTGCGTAACCAACGTGGTGATGGGTCATGAGGAAAGTGCTTGCTGCCATGCCATGAACGGGCAGTGCGGCCACATGGAAAAAATGGGCTGCTGCCGGACTGAGGTTCGGACAGACGAGACTCCGCAGATTGCGGCAACGTCCCCGGCAATCCATGTTCAATGGGTTTGCGTGGCATACATGCCCGCGCTTTCCACTCCGGTTCACTTCGTAGCTTCTGCCGTCTGGCTCATGCCCGATGAGTATTCCCCACCTGGTCTTCTGACTGCGAAAACAACTGTCCTAAGAATCTGATTCGCTCCGCGATCCAATGACCTGCACCCCTCTCCGTGTGCTTGCGCCTCATTTGGCTTGATAGGAGCTTTCATGAAATACCTAATGGTTTTGGCCTGTGCCGTCATTGTGACGAGCACAGCGTTTGCCGCTGACCACGGCCCCGTCTTCAGCTACGCGACTCCCGTAAATTCGGAGCGAGAGTTTAGCTTCGATACGGGTATCTTTGGCCGCTACGGTTCCCAAGGGACGCAACTCTCTACGGGTTCCGGTTTCGGCTATGGCGTAACCCCCCACATCACTGTCAACGCATTCCTCCCAGCTTCGTTTGGGAGCGGCAATTTACCGGAAAGCCGGATCATTAGCGGAAGCGAATGGTCTGCCGGAGCGTCTTGGCGATTCCTGCACTCGGTTACGAGTGTGGGCAAGCGTATCGAATCAACGGCCTCACTCGTCTTGGTGGTTCCCGGCCCTCAGCAAGAGTCCGGGTTGCTCGGCAGTCTGCTCCGGGCACCCGGAGTTGCTGGCACACTCGCTACGGGCTTGGCCTCTCGCAGTCAGTACGTATGGGTTGGGGCAGGTTATACCCGCTTTGCGGAAGCATCGAACGACAAACGACCGGAGACGCTCTCTTGGAGTGCTGTCTACGGCTACCGACCGTCCCGCCTTCGCCGTGGATACGACCAATGGGACTATCGCGGCTTTGCTGAACTCACCGGAGAACACACGGGCGCGGTTCTCCGTAATGGTCTGACTGTTCCCGATAGTAGTTCCACAACCGTTTGGTTAGGGCCGTCTGTGTTGGCGATTTTCAAGAACATCGCCATCGAGGGCGGAGTCCAGGGACCACTCTTCCGTGACGTATCCGAATCGGTGTATGGCCGCGAACGTGTCCGCTTCGCCGTCAATCTCAGCTATCTCAAATACTCCTCACATAGCTCCCACTGAAAGGATTGACTATGAAAAAGATTCTTGCTGTAGGCTTCCTGACACTCTCCACTCTTGCCGCTCATGCTGAATACGAGCAAGTCAATCTAACGGTCTTCGGGATGGACTGCGCTCCGTGTGCTCATGCCATCCACGTTTCGATGAAAGGGATCCAGGGTGTGAACACCGTAGATGTTGACCTGAATACGGGTCTTGTCTCCATCAAGCTCATGCCGGGTAACAGCGCGGCCATGCGCCAGTTCAATGAGGCCGTTGAAAAGAACGGCTTCACTCACAAGGATGCAAACGTAGTAGTACGCGGGGAGTTGTCAGGGTCGGCGCAAGCTCCGTTCTTAGATGTCACCGGAACAAAGGATCGGTATGCGTTGGCGCCTCTAACTTCCGGGACAGACATCTCTGGGCTGTTAGGTAAGACAGTACTGATTGATGGGATGCTCCCGCAGACTGGCAAAGGGAAGGTTTCAGAGACGCTGCGATACAAGTCCGTGACGGAGGCACAATGACGATGACTGCTAACTCCCAAGCTCCCGTACAACGTGCGAAACGGGCCACACTGCTCAACTACTTCTCTCTCTTCAGTTCGTTAAGCACTCTTATCTGCTGTGCATTGCCTTCTGTGCTCGTCCTTCTGGGAATGGGGACAACAGTGGCCTCGCTTCTGTCCGCTGCTCCGTGGCTGGTCAATCTGTCGAGACACAAAATCTGGACATTCAGCATTGCGGGCGTGCTGATTGCGATGAGCTTCGTGATGACTTATCTAATCGCCCCTCGTCTACGGCAGGGAGAGACTTGCGATGCGGACGACCCAACAACGTGCGGAGAAGTCAGCAAGATTAGCCGGGTCATCCTTTGGGGATCGGCCGTCATTTGGTCATGCGGCTTCTTCGTTGCGTACTTACTGGGCCCGATTCTTGAGCGAATGGACCGCTAGACAAAAGGGTCGATGTCTTTCGAACATCGACCCTTAGCAATATGACATGAAAAACGAGCGTTATAGGTAACTTTGGTTGCCCTTGAGTTCAAATTGGCCGACTACCGCTTTATCACCAGCATCCCCGTCGCCTTCAGACCTTGAGGCCGATCAGACGCATCAGCTCAATCCCATTGCTCCTCGGAACGACCCCATCCCGCAAAAGAAAATCAAACCTCATCTTCCCATCAACGATCTCATCCTGAAGATGCACGTTGCGGAGCCGCCCCTTCGCAACCGTGGCAATATTCGTCAAAGCCAGATCGTGCGTGCTGATGAGACCAATGGAACCGCTCTCTACCAGGGCGGATACAACCCCTTCGGCGCCAATCAGGCGATCGCGCGAGTTTGTGCCTTGCAGCAGTTCGTCCAGAAGGAAAAGAACCGGCGGCCTCTCCTCAGCGAGAATACAGATATTGCGAAGTCGGGTGATCTCGGCATAGAAGCGGGAGCTGCCTTCGAGGAGCGAATCATTGACGAGAATACTGGCGCCTACTCGCAGCGGAGTAAGCTGCATACGCTCCGCACGTACCGGCGCGCCCGCCATGGCGAGAACGGTATTGATGCCGACAGCCCGCATCAGAGTACTCTTCCCCGACATATTCGAACCGCTGACGAGCAGGACCCTGGTTTCGCCGCAGATGCTCACGCTGTTGCGGACACACTTTGCCGCAGCAATCAGAGGATGGCCAAGCTGAACCGCATCGAACGTCGGCTCCCCTTCAATAAGTTCGGGAAACGGATCGGCTGGATGCTCGTAGCTGTAGGCCGCAAGGGAGACAAGCGCTTCGAGCTCACCCACCGCACCGAGCCAATCGCGGACTGCGCTCCCATGATTGCGCCGCCAAGCTTCAGCGGCGTACGCAACCTGCACGGAGTACAGAAGCGGCACGTTCAGCAGCCGCATGACCGCGTTGTCCAGCGAGTAGATACATTGCACGATCGTGTTCAGGCGAGCGATGGCCCGTGAAGCCGGGAGATGATGAGAGGAGAGCTTGTGCTTGATCGCCTGCAGCCGCGGAGCTTCGAACTGTTCGCGGTCCAGCCGGGCCAACAACGAAGCCAAAAGCCGAATGTCTTCGAGTGCACGCGGGGTCGATTCGAGGATCTCTTTTGTTGGCTTGCGAAGCACAGTAAGGATGATTCCCTCAATAACGAGGACCGAGAAAAACGGCGCTTTTGTTCCCAGCTCTCCCCAAACCACGGCCGCAACAATGGCCGCAACGGCCAATAGCAGAGCAAACCAGCGTAAACCTTGGCTCGCGAGATGATTGGGAGTTTCGGCCCACTTTGTCAGCGCATTAGGATGCACGCTGATCTTGAGATCCCCTCCCTTACGATCTTCTCCCAGGACAGCCATGTCTTCGCGAAGATCCAGTCGGGTGCGAAGTTCGACGATAGCTGCGTGGCGTTCGCCGATCTCCACACGGGAAGACGGAACCAGCAGCCAGCTCGCGAGGGTATCTTCGCCCATGCGAGTGCGAGCCTGAGAGAGAAGTTCGAAAAGGCTCCCGTGCCCGAAGAGGTCCAGGTCAGTCGCATAGAGGCTCGAAGAGAGGTCAATCCGGTCTCCCTTCTGTCCACTGCCGATCCAGCGATCTTCAATGCGCGCCAGCCCCCTGCGATAAACATCGACCGCTCGCTCTGCGCACGAGCGCATGCGCAATACCCTGGCATGAAAAACTGCCAGCGCAACGAAAAGAAGAACGGGAAGAAGTAACCACCATACCGAGAAATCGCTTCGCTCAAGACGCCACCAGACGGCGACCAGCGCAGCAATGACGAGTAAGAGCCGCAGATTGCCAAGCCGCACATGTATTTTTTCAAAGTGCGCGACTCTTGCTTCGCGAGCCTGCTGGCGCTGTCTATACTCCTCGGATGGCGACGACAAACTCGAACCTCGCACAGACTTATTATCGCTTACCTGTCCATCAACCAAAGCTAAGGGGTTTTCCTTGATGACAAACACCCGGCCGCACCAAAGAGACGCTCATCCCAAGGGCTAAAAAAAATAGTTCTAAGATGTGTCCCATTTTTCGCCGCGCGAAGACGGCCGTCAACTGACCACGTTTGCCACGCAATTCACCACAACTTCACCACAAAAACACCACGTCCTGCACCCGCTTTTCCCCAAAAACCCCTGCAAAAACAAGGTTCCACCAGCGCAAAGAAAAAATGCGAAAAACTACCGTTCCCCCACTTAGTTTCGGCCCCAATCCGGCGTTGGCTCAATGACTAGACCTGATGGAAGCCACATGCCTTCATGGCGGCAACAGGTTCGGGATTTTGCATAAAGGTCTCCCAAACGAAGGCGGTACGCAGATTTTCGGCCATCAGCAGACCGATGCCAAGGTCGATGCCGAGGACATCAGGATCGAACCAGTGCAACTCAGGGTGGAAGGCGTCGCAGAGACCGTAACGGCCCCAGGCGTCGTTGCCATAAGTGTCTTTCAGCGAACGAAGGACACGCACACAATCTCGGGGAAGGAATGGAAGCGACCCAGCTGCGGCGCAAGGTACCACCGATCCATCGACCGGACCCATGAGCGGCGGCCCGCCCCAGGCTGTGTAGCCGTGTTCCCAGTCAGAGGCGGTGACGCCCCAGTAGTCATCGTTGTAGCCACGGTTCAGGCTGAGGCAGAACGCTTTGTGAGCGCGGGTTGCAACAATTGAGTTGGCGAAGTAGTCGGCGTAGGCGTCGTGCTTACGGGCGAAGTCGAACCATGCGTGGGAGTATTGATGCACGAAGAGCGGATCTCTTCCACTGATGTAATTGAAGTTTTCAAACTTCATGGGCGGGCGGGTGAAGGCGCTCCATGACTCTGGCGAAATGGGATGAGTAGGCGATCCGATGGCTAAGAGATAGAGCATCATTAGTTCGCAATAGTGATCCCAGCGAGTTGCGATGAAGCCAGAGGAGGGTCGCCAGCCCATGGAGAAGGTTTTCCCACCGTTGAGCATCCATGGCCAGTCGACGCGATTGTAGAGCTGGGTTGCAAGGTCGGTGATCTTGGAATCTTTAAAGTAGGCACGACAGGTAAGGACGCCGCATAGCAAGATAGCTGTGTCGATCGAGGACACCTCACTATTGATCAACGGCTGTCCGGTCTTGACGTCGTTGAAGTGGTACAAGAAACCATGCTCGTTCGGCATCTTGTCGAGGTGAAACTGCAGAGTCGTGATGACCTGCTTCTTGAGACGATCTGTTTGCGAATAGTTGCGACGGTCGGCGATACACAGAGCGGTGAGACCGAAGCCGGTGGCGGCGATGCTCGCGACGAAACGGTTATCAAGTTTGCCAGTGGTGCTCTTGTTGCTGGCGCGATCAAGCACCTGCCCAGTCGAAGGCTCCGCCTGCTCGATGAAATACAGGCAGGCAGCGTGTTGCATTTCCTCCAGAAACCCGAGATCGAGGTCGTTCAGCAACCTCGACGCTGGAGGAGTCACTGGAGCACTTGTCTGGGCCAGAGCCAAGACCGGGGCTGCGACGCTGGAGAGGACAGCGCCCCCGAGAAGCTTTACCGCGCTGCGTCGCGTGATGTTGTCTGATCGAGAAGAACTAAGGCTCATTAAGCTCTATCGTACGTACAGGTCAGTCCCTGTTGCCGGACTGACTAAAATTAGTTAGACGGCTCAGTGGGTGGCTTGGTCGCCGCCAATTTTGATAACGGCGAGGCCCTGGGGAGGAATAGTGACGTTCAGCGTGCCGTTCTTGAGCATGATCTTCTCCGGTGGAGACGGCCGTCCCGCGAGACGAAGTTTGGCAATCTGATCGCGCGATGGGAAGGCAGGACGACCCATTGCATCAAAGGCTTTAATGACGTTGCCGTGATCGGCGTCCAGTCGCCAGATCTGTGCGGACTTGTTGTGCGCGACTCCGTCTAATCTGAGGAGGAAGGCTTTTGCCGGGCCGACGTTCGCGGGAGGTGGCGTGTAGGCGGCACCGGTGCCGTAGGGTGGGGCATAGTTCCAGAGTGCGACCACGATGGAGCCATCCGCTTGTGTCGTCGCGAGTGCAGCATCGGAGTAGACAGGAATGCGACGGTCTCCGAGTTGATGCAGCATGGCGAAGGCGTTCAGGGCGGGCTTGGGAATATCGTCTTCAGCCAACAGGCCGAATCCTCCGTAGAAGGGCGTCCTCACTACCCCCTGTTCCTCGAAAACATCAGAGAAGGTCCAGTAGCTCATCGACTCCGTGAGGCCATCGCACTGACTGATCGTGCCTGCGAGCCAGGGTCCCATATAGATCGAATCGGTGACGTCGGGCTCGTTAGCATAGCTGGCGTTATATTCGCTGAAGATGAGGGGTGTAGTGGGGAACGGAGACGCCGCAATCTCATCGTGCACCTTGCGGACGCTGCGGCAAACCATACGGTCGCGCGGAATTTGTTCGTTCGTGCCCATGACATCTTTGGCGGTGTCGTTTGCGTAGACGTGCGTAGAGACGAAGTCTACCGGGATGTCGTTCTGCTTACAGTGTTGCAGAAAGGCCGTAACCCAGGCGGCCTGGGCAGAGGATGGGCCGCCGATGCGAAGGCGAGTGCTGACTTTTTTTATTGCGAGAGCAGTGTGGTCGTAAAGCTCGAAGTAAGTGGGTTGCGGTGGCTTACCGGCCCAGAAGTCGAGGTTGGGCTCGTTCCACACTTCGAAGTCCCACTTTGCGACTTCGTCGATGCCATAGCGTTCGATCAAGTGCCGGGTAAAGGCGGTGATCATGGCGTCCCAGAGCTTGTAGTCCTTGGGAGGAGAGACGTTCTGCTTGTACCAGAAGGCGTGCAATGCTGCTGGGTCAGAGGCCATCTTTTTCGGCATGAAGCTGAGTTCGACAAACGGGCGCACATGGTTGGCAAGCAGCCCGTCATAGATCTGGTCGATGTAAGAGAAGTTGTAGATCGATTCTCCAGGCGCGACAGCCTCAGCTGCCTGGCCGGGATTTTGGGTATGAGCGTCCGGGTTGTACAGACCGACGTCGTCCATGAAGATACCGTGGAACCGCACTGCGTTGAAGTCTGTCACTTTTTTTACCGTGCGAAGGTCGTCGCGGTAGCTCTGTCGGAGTGAGAGGATCGCGCGCCCGGAGCCGAAGGTTTGCTCCCAGAAATGAGGGAACGGCGTGGTTTGCGCCTTTACATCCACGCGAATCGTTGTCTCTGGCGATGACGGAACTGCGGCCACGTTTGGTGGCGTCTGAGCAGACAGCACTGGCACGGTCGCTGCCAACATCAGGATTCCCGTTCTAAGGCTTCGCATGTTCCTCTTCTTCCTCTCTTGGACGCTTCTCTTCTCGAAACAGCAGTGGCCTACAACCATCTGCCGCCACAAGCTACGGCTAGTGAGTGGGAGTAACCACCCCTTCCCCCTCCCCCGGTATTTCTGCTAAAGTATTTGCAATCATAAACTTACATAGATATATCTGTGCAAAGTATTGAAAATAGAATGCTTACCTGCAAAGTATTGATTCAGAATAACTTACTCCACTAAATTGGTCCTAACACCTCCCTCTCATGGAAAGATCAAAATCATCTTTAGATTTGTCCTCCTCTCTTATTTTAGCTGGTTGAGCAGGGTAAATAGGTCACAGCTATCCCTATGAATAGAAATGAGAAATGGGGGAAGGGAGCTTGACATCGATTGAAGACCCCGAGAGAGCGATCCTGCGGCATGAAAGTGGAGGGGATCGGTCCTAACTCTGCTGATCTCGCATTTACCGGATATGATTTGATTGTCATGCGTCCAAAAAGCAAGGTTTCAGCATTGCTCCTGTCGTCTCTGATCGCGATTCCATCTTTGTCTCAATCCGTCTCGAGCCAGAAGGCGCAGATTGCGTTACATTTGCGGCAGGCGCAGCAAGACCTGAGAGATCGTCGGCCGGAGTTGGCGGTTCAGGAGTTCAAGGCGGTAGTCGCACTTGACCCGAACAACGCAGACGCCCGAGGAAATCTTGGGGTATTGCTGTTTTTTCGGGCCGACTACAGCAACGCCGTCCCCCAACTTCGTGCCGCGCTCAAACTGAAGCCCGACCTTTGGCGGATCCAATCGCTGCTGGGCTTGGCGGAGCGGCGTCTGGGCGATGACAGCGCCGGCAGAGCGGATCTTGAGGCATCCTTTCCCCACCTGGACGAAGCCAAAATCAAGATCGATGTTGGAAGAGATTTGATCGATAGCTACTCAGCAAGCGGCGATCTGGATAAGGCGGCGACGGTCGCATCTGCTCTGCTGAAGGTTGAACCTACGGATCCGGGGCTGCTTTATACGGCTTATCGAATCTACTCCGACCTGGCCGGAGAGGCGATGCTTGATCTCTCGATCGCAGCGCCGGAGTCGGGCCAGATGCATCAGGCGATGGCACATGAGTTGTACAGGGAGAGAGATTTGCCCGGCGCAATTGCCAACTTCAAGAAGGCAATTGCGGCCGACCCGAACCTGCCGGGAGCTCACTTCGAGTTGGCGGAGGCGCTGCATGCCTCGGCTGACCCCAAGCTGAGGCAAGAGGCCGAACAGGAATATAAGTTGGCTGTGGCGGCTAACAGCGATGATGTGAAAGCGATCAGCAGGCTAGGCGATCTGGCTTTCGATAAGAATGACATGGACGGAGCTACGAGCTATTACAAACGGGCTCTGGCATTGGCCCCGAATGATGCGGATGCGTCGATTGGCCTGGCACACGTCTACACGGAGAAGGGTGCGCCACGGTCCGCTGAGCCGCTGCTGCAGACGGTCATCGCTGCAGACCCCACCAATGTTCTGGCGCATTATCGGTTGAGCAGTGTCTACCGCGCGATGAACCAGCCCGCGGATGCAAAGCACCAGATTGAGGAGTATCAGAAATACAAGGACATCAAGGAAAAGATGCGGACTATCTATAAAGAGATGCGGTTGGATAGTCCGCAAGACGAAGTGGAAAAGTAGATGGGACTCAGGATGAGGTTGTGCGCTGTCGTTGGGCCGTGTCTAGCGTTATCCCTTTTGGGCCTGTATGGTGTAGATGGTTTTCTGACGGGCGGGAGGCTTCTTCAGGCCCAAACAAAGGCGGGGAGCACCGGCGTATCGAGCGCGCCACAAGCTGCGACACTGCCAGTTCCGCAGCTTGTGGACATCACCGCGTCGACCGGGATACGCTTCGAACACCTCTCGAGCCCGGAGCAGAAGTACATCGTCGAATCAATGGGCGGTGGTGTCGCGCTGATTGACTACGACGGAGATGGGTGGCTGGACATCTACTTCACTGGCGCCCCGAGCGTAGCGATGGAGCTTGAGGGCAAGAAGGCACGGAGCGCGCTCTACCATAATAATCACGACGGAACCTTCACCGACGTTACGGATAAAGCGGGAATCGGCACTCCCTGCTGGGCGATGGGCGCCGCAGTAGGTGACTATAACAACGATGGGCGGCCGGACCTGATTGTGAGCTGTTTTGGCGGTGTGGTTCTTTACCGCAACAATGGCGATGGGACCTTTACCGATGTCACAAAGACGGCTCACCTGGACAAAGACATGGGATGGGCAACCGGAGTGACGTTTGGCGATTACGACGGGGATGGCAACTCCGATCTGTTCGTTGCACACTATGTCGATTTGGACATACACGATCTGCCTTCCTTCGGTTCGCGCAAGACCTGCCAGTTTCATGAGATCGCTGTGCAGTGTGGGCCGCGAGGATTAAAAGGCTCACCCGATACGCTGTACCACAACAACGGCGACGGAACCTTCACAGAGGTAGCGAAAGAGGCGGGTGTTGACGATGCCAATCACTATTTCGGCCTAGGTGCGGTCTGGTCGGATTTTGGCAACGATGGCAAGCTTGATCTGTTCGTCGCAAATGACGGAGAGCCCAACTACCTTTATCGCAATGAAGGCAACGGAAGGTTCAAAGAAAGCGCCTACGACGCCGGAGTTGCTGTAAGCGAAGACGGAGTGGAACAGGCCAACATGGGACTGGCGCTGGGTGACTACCTGAATGTGGGCAGGATGAGCGTGGCGATTACACACTTCAGCGACGAGTACGCTGCCTTGTATCGCAATGATGGTGGAATGAGCTTCACCGATGTATCACGGACAGCTGGAATAGCAAGCGAGAGTGCGCCGTTTGTGGGATGGGGCGATGCCTTCCTGGATCTCGACAACACGGGCTGGCTCGACCTGATTTTGGTAAACGGGCATGTTTATCCGCAGGTGGATAGCGCCAAAATTGGCGCAACGTATCGGGAACCGAAGCTTGTCTTTCAGAACCAGCGCAATGGGAGCTTTCGCGAGGTCGGTGCACAGACAGGCCCGGCTGTCCCGATTCCGCAGGTGAGCCGCGGATTGGCTGTAGGCGATCTCTTCAACCGAGGGCAGCTCGATATCGTTGTCGAAAATCTGACTGGGGGGCCGATGATTCTCGAAGCGAGAAGCAATCCGGCCAACCATTGGGTCAGCTTCGAGCTCGAAGGCAGCCCGGCAAACAAGTTGGCACTGAATGCCCGCGTTCGGCTCACAACGGGAAAAGTACAGCAGATGGGTGAGATCAGAAGCGGTGGTAGTTACCTGTCACAGAACGACCTGCGCCTGCACTTCGGACTTGGAGATGCTGGGCGTGCAGATAAAGTTGAGGTTCTCTGGCCAAATGGGAAATCCCAGGTGTTTCACGATGTCGCCGTGGATTGCTTCTACCATCTCAAGCAGGACGGAGTGCTTACTCTGGTCCATGCGACAAAGCCGCCAACGGCTCCAGCGGCGCATTGACCCTGTTCTAAGTAAAAGGAGCCATGGTCCTCAGCGTCTGAATCTTCGGGTCTTCAACCTGTTCTCGCATCCCTCTTTGACGACCTGGCGCTGGCACGGGCCGTTGATTCGCGGACAATCAGTCCTGGATCAACTTGGATGAGATCGGGAGTCGCCTCACTGTGTAGCTTTTTCAAAAGCATTCGGGCAGCCGTACTGCCCATCTCTTGCAGCGGCTGCCGGATGGTCGTGAGGCTGGGAACCTGAAACTCAGCGGACTGGATGTCGTCAAATCCCAGGACTGATACATCTTGAGGCACGCGGAGGCCAGCTTCATGCAGAGCACGGATGCTGCCCATGGCCGACACATCATTGAAGCAAAGGACTGCGGTAAACGGAAGACGGCTCTGTATGAGGCGGCGAATGCCTGGATAGCTGATTGCAGGGGAATGAGAGTCCTTCTCCAGATGGACCGTCAGTTCCTCATTCACTTCGAGACCAAGTTCACGAGCCACCTTCAGCGTTGCGTCCCAGCGAATGTCCGAGTCGGAGCTGAATGGCTGCCCCTGCATGAACGCGATTTTTCGGTGACCGAGATGGTAAAGATGACCCACGGCGAGTTCGGCCGCACGATGATGATTGAGGACGACGTTTGTTACTCCGGGTAGATGCGTGCGTCCTGCAACCAGCACGGTAGGGAGCGCGAGCGGGCAGTCTTCTTCGAGATGTGTGTCGATTGCCAGAATGCCATCTACGCCACGCGAGCGAAGAAGTTCAGGATAGGCTGAGACCAAATCTTTTCGGTGGCGGTGATGAACGGTGAAATAAAGAAAACCCTCCCGCATCAGGAGATCTCCGACACCACTGAGAACCTGAGAGTGATAGCCCTCGCCGAGTTCCGGCAGGAGAACTCCGACCGTCTGCATGCGCTTGCCCTGCAGCGTTCGGGCGATCATGCTGGGCTGGTAATTGAACTCTTTTGCGGCGGCCCTGACACGCTCACGCGTCGCATCTGGAATGGAACGACCTGGTGAATCATTTAGGACATAAGAGATGGTGGATGGACTGAGGTTGAGGTGCTCGGCCAGCGTCTTGAGGCTAGTACGTCGCGAGGCGCTTGACACAGACTTTGACTTTGTCATGTTGACGCTTGAGCCTTCGGAAATCAGCTTTTTCAAGAATAGCAGCAAGCTTCGACTAGCAATCGTCAATCTTCGACTAGATCCTTCAATCTCGCCGACTGCTCTCACGACGTTGGCAACCAGGCAGGTGAGAAGTGAAGGGACTGGCTTAACGAATGGCGTATGATGTTTTTCTTAGTCAGGGAGTGCGGATGAAATTTCTAATGTTGGGTATTGTCATGTTTGCGAGCATCTTGACTTCAACGGTTCTGATTGCACAAACGACCGCGGGGCAATCCTCTGTAACGACTTCTAATTCCATGCACGCCTCCGTACTTGATGCAGGAGAGGCCACGAAAATTATGCCTGCATCGGTGTTCTTCCGGGGCCAGAGTGCGTCGATCCAAGGCAGAAATTCTGGGGGCGTTCGCTTTGAAGACAAGAGCATGATGCTCGTTTCGCTGGTTGATACTTCGGGTTACTCCAGCCAGGTACAGGAAAAGTATCAGGCGTACCTCATCACCGAATCTGCACTCAATATCGGTGGGCACCAATTGGTTCCTGGGGCCTACGGGTGCGGATTTATCGGCGGCGACAGCTTTATCGTGATGGACCTTGGGGGGCATGATCTTTTTACGGCGCACTCGACACACGATGCTGACCTGCACAGGCCGACGCCCCTTCAAATATTGGTGGCACCTGGCACGTCGGAAAACTATCGGTTGTACGCTGGACGCAACTACGTTTCCTTTCGACTTGCCGCGGCAAAATAGCTTTGTGTTCCTGCATTTCATGTCCGAGCAGGTAGGGTCGGGCGACGTCACAAGACGATGCTCCAACGGAGTCGGTTAATGTTTGGACAAATCCAGCGCATAAAGCGATGTGCGGGCCAGGATGTAGAGGATGTCACCACTCGCTATGTGCGAGACCACGAGGTTGATTGGACGTTCCGGGACGGTCACGGTGGCGATCTCCTTTCCGTCAGGCTGGTAGACAAAGATCTCTCCGGCAGCGAGGTACACCTTGCCGGAGGCATCTATAGCAACGCCTTCGCCTCCACGCTCAGCGAATAATTTCAGGTCGGTTAGAGTTCCATCGGGTTCGACGCGGCCCGCATATGTCTTCTGTTCCTCTTCGTCGGTGACATAGAAAGGCTGTCCGGAGACGGCTGGGTGCACGCCAAAGGTGCGGAGCACATCAGCCATCTTCGTTCCGTAGTAGAGCGCACCCGAAGTGAAGTCCTCTCCCGTGGAAAGGAAGACTGTGCGATCGGGCGAGAGGTACTGGAAGGGGCGGCGTGGTGGCGTGGGCCCGAGCAGATCGCTGCGGAGCTTCCAGTGATTCGCCGGCAATACCGCGGTCATTCCTGGCCGAGCTTCGGAGGCCTGAGGCTGTAATAACGACAGATCTAGAGTCGGCGCGCCAGCCTTGAGGACATATACCGTTCCATTGCCAGCGTAAGAGACAATCATGAGATTGCCAGCGTGGTCGATCAGAAGGTTGGCAGCGTCGAGCGGAGCATCACAAATAGTTGTGAGGCCTTCAGTCCCTGGAGACCAGCGGTAGATCTTCTGCTCGTGGGCGTCGACGAAGTACAGGCGCCCTTGCGGGTCCAGCGCAGCGCCGGAGATATTGTAGAAGCCCCCGGCAAGCTTACGCACAGTGGTTGGAGGTGTGGTTAAAGGCGGCTCCGGGGTTGCTAACTGAAGGGTAAGCGAGGCAAACTCACGAAAGCGGACCGACCTTCCTGTATCACGGTCCAAAATGGCGTCATTGAAGGAGACTTTACTGTCGCTGTCCATGTGGAGATTACGGAACCGGACGTCGTTGGAGTGGCTGACCGCGATGCCAAAGGGAAAGGTCTCGTGGCTGCCGACGACGCGGTAGGAGTGAAGGTTCGCAACCAGGATATGTTCCGAGTTTGCGATTTCAAGTGGAACCGCGTGTCCCCCTTCGCCGTGTTCCTCTTCGGTTTGCAGCGCGACAAGCTCCCAGTTGGCGACGTGGTCGAGTTTGACTTCCATGCGCACATGGTGCTCGCTTGAGAGCTCGTAGACGTGCCCTTCCGTGCTGGTGTTCGAAACATACATGCCCGCATCAGCGAAGGTGCTGGGAGTCCATATATCGGCGAAGGTTCCACCGCCGCCGTTTGTGACCCATAGGCTGGGGAACTGGCCATCCCACCGCTTCTTTGGATCCGGGTCTCCTGTGTGATTCGCGTTGTAAGGACTCATACGGGAGCCATCGGCATTGTTCGTTCCGTGGCCACCGAGAAAACGAACATCGTCCATCAGCGAGTCTTTACCTGCCTGCCAGAGAGCGCCAACCGCACAACTGTTGATGCCCCCGGTATAGAGGCCTATCCCGGTTACAATTGTTTCGCCGCCGACAGGGGTCTCGAGGAGCGCCTTCGGTGCACCCGGACCATCGAAGCCTGGCGTGCTATCGGAAAGGAATATCTGCGTGGTGCTGGGATGTAGACCAATGAGAACGGTGTCCGGCTTGAGAAGGATGGTGTCACTGACACGATAGCGGCCCGCTGGCACGTAGAGAGTGCGGTTTGTCGCGATTGCCTGACGGATTGCCTCGGTGTCGTCGGTAACACCATCGCCCTTGGCGCCGAGATCACGCAGATTCGCCCAGCCCTCGTGCGAAGGAAGATCACGGATGACAGGGGGTGAGGCGGACGGCATCGCGTCTATCTTGGTGGCGTTGAACGATGTGCGGATCGCGCCAATATCGCCGACGTGGTCGATTGCAAGACCATGAGAGAAGCTCTGGACGCGATAAGTTGCTGCGGGAGCTGTTATGTCCTTGCCGCTCTCCCGCATGTGCGCGAAGAAAGGCACACCCTTGCAGAGTACATCGTCTACGTTGATCTCTGTCCGCGCGTTCTGCTCGTTGCTGATGGTGATGGCCGGACCGCTGATCTGCTCGAAGCGGGAGTCTTTAATCCAGAGTTCCTCCGCGTATCCGGAGTCAATTGACACGGCGGCGGGAACGTTGTGGAAGCTGTTGCGCACGAGTGTCAAACCTGCCTCATGCTCCTTGATCGCGGCCTCACGTTGCCCCTCGAAGGTGGAGTCCAGCAGTGTGAACTGCCAGCCTGGTGAGGGCTTGGACGTGATGATGCCATAGCGACCGCCGATGAAATGCAGATCTTCAGCTTCATTGCCGACATCGTTGAGAGCAGCCAGGCCGGAGCGGATGCGGAACTCCATGTGTGTCATAAAACAATGTTGCGCGGCGTGAAACCGAATGCCGACTGCGCCGGCGTTGCCTTCGCCCATGTCGAAGTCGATGTTGCTAACGGCTGAATAGAAGGTACCAGGGTTCGCATCGATGATGTTGCGTGCGGCGGGAACAGTGCCGGGAAAGACGGTGTCACTGTCTGGACGCCTGCGGGGACGACCGCTGCGCGCTGGAACTCCTGGCTGCTCGGGTCGACCGCCAGTGAAGAACACCATGTATGCCAGCCCGTCGCCGTAGCCCGGCGTGTGGTCGCCGAGCAGAAGCACGGGGCGATGAACGCCATAGCCGATGAGTCGCACCCCTGGCCAGACGTACAGCGTGTGGGAGATTCGGTAATGGCCTTCCGGTACGAATACTACGCCTTGCTGGGTGGTTTGCTCGACCTGATCGATTGCATGCTGCAACGCATCTGTATCGTCAGCAATGCCGTCCCCGAGAGCACCGTTGTTGCCGCGGATTACGTAGACACCGCTTTTGTCGTCCAGCCGTACCGGATAGTAGGATTGAGCTCGTGAGATGGATGAGGTGACCACAAACAGCGCTATGGCGGAGAGGCGTAGATTGAGTTTCATTCGAGCGGTCCTTTCCCGTTGTTCGAGAGCAAGGTCGCTCACCGTGAAGAAGATGGCGCAGCTCTGCTTACCAGACTTTACGTCGACGGCAGGAACAACCGCGCCTCCGGACAGCAGGCCGTTGTCTTCTACGAACCTGCCACGGATCGCCGCCATTTGAGTCAACGAGAGATCCGGCGATGCGTCAACATGTTCATTAAGCTCGACCAAGGAATTCGCTGTCAAGTGTTTTGAACCTTTTCGTATCGAAGACACACGTTTGTCTCAACTAGTAAGAACCTTAAGAGACTTCTGAGTTATTGCGGAAGAGCGAGGATGCCCGCAAGCGGAATGCGGACCCATGCGGGACGATTGTCCAGTTCGTAGAGCAACTCGTATAGCGCTTTCTCCAGCAGATAGGCGTTGAGCAGGAGCTGAGCCTGAGTTGGCTGGGGGATGAGCTTTGGATTTGTTGCGTCGATGGCAAGCCGGTAGGAGCGGAGGAACTCAGTCGAGACGGAGTTCTGCCAGAGGCGAGCCCAGGGTTCGAGGCTTTTCGCATCGTCGGGACGGCGCTGAGCGAAGGCGTTCAGACCGGCGTAGGCGGCATAACTGAAGGAACGGAGCATGCCAGCCACATCTTTCAGCGGAGACTGCTTGGCTCGACGTGCGGCGAGAGTTCTAGCGGGTTCGCCTTCGAAGTCAAGGATGATGTAGTCACCGCGTGAGCGCAGGACCTGCCCAAGATGGTAATCGCCATGGATGCGAATGCGTTGGCCTACACCACCGGGAGTGGCAGAGGCGATGGCTTGGGCGCGAGCGAAGAGCTCGATACGGCGGCTGAGAACGAGGGCTGCGTTATCGGCGACGACCTCGGTGAGCTGGGACATGCCGCGCTTGAGAGCTTCGAGCGAAAGGGAGATTTGCGCGTCGATGCGGGTGGCGTCCGTGACAAGGTCGCCGGTGGTGAAGGGCTCGGTGATGAAGGCTGGATTGTCGGTTGGCGTGGCAAGGGCGAGATGCATCTCGGCAGTGCGGCGGCCAAGCAGCGCGGCGGCGTCGAGGTACAGGCCAGCGTGCTCGCGAGCCAGGGACGGAGATTCCTTCTCTGCAAGAAAGGTAAGGGATGCACCGAGATCGTGCGGCGAGGGAAGCGTCGCGACGCTGTCGTAGTAGTGCGAGAGTTCGTTGAGGGTCCACTGCCAGCCGTCCCCCTCGTTTTCCACCAGCCCCTGCAGCATGGCGACTGTAATGAACTCGCCGCTCTTCGACTTTAGTGTGATGTCGCCCAGAAACGGAGCGATCCGGGCGAAGTGCGCGGTTTCGGTGAGGAAACGGCCTATTTCGGTGTCGGGATTTTCGCCGGACTGAAGACGGCGAAAGAGCTTCAAAATGAGCTTCGCGTCGTAGAGGATTGATGTGTTGGATTGTTCGGCGGAGCCAGTGCGTGCGGGGAGGGGGTCAGTGCCGCGGATTTCAGCGAAGGCGCTACTGCTGTGGCCGACGAGGACGCCGTTGCGGGTTGGAAGCTCGGCGTTGGCTTCGATGAGGCTGAGAATTGCTTGTCGGACGTCTTCGCGCGCGACTGCGTCGTGCAGGATTGCAGGGCCGCCGGAGGTCCTAACCGTGGCCACTATGCTCGCTGGGTCGGAGGCGCGGATCGTTTCCGCTGCTTCGCCGGTGGTGATAGTGAGGGCGAGCTGATAGACGCTGTTGCTGTCATCATCGTAGGTGAGTTGCAGGAAGACGAGGACTGCGTTGAGGCCTGGAAGCTCCGTTGAGTCGAGGATCGCAACGGTCTTGATGGTTCGAGATTTTGCGCTGAACCACCGCTGGTGCGGCAGATAGGTTATGAGCAGTTGCTGGAGGAGAGATAAACCCGGAGTGGTGAGGAGGCCTTCGATGCCGTGGCTGAGGAGGTTGAGGATGGGTTCGTCTTCAGGGACCTGTGCGGGCTCCGGGGCTTCGGGCGCGGGTTGGAGTTCGAGCCACAGAAAGGAGTAAGGCGCAAGTGTGAGCGGGTATGGTTGAGCGGTGATGGCGGGGAAGGTGACGTAGCCCAGCATCTCGACCGGGACCATGCCGGCGAATCTGGCAAGGTCGAGCGAGACCGGTTGCGAGAAGCGCGAGAGGTTCGCTACGCAGAGGACTGTTTCGCTGTTGCCGTCTTCTTCATACTGGCGGACGTAGGCGAGGATTTTTCTGTTGTCTGGGTTGAGGAACTCCTGCGTGCCGCGGCCGAAGACGTGGAAGAGCTTGCGCAGCGCGATCATATTACGCGTCCAGTGCAGAAGCGAGGACTGATCCGACTGCTGAGCTTCGACGTTGATCGATTGATAGCCCCAGATGGGATCCATGATGACGGGGAAGTAGAGCTTGGCGGGGACGGCGGTGGAGAAGCCGGCGTTGCGGTCGGAGTTCCACTGCATGGGCGTGCGGACGCCGTTGCGGTCACCGAGGTAGATATTGTCTCCCATGCCGATCTCGTCGCCGTAGTAGAGGATGGGCGTCCCGGGAAAGCTGAGGAGGAGTGAGTTGAGGAGTTCGATGCGGCGGCGGTTGTTGTCGACGAGAGGCGCTAGTCGGCGGCGGATACCGACGTTGATGCGCATGCGTGGATCGGCCGAGTAGGCGAGGTACATGTAATCGCGCTCGTCGTTGGTGACCATCTCAAGAGTCAACTCGTCGTGGTTGCGGAGGAAGAGGCCCCATTGGCAGTTGTCTGGAATGGCGGGGGTCTGGGCCATGATGTCGGTGATGGGGAGACGGTCTTCCTGGCGAAGCGCCATGTAGATACGCGGCATCAGCGGGAAATGGAAGGCCATGTGGCACTCGTCGCCGTCGCCGAAATAAGGGCGAACGTCGGTCGGCCACTGATTGGCCTCGGCGAGGACGAGGCGATTGTCATAATCTGCATCGATGGCGGCGCGGATCTTTTTGATGGCGACGTGGGTCTCGGGAAGGTTCTCACAGGTGGTGCCATCTCGTTCGACGAGATAGGGGATTGCGTCCATGCGGAGTGCGTCTACGCCCATATCGAGCCAGAATCGCATAGCTTTGAGCACCTCTTCGATGACGACGGGATTGTCGAAGTTCAGGTCGGGCTGGTGAGAAAAGAAGCGATGCCAATAGTAAGACTTCGCGACCTCATCCCAGGTCCAGTTGGACTTTTCGGTGTCGGTGAAGATGATGCGGGCGTCTTTGAAGAGTTGGTCGGTCTGAGACCACACGTAGAATTCGCGTTCGGGTGAGCCTGGCGGGGCGTTACGTGCTGCCTGAAACCAGGGGTGCTGGTCGCTGGTGTGGTTGATAACCAGTTCGATCATAACCTGCATGCCGCGAAGGTGAGCGGCGTCGAGAACCTGTTTGAAATCGCTGAGCGTGCCGTAGCTGGGGTTGACGTCGACGTAGTTGGCAATGTCGTAGCCGTCATCCCGTAGGGGCGATGGGAAGAATGGCAGGAGCCAGATGCAAGTGACACCAAGGTCCTGTAAGTAGTCGAGCTTGGACAATAGACCCGGAAAATCGCCTATTCCGTCGGCGTTCGAGTCCATGAAAGCGCGGACGTGGATTTCGTAAATAATCGCGTCTTTATACCAAAGCGGATCGGTAGCGCTGCCGGCTTTTTTCACTCGTTGTCCTCAGGCTTGTTGCTTATGCTCTTACTTCTGTGTCGGCTGCGTTCAGTGTAGTCTCGCCGGTCAACGGCCGGACTAAGCGGAAGATATGCGCTGGCATGACATCTGGGCGTAGCGCGACGTAGTTGCTACGGTCGTGCCACTGATAGTGCACACCAGTGAGCAGATCTTCTATCTCGAAGTTTTCGCTATGAGGGACGGCAAGCTGTTTGAGATCGAGGTCAATCCAGCCCGCTTGCTCTTGGGTGGGATCGAGGTTGATGGCAACGAGAATTCGATTGTTACCGCTCGATTTGCTGTAGCAGAGGATATTGGGATTGTCGACAGGATGGAAGTGGAGAGAACCATCGCTGTGGAGGGCGGGATTGTCGCGGCGGATTCGGTTGATAAGGGTGATCAACGGGGCGAGGCTGTGGCCCGCGGAGCGGTCCCACTGACGGATTTCGTACTTTTCACTGTTGAGATACTCTTCGCTCCCAGGCTTTGCGGGAGCGCTTTCGCAGAGCTCAAAGGCGGGCCCATAGATGCCGTAATTGGCCCCGAGCGTCGCGGCGAGAATGAGGCGCTGCATAAAAGCTGGCCGTGCGCCGGTCTGGAGCGTTGCATGAAGAATGTCGGGAGTGTTGGGCCAAAGGTTGGGGTGGAAGAAGTCCGTCACTGGCTGCTTCGTGATCTCCTCAAAATATTGCTCCAATTCGTCTTTCGTGTTGCGCCAGGTGAAGTACGTGTAGGACTGGGTAAATCCGGCCTTCGCCAGAGAGTACATGACGTGCGGGCGAGTAAAGGCCTCTGCGAGAAAGATTACGTCGGGATATTTTTTGTGAACCTCGGTGATGCACCACTCCCAGAACGGCAATGCCTTGGTGTGTGGGTTATCGACGCGGAAGATACGGACATCGTGGCGAATCCAATAGGTGAAGACATCGCGTAGAGCCTCCCACAGCCCTCGCCAGTCGGTGGATTCAAAGTTGAGAGGATAGATGTCCTGATATTTCTTCGGTGGGTTCTCCGCGTACTGGATGGAGCCGTCTGGACGGTGGATGAACCACTCGGGATGCTCTGTGACCCAGGGGTGATCGGGGGAACACTGAAAGGCGATGTCCAGGGCGAGTTCCATGCCGAGGTCGCGAGCGCTGGACACTAGATCTTTGAAGTCACGTAAGTTGCCGAGTTGAGCGTGAATGGATTTGTGGCCGCCTTCCTTCGATCCGATGGCCCAGGGGCTGCCGGGATCGTCTGGCGCTGAGGTGACGCTGTTGTTCGGGCCCTTGCGAAAGGCTGCACCAATGGGATGGATTGGCGGCAGATAGAGCACATCGAAACCCATCTCGGCGATGCTGGGAAGCAAGAGCTTTACGTCGGCGAAGGTGCCATGCCGCTTGGGATCGGTAGATGCTGATCGCGGAAAAAGTTCGTACCAGCTTGAGTAGCGGGCACGTTCGCGGTCGACCCATAGGTGCAGCTCCTGTGGGTAGCGAGTTACCAGGGCGAGATCAGGATATTGCGCGGCCAGCAAGGCTATTTCTTCGCTTAGTGGATATTCGTATTTGAGGGCGTTGCTTTCGGCGAGCCGCTTCAGATCGGCTGCTGTCTCTGCGAGAAGCTTGGCGTCGGAAGTTTTGGCGCGCTGTGCGACCTGCTCTAACAGCAGCGCGCCGGTGCGCAGGGCAAGCGGAATGTCTTGTACTTCTGTGGGAGAGCTTGGTTTGGTTGGATCTGGTTGGGCAGCGAGGCGCTTGCGTAGGTCGGCGCACCACGTGTCGAAGTGATCGATCCAAGCCTCGACGGTGTAGCACCAGTCACCGAGTTGATCGACGGTGAAGGTGGCTGACCAAAGGTCGTTTGTGAGGGGGGTGAGGGGCTTGTGGCGCCAGTCGCTTTCGCTTGCGGGGCGATATAGCAGGCGCCCGGCGACGTGGTCGTGGCCGTCGCCAAAAACGGCGGCGGAGACGGTAACGGTGTCGCCGAGAATTCGCTTCGCGGGGTAGCGGCCGCAATCGACCTGCGGTGTTATCTCTTCAATGATTACGCGCTTGCGGCCTTCAAAAGGTTTCATATCACCCAATTCTTCATGGCTAGGTTTCGACTCCTAATGGTATTTCTAGAGGGCACTTTATGCCTACTTCATGGGCGAGAGTCTTCGTATAAGGATGCCAATTCAAGGGCACGCGTTTGCCTATCCTCCATGCTGTTTTACAGCGTTTTAAGCAGTAATTAATTTGGCTCCCAGATTGTGGCGTTTTGCTGGAGTTTTTTCGAAAAAGGGGGTGGTAAAGGTGGTTATTTTGTGGTGAGTTTGTGGTGAAATGTGTGGTAAAGCTGGTCAAGTGACGGTCACTTTTTGAGGATCAGGAAATAGGACACCAAATCCTGAATTATTTTTGGCATCGATCTTGAAAGGCCTACCTTGGTGCGCTCGTGGCG
>Ga0209624_10001047_pt1 | contig 23045 bp, 19 predicted proteins | sample JacPinW_OM2H0_O1_FD_188565 | JGI IMG/M metagenome (GOLD analysis project Ga0209624, IMG submission 188565) | Forest soil microbial communities from Algoma, Ontario, Canada - Jack Pine, Ontario site 1_JW_OM2H0_O1 (SPAdes) (version 2) | ecosystem: Environmental > Terrestrial > Soil > Boreal...
GCGCACGAGCCACCTGCAAGAGAACCAGGATCGAAGCGTTGCCGACTCCATATTCGAGATTGGCCAAGTGCCGTTCGGAAACGCCCGTCGCGCGGGCGAGGGCCTTGCGGGTCAGACCCCGACCCACGCGCAAAGCTTTCGCGCGCCCGCCGAGCGCGGCCAAAAACGGCTCCTTGGCCTCGTCGCTTGTGGTCGGCGCCGTCTCGTCCATGCCAACGACAAGACCGACCGAGGCATTTTCGGCCAGGGTCCGACGCGCGTTATCTTCCGTGGAAGTGGGCGAAGACGATAGGGTGTTTGACAAGGTCCGAACCCGCCTCTAAGACCGAAACAGGCATAATATTGCATCAAACCGAGGCCGGCAAGCTCTCAAGCGCCGCTCCGGCACAGAGGAACCGCCAACGTGGTTTGGCTGTGAGAGGGGAGACGCCAATGACCGCGAGCTCGGTTGAACCGCCGCCGGAGGCGTTCAACTTCGCGGCGCATCTGCTTCAGGCCAATTCGGGGCGCTTCGCCAAAGCGGCGTTCATCGACGACCTCGGCGTCGTGACCTATGGCGAACTTGACGAGCGAGCTCGTCGATTCGCTGCGGCGCTTAGGGAGCGAGGCGTCAAGCGCGAGGAGCGCGCGCTAATGCTCATCCAGGACGGCGGCGACTGGCCCATCGCCTTCCTCGGCGCTATCTTGGCAGGGGTCGTACCGGTTGCGGTCAATACGCTGCTTACCGCCGACGATCTCGTCTATATGCTTGAGCATTCGCGCGCCCAGGTCGCCCTTGTCAGCGGCGCAGTGAAGCCGGCGCTGAAAGCCGCGCTCGCCAAAGCGGATCACGAAGTCCACACCGTCGTCGTGTCGCGCCCGGCTCAGCCGCTCGAACCCGGCGAGATCGAGTTCGGAGACTTCCTCGCCCGCGCCGCGCCGCTCGCGAAGGCTGCGAACACGCAGGCCGACGATCCCGCATTCTGGCTCTATTCGTCAGGCTCGACCGGGCGACCGAAGGGGACGGTGCATTCACACGCCAACCCCTATTGGACGACTGAGCTCTACGGGAAGGCGATCCTTGGCCTTACCGAGAGCGACGTCTGCTTCTCCGCCGCCAAGCTTTTCTTCGCATATGGCCTGGGCAACGCGCTGACCTTTCCGCTAGCGGTCGGCGCGACCGCGCTGCTCATGGCCGAACGACCGACGCCCGAGGGTGTGTTCCGGCGCTGGCTGGGTGGCGTCGGCGGCGTCAAGCCGACCGTCTTCTTCGGCGCGCCGACCGGCTTTGCGGGCATGCTTGCGTCGAACCTCCTGCCGAAACGCGAGGATGTCGCGCTGAGACTCGTGTCGTCCGCTGGCGAAGCGTTGCCGGCTGAAATCGGAAAGCGCTTCAAGCGCCATTTCGGCGTCGACATTGTCGACGGCATCGGCTCGACCGAGATGCTGCACATCTTCATTTCCAACCGACCGCATAAGGTGCGGTACGGCTCGACTGGCTGGCCGGTGCCGGGCTACGACATTGGACTGCGCGGCGAGGACGGGCGCGCGGTTCAAGACGGCGAGCCCGGCGACCTTTACATTCAGGGCCCGTCCGCGGCGCTCATGTACTGGGGCAATCGCGCCAAGACGCGCGAGACGTTCGAGGGCCGCTGGACCAAGAGCGGCGACAAATACATCCGCAATCCCGACGGAACCTTCACCTACGCCGGCCGCTCCGACGACATGCTGAAGGTCGGCGGCGTGTGGGTCAGCCCGTTCGAGGTCGAGGCGACGCTGGTGCAGCACCCCTCTGTCCTCGAAGCTGCGGTGATCGGCGCGCCCGACGCAGACGGGCTTATCAAGTCCAAGGCGTTTGTGGTCTTGAAGGAGGGCGCTTCGGTGAACGAGGCGGAGCTGAAGAGCTTCGTCAAGGATCGACTCGCGCCGTACAAATACCCGCGCGCAATCGCCTTCATCCCTGAATTGCCGAAGACCGCGACCGGGAAGATCCAGCGATTTCGTTTACGCGAGCAAGAGCAGAGCGCGGACGCCATGAACGACGGCTGAGGTGCGCCCGCTGTCGGCGTTGCGGCCGTCTCTTCTTGACGGATACTTGCTATTGAACTAGCTCTAATGAACTAAGTCAATAGCGAGTTCATGAAAACCTTCAATATTCACGAGGCTAAGACTCACCTCTCTCGGCTCATTGAGGCCGGGGCCAAGGGTGAGCCGTTCATCATCGCCAAGGCTGGAAAGCCGCTGGTCAAGGTGACGGCGGTCGAAGCGCCAGCCGCGCCGAAACGGTTCGATTTCATGAAGGGTCAATATCACCGTGCCAGACGATTTCGATACGATCGATCAGGAGGAAATCGAGAAACTCTTTCACGGCGACGAATGAGGCTCCTGCTCGACACGCGCGTTCTGCTTTGGACCATTGCCGAGAGCCGGAGGCTGTCCGCCGTCGCCCGCGCTTTGATTGGAGAGCCGAAGCTTGTGGGAGGTTGCGGTCAAGGCGGGGCGAGGCCGCGACGATTTTCGCATCGACGTCAGTTCGCTTCGTCGAAGCCTTTTCGACAACGAGTATGCAGAGCTTCCAATAACGAGCGCCCATGCCGTGGCGCTGCGCAGCTTGCCCGCGATTCACAGAGACCCCTTCGACCGCATGCTCGTCGCTCAAGCCATCGTGGAAGGGCTGACGCTGGTGACTTCGGATCCGGCAGTCGCCAAATATTCCGGGCCTATCCGACTGGTCTGACACCCGATCTCGGCCGGCTTCGCCGGCCCTCAACTCTCCGAATCGAGGACGACGAACCCGTCGCGCGACCGGGTCTTCGCGTCGGCCCGTTGGTCGGTGGTGACGATGGTCATGCCGAATTTGAGTCGCTTGCGGACGGCCTCGCGTGCCGGCAGGTCGGCCTTGATGCGGCGGAGAGCAGCGCCACTGTCTTCGCCTGTCGTCTTTGCAGCGGCTCCGACTTCGGCCGCTTGCCATGACAGAAGACCGGACTGATCGTTCGCCCCGTTGAGGGTGAACACACGCTCGCCGAGCGGCTTCTCCGGATTCTGAATCTCGACCTTGCCCGAAGCGACGACAGCGCCATTGTCGAACACCCTGATCGACTTGTCGGCGCTGCTGACGACGACGCTCGGCGATTTCGGCGCGGGATCGTGCCCTTCCGAATATTCGGTCGCTTTGATCGCTGTGTCGACCGCGTTGAATTCGCGCGCGGCATATTCGCCCAGCACCATGCCGGGATGCGTCACCTCTTCAGGCTGAGACTTATCATCGGCGATGACGACGGTCATGCCGAGTTTGGTGACGCCAAACAGGAGTTCCGCGAAATCCTTCGGCAGGCGCACGCATCCATGCGACGCGGGGTAGCCAGGCAACTGCCCGGCGTGTAGTGCGATTCCAGACCACGTGAGCCGGTTCATGTAGGGCATCGGTGCATTGTTATAAGTCGAGGAATGGTGGTTCTTGTCCTTCTGCAGGATCTTAAACACGCCCGTCGGCGTTCGGTGGCCGAGTTTGCCGGTCGAACACGACGAAGCGGCGATGCGGACTCCATTGCGATAGACATATACCCGCTGATCTGGCAGCGAGACGATGGCAATGATCGGGCCGGTCTCCGAGCGGTCGGGATGCCAGTTGAACTCGCCGTTGGTGAGCTGTTCGGCGGATTTATCGAACCGTTGGGCGAGCGCGGGATTGAACGGGAATGCGGCGGCTGCAGCCGCTGCGCGGCCGAACTGACGGCGGTTCATTCTGTGGGCGCCTCCAACCAACAAAGATTCGCGAATAGAAGCGGAGGCCCCGGATTGTCAACGATAAGCGCATCGCCAATCAGACTCCCGAATTGACCCCGCGTACGGCCCATGCCTCAATCCGCCACCATGCCGCCCGTGCTCATCGCCGTCGACTGGGGGTCGTCGAGCTTTCGCGCCTATCTCATGGCGCCGAATGCTGAGATCCTTGACGAGGTCGCTTCCGGCGACGGAATCGGGAGCGTTGCAGCGGGAGCGTATCCAGCGACGCTCAAGCGCTTGATCGGGAGATGGCTCGAGGCCTATCCGTCTCTGTCAGTCGTTGCCTCGGGCATGGTCGGCAGCCGGCATGGCTGGCGCGAGGCGGCCTACGTCAAATGCCCGGCAGGGCCCCGCGAGGTCGCGGCGCAACTCACGCAGGTCGAGGCCGACGGTCGGCGTGTTCAACTGGCGGCAGGCCTGTCCTATGTCGATGAAGCCGCGCAGCCGGATGTGATGCGGGGCGAGGAAACGGAAATCTTCGGCATCGCCGAGGCGGGCGCCCGCCTCATCGTGCTGCCAGGCTCGCATTCGAAATGGGCGAAGGTCGACGGCGATTACGTCGTCGCGTTCAAGACATTCGTCACCGGCGAGTTGTTCGCGGCCGTGCGGGACCATACAATTGTCGGGGCCTTCGCCCGGGCTGCGCCCGCGAAGAGTCCGGGAGAACCGTCCGCGCTCGGGGTTCGACGCGGCGCCGCGGCGGGGGCTTGCGAAGGAAAGTCCGGCTTGCTCGGCCTCATGTTTGGCGCGCGATCGCTACCGCTCATGGGCACCCTCTCCGAGAGCGACGCCGGCGAATATCTCTCCGGCCTCTTGATCGGCGCGGAAATTGGCGAGGCGCGGCGGCTCTTTCCTCGCGAGACGCCGTATGTCGCAGGCGCAGAGGCGCTGGTCGAGCGCTATCTTGCTGCGTTCGCGGCGCTCGATGTTTCCGCTCGCGCAGCGCCCCGACGCGCCGCGGCGCGGGGGCTTTTTCGTATCGCCCGCGATGGGGGTCTCCTGTGAGTTTGACGCTTGCCCCGACCCCGCTCGTCGCCATCCTGCGCGGCGTCACTCCGGACGAAGCGGATTCGATCGCCGCGGTCATTGTCGAGGCGGGTTTCGGCGCCATCGAAGTGCCGCTCAATTCGCCCGATTCGTTGGCGAGCATCGAACTCATTGCGCGACTCTTCGGCGAGGAGGTTCTGGTCGGCGCCGGCACGGTGCTCGAACCCGGTCAGGTCGACGAAGTCGCAGAAGCGGGCGCCAAACTCGTGGTCGCGCCTAATGCCGATCATGCGGTCATCGAGCGCGCGACTAAGCTCGGGCTCATAGCCGTGCCTGGCGTCGCCACGATGACGGAGGCCTTTGCGGCGCTCAAGGCGGGCGCGGCGGGGCTCAAGCTGTTTCCCGGCGAAGCGCTGGGTCCGGAGGTCGTTAAGGCGTGGCGCGCTGTCTTGCCGAAAGAAACGCAGCTCTATCCCGTTGGCGGCGTTACGCCCGAGCGCATCGCTCCCTACAAGCGGGCGGGCGCAAGCGGCTTTGGTATCGGGTCGGCGCTCTACAAGCCGGGCGCAGGCGTAGACGGGGTTCGGCGCGCGGCGCAGACGTTTGTGAAGGCCTGGAACGGAGCCGGTTAGCGTGCCTTGAGGTCAGTTCTGTCGGAAGAAGCTGAGCGTTCGAACGAGCGACGGCGCCGAGGACCAATCCGGTAGACCGGGCAGGAACGCGGCGCGCCCTGTCGCCTGAGCGACGTCCGCGACCCACTCGCGCACTTCGCCGGCGACGCGGATGATCGGCCGCGCCCTTGGCTCGAACTCAATTTGAGCCGCAGGCGGCGAGGAGGCCAGTAGCCGTGGGGTCTCCGACGCGACCGCAGGGGCGGCCTGCTGAGGCGCCGGCGCCTCAGTCGGCGCGGACTTTTTCCTGGCCGCGGGTTTTGGCGTAAGCTTGGCTACCGCTTTTTGCGCTGCCGGCCGTGGCTCGGGCAACGGCGGATCCACGAGCGAAAGGGAGATTGGGGCGACCGATGCGCCCTGCATCGTTGCGCTCCCCGAACCCTCCGGGCCGCTCGCTCTCTCCTGATTTCGCTTCATAAAGCTGGCGATGAGTTCGTGCTCTTCGCGCAGGGACTGCACCATCGCATCTTCGGACGCCGATGGGGGCGCCTGAATGACAATCGGGGGCGAGGGCGGCTGATGACCGTAATGATTGACCAGCATAGCGCCAATCACGCTCGCCACGGTCACCGGCAGGATCTCGTACGCGAATCTCGATGAAAGCTTTGTCACTAAGTCGAGAGCGCGAATCGCCATAGCGCTTATCCGGTCGTGGTCGACCCTGACGGCTTAAAAAGGAATTGTGGCTGCAATCGCGGGAGATTGTGGTCGCAATCGAGGCGCAGCGAAACTCAAATCCGGACCGGTGCGGGGATTACTCCAAGTTAGTGTGCCGCGCGCGCATCGTATCCGACGTTTCGCTAAAGCGCGGGCGCAGTTTGAGGATCACGAGCTCGAAGGCGATCATCTGAGCGGTCTCGAATAGGGAGCCCATGGGCAGGACGGAGAGCCTGCCGCTCTGATCGTTCGCCATCGTCTGGGCGGGAATGACCGTAACGACATCGACGCGTTTGGCGAGTCCGCCTGCGGGCTGAGCGGTGACGAGCGCCGTGCGGGCGCCAGTTTTGCGCGCGACCTCAACCAGCGTTTGTGCGGTCGGGAGATCGCCTGGCCCCGCGGAGGCAAAGAAGAGATCGCCGGCGCCCAAGGCCGGCGTGGTCATGTCGCCCCAGACCGCGACGTTGCGGCCCATGTGAAAGAGGCGCATGGCGAAGCCGCGCATCTGCAAACCTTCGCGCCCAAGCCCGAACACGATGATACGCTTCGCGGCGACAATGGCCTCGATCAATCCGTCGAGCGCATTCTCCGGCATGGCCGCGAACACGCCGGCAAGATCGCTCAACGCGCCTTCCTACAATTGGGCCAGGGTCTCGGTCATTGCTTCCTCGCTTGCTCGTGTCGCCTAAACGGACCTCACTTCACGATCGGGCGCTCGACCTTGATTGCCGCCGCCAAGCCGTTCAGCTCTCCGACCTGCGCTGACATAACCGTCGAGCGACAACGGCCCGGCGCCGCCGAAGCAAAGCGCGAGCAGAGCGGCGAGATAGAGCAGGTCGGTCTCGTACCCCGGCTGACCGAAATGCGCTCCCGAAGCGTCGTAGGCGACGAGCTTGATCGAGCTGAATCCGTTGGGCAGATGGACGGTGAAAATTGCAACGAGCAGGACAATGATCATGGGCGCGGAGGCGAGAGGCACAAAAGCCCCGCAGAGGATGAGCAATCCGCCGATCACCTCGATGAGTATCGTCGCCCAGCCGAGAAAGAATGAGAATGGCATGCCAATCGCATGCAGGATGCCGATGAAGACGTCCGGGCCACGGGCGAGTTTGGCATAGCCGTGCTCAAGAAATCCGTAGCCGACGGTGAGTCGAAGCGGCAACGCGAAAAAGCCTGGCGGCGCGGGAAGCGGAGCGAAGGCAAGCCGGCGAAGTGTGGGAGCAAACGTCATGTGCATGGCTTCGACGCGGACAGACGTTTGTTACGGCTTCTCCGTTCGCCCGAGAGCGCAATCAAGCCCGCATTCGCGTTTCCGCTTTTTCCGTGCTCAAGCCTGCCCGCGCCAGTGCGTGACGAATGAGGCGGTCGACCAGCTCGGCGTAACTGACCCCGAGCGCCTCCATAACTTTCGGGTACATGCTGATGTTGGTGAAGCCTGGCAGGGTGTTCACCTCATTGATCACGAGACTGCCGTCTTCGCGCAGAAAAAAGTCGACGCGGGCCAAGCCCTCGCAGCCGAGCGCGCGGAAGGCCTCGATCGACAGCTTGCGAACCTTGTCGCTGACGCTGGGGGCGAGATCAGCCGGGACCTTGATCGCCGCGCCCTCCTCGTCGAGATACTTGGCCTCATAGGTGTAGAAGCCGTGGCGGTTGCTGGGCACGATCTCACCAGGCGGCGAGGCGGTGAGCGAACCGTCCTCACCCTCGAGAACGCCACACTCGATCTCGCGGCCGCGAACAAATTCCTCGACCAGGATTTTGCGGTCATGCCCGAACGCCTCGGCGATCGCCTTGGCGAACTCCTCTCGCGTTCCCGCTTTGCTGATGCCGACCGACGAGCCCAGGCGCGCCGGCTTGACAAACACCGGGCGGCCAAGTTCGGCGGCGACCGCATCGAACGATGGCGCGTCGCTTTGGGCGAAGCTTAAAAAGCGCGCAATCGGCAGGCCACTGTCGCGCATCAGACGTTTGGCGACATCCTTGTCCATCGCAGCGGCCGAGCCGAGGACGCCGGAACCGACATAAGGCACGCCCGCAATTTCCGCTGTGCCCTGGACCGTTCCATCCTCGCCGAACGGGCCGTGTAGAACCGGGAACACGACGTCGACGGAGCGTGACACGTCGGGCGCCGCCGTATCCGTCTCCGAAAGGATCGCGAGCTGGCCGGCGCCGCCTGGAACAAGAGCGACGCGCGGTCCGCTCTTGGGAACCGCGGCCGGAAACGCGCCGTCATTTAGCGAGCTAAGCAGCCAGACGCCGGAGCGGGTGATGCCGATCGGAACTGTGTCGTAGCGCGCCGGATCGAGTGCGCGGAACACGTTGCCCGCGGATATGACGGACACGTCGTGCTCGGCTGAGCGGCCGCCGAACAGCAATGCGACGCGCAGTCTTTCGGCCATGTGGTGGTCTCCCGAATCGGCCCGTTGGCGGGGGACTTCGCCGAAAGCGGCGGGATTGGTCAACCGGCCTTATGGGCGGGTCAGAGCCAGGCAAAGGGCGGGAGGCGAAGTGAGATGGGGCGACGCCGAGCGCTCTGTAACCAGGGATTGCACCCGGCGTCATCGACCGCGGACCGGCCCCGAACGGCGTGGACCGCTCAACGAGCTACGATATACCGAGGTTAAAAACTGCCGGCGATTGGTATTATTACCTACGTCAAGCGGGTTTGAATTAGAAACAAAGCGCCATATCATTCCCTTCTCGTCCGGGGTGAAAATGGCCCTTTCGAATTCGCATGACATGCCGCTCCAGCCTCACCGAGGTTGGACCGGTTTTGTTGCGGCTGGCGCCAAGTTTTGGGGGACCGGCACCGCGTTCATCGCCATCTATTTTGCGCTTAACTTACTGACAGAGTGGCATGAATTCGATCGCCTCGGGATCACGTTGTGGAGCCCGGACGATGGTTTAAGTCTCGCGCTGCTGCTCGAGAACGTCGCCTTTGCGCCGTTCGTTTTCCTGGCCGCGATTCTGGTCGATCTGGCGATCGCCGGGGTTCATCGCAGCATCGGCGTAACCATGGCGGCGGAGCTGTCTTTAACCTTGGCCTACGTCGGTCTTGCGTTGGTTTTGAAGAATACGCTGAAATTTGACATCAGGCAGTTCAGATTGCCGGACGTGGTGGCATTCCTGCTTCTTATTCCGGCAGGCGCAGCGCTATCGGCCTTCATATATTGTGGAGTGCTGTATCTGGGCGCCGGACTGTCGTCGGATAAGGTCTTTGTCGCGATGGTCCATTGCTGGATCGGCAGCGCGCTCGGGATCGTCACGATCATTCCCGCGACGACAGCTGCCTTCACCTACGCGTCGCCACCGTGGCGCTGGTCCGGCCATACGTTGTTCACTATTTTCATCTTCGCACTGGGAATAGGTCTGGGATTTGCCGCGCTCGTTGGGGTCGGCGACAAACTGTACTATCTCTTCAATCTGCTCTTCTTGCCGGTCATCTGGGTCGCGATGCGGGAAGGATACGCAGGCGTCGCGTTTGCGTTGGTGACGATCCAGCTGACCCTTGCAGTACTTACCGCGTTCGTCGGTTACAACACGACGGATTTCGCCATACTCCAATTGCTGATGCTGGTGCTTTCGATCACCGGCCTGCTGCTTGGCGCGGTCACGACGGAGCGCCAGGACGGCGCTTTGCGCCTGCGTGATCAAAAGAGGGAGATGGCTCGGATGGTGTCCAGCGTCCGGGCTGGCGCGATGGGGATGGCGCTCGCTCACGAGGTCAGCCAACCGCTCTCAACAGTGGCGACCTACCTGCATGCCGCACGGCGATTGCTCCAGGCGAGCGTCGCGAGCGAGCCAGTCATGGATGCGCTGATCAAGGCGGAGGCCGAGGCCCAGCGGGCCCGCGAGGTTCTCGAACGCATTCGTGATTTCGTCTCAAATGGCAACTTGAACTTGACGACGCTTGATGTGTCCGCCCTCGCGGAGAAGATCGGCGAGCTTTGTCGGGAGGAAGCGGCAGCGCGCGGCGTTCAGGTCGAGGTTGAAAGCACGGGTCTTGTCCCTCTGGTAACGGCGGACGGGGTCCAGATTGAGCAGGTTCTGATCAATCTCGTAACCAATGCGATTGACTCCGCCGCGGAGCGGTCGGACGCCCGGGGGCGCGTGACCATACGGGTCGCTGCAAAAGGCGACGCAATCATGCTCCGGGTCGAGGACAACGGCAGGGGAGTGACTCCGGAACTCGCGGACAACATTTTTGACGCCTATCAGACCACTAAGCCGCGAGGGATGGGCCTTGGCTTATACTTGAGCCGACGGATCGTTCAAAGGCACGCGGGCCGCCTCTGGTGGGAGGCGATCACGACAGGGGGCGCACAATTTGTAGTCGAGTTGCCGACAAATGGACGCGGACACAATGCTGAATGAACGTTGCGTGCACATCATCGATGATGAAGCAAAGGTGCGGGATGCACTGACCCTGCTTCTGTCGACCGCTCAGATCGAGTCGAGATCCTATGGCTCGGCCGAAGAATACCTGACCTCAAACCTCCTGAAGGACCCGGCGTGCATTCTCCTTGACAACCAGCTTCCCGGCATCAGCGGCATCGAACTCCTGAAGCGTATCGTCGCTGCGGCCACAGATTCGACGGTCATCATGATAACGGCGTATGGCGACGTGCCGACGGCCGTCTTGGCGATGAAGGCGGGGGCCTTCCATTTTGTCCAAAAGCCGTTCGACGCCGAGGCGCTACTGATGACTGTCGAGGAAGCGTTGTCGCGCGGCGACGACGCCGGCGACGCTCCACTCGAAATGAAGGAGTTCGTGGCTCGGCAGGCGCTGCTCACCCAGCGCGAACGGGAAGTCCTCACCCTTCTGTTGGAGGGGTTGCCGACCAAGCTCATCGCGCACGAGTTGCGCATCAGCTCGAGGACGGCCGAACATCATCGGGCCGCCGTTATTCAAAAGATGCAAGCGCGCAATATTTCGCACCTCATGCGAATGGCGTTCGTGGCGAGAAATCTCGATAGCGGTGAGCGGACGACGCAATAGTGTCGCATCGCTAGGCGCCGAGGCATAGTCGGGACTGAAGCGATGGGTTGGGCAAGCGTCTCTTGAATGGATGGCGAGGCTTTCGATTACGTGATCGTCGGGGCCGGCTCGGCGGGCTGCGTGCTCGCCGATCGCCTGACCGAAGACGGCCGCTCGAGTGTGCTTTTGCTTGAATACGGCGGAAGTGATCGATCGATCTTCATCCAGATGCCGGCAGCGCTGTCGATTCCCATGAACTCCAAGACCTATAACTGGGGATACAAAACCGAGCCCGAGCCGCATCTAGGCGGCCGGCGCATCGCCTGTCCGCGGGGCAAGGTCCTGGGCGGCTCATCTTCGATCAACGGCATGGTCTATGTCCGCGGACATCCGCTCGATTTCGAGCGCTGGGAGGAGGAGGGCGCAAGGGGGTGGGGATATAGAAATGTACTGCCCTACTTTCGTCGCGCTGAGCGCTTTCAGGGCGACGCCGACGCGTATCGCGGCGACGTTGGACCGCTGACGACGGCGCATGGGCGAAAAACCAACCCTCTCTACGACGCCTTCATTGGGGCAGGCCGGCAGGCGGGGTATGAGGTGAGCGCCGACCTCAACGGCGAGCGGCAGGAAGGGTTTGGTCCACTCGGCATGACGGTGAAGGACGGCGTGCGGTGGTCGACCGCCAACGCCTATCTCAAGCCGGCGATGAAACGCCCCAACCTTGAGGTGATCACGCACGCGCTCGCGTCTCGGATCGCCTTCGATGGGCGTCGCGCAGTCGCCGTTCACTACCGACGCCGCGGGCGCGAACAAACGGCGAGGGCGCGGCGCGAGATCATACTTTGCGGTGGGCCGATCAATTCGCCGCAATTGTTAAAGCTGTCGGGTGTGGGGCCGGCGGGCGAATTGCGATCTGTCGGGATCGACGTCCTCGCTGACCGGCCAGGCGTTGGCGAGAACCTGCAGGACCATCTCGAATTCACTTTTCAGGTCGCCTCGAAGCAACCGATCACGCTCTTTTCGCACATCGGCGTATTCAGGCGCGCGCTCATCGGCGCCGAATGGCTGATGCGCGGGCGCGGTCTCGGCGCCTCCAATCATTTCGAGGCCGGCGGGTTTATCCGCTCACGCGCCGGCGTTCGCTATCCCAACATTCAGTTCCATTTTCTGCCGATGGCCGTCGCCTATGATGGTTCGACCTTGGCGAAAGAGCACGGCTTTCAGGCACATGTCGGCCCAATGCAGTCGAAAAGTCGTGGCTGGGTTCGCTTGAGGTCCGCCGATCCAGCGGACCCGCCACGGATCCAGTTCAACTATATGAGCCATCCCGAGGATTGGATCGAGACGCGCGCCTGCGTCCGCTTGACCCGGGAGATCTTCGCGCAACGCGCCTTCGACCCTTACCGGGGCCGGGAGATCAAGCCCGGCGCCGATTGCGTCAGTGACGAAGCGATCGACGCGTTCGTGCGCGATGACATCGACACCGCGTACCATCCCTCCTGCACCTGCAAGATGGGATCGCCGACTGACCCGTTCGCCGTCGTCGATCCAGAAACCCGAGTGATCGGCGTCGAGGCGCTTCGCGTCGCCGACTCGTCAATCATGCCTTCGATCACCAACGGCAATCTCAATGCGCCGACGATCATGCTGGCTGAGAAGGCGGCCGACATGATTCGCGGTCTCGATCCTCTGCCCGCTTCGAACGCGCCATACTATGTCGCGCCGGACTGGGAGACGAAGCAGCGGTAGCGTATGCGTGGGCCTCAATTTTCGGGTTCAATTCCGCGCCTCCTTGGCGCAAGCTCCCAGCCGGACGGACAAAACAAGCTCGGGAAAGCGAGAACGCCATGACTGACACTGCGCCGGCCGCCGCCAGAGAGCCGCGCCGTGGCCGCGAGGCGCGCCGAAGCGCGCGCGCCCAGCGCGGGCTCGCCTCCATCCCCTACATCACCCGCAAGATTCCGCTCACCGAACTTGTCAGTGAGGAGGGTCTGCAAACGATCGAGCGCAACGCCGAGACTCTGCTTGAGGAAGTTGGCGTCGAGTTTCGCGAGTTTCCCCGCGCGCTCGAACTCTTTCGCGGCGCGGGTTGCGACATCAAGGGCGAGCGGGTGCGCTTTCCGCGCGGCTTGGCGAGGAGCCTGTGCGCCACCACGCCGTCGCAATACGTGCAGCGTGCGCGCAATCCTGAGCGCAACGTCACGATCGGCGGTGACGCGATGGTGTTCGCGCCAAATTACGGGTCGCCGTTCGTGCACGACCTCGACAAAGGCCGCCGCTACGGAACGCTCGAAGATTTCCAGAACTTCGTCAAACTCGCCTACATAAGCCCGTATATCCACCATTCCGGCGGCACGGTGTGCGAGCCGGTCGATCTGCCGGTCAACAAGCGGCACTTCGAGATGGTGTATGCGCATCTCAAATACTCGGATAAGCCGTTCATGGGATCGGTGACCAAGCCCGAGCGCGCCGAGGACAGCGTGCGCATCTGCGAGCTTTTGTTCGGCGAAGCGTTCGTGCGTGAGAACACGGTGATGACGAGCCTCATCAACGCCAATTCTCCGCTGGTGTGGGATTCGAGCATGCTCGGCGCCGCGGAAGTCTATGCGCGCTCGAACCAGGCTTGCATCATCACCCCGTTCATTCTCTCTGGGGCCATGAGCCCGGTGTCGGTCGCCGGGACGCTCACCCAGGTGCTGGCCGAGGTGCTGGCGGGGACAGCGTTCTGCCAACTCACCCGTCCGGGAGCGCCGGTGGTGTTCGGAACTTTCGTCTCGACGCTGTCGATGCAGTCCGGCGCGCCGACCTTTGGCAGCCCCGAGGCGGCGCTGGCGATCTTTGGCGCCGGTCAGCTCGCGCGACGAATGAACATGCCGTTTCGCACCGGCGGCTCGCTCTGCGCCTCGAAGGTTCCGGACGCGCAGGCGGCTTATGAGAGTGCGCAGACGCTTCTGCCAACGGTGCTGGCGGGCGCCAACTTCGTGCTCCATGCGGCGGGCTGGCTCGAGGGCGGTCTCACCGCTTCGTATGAGAAGTTCGTGCTCGACCTCGATCAGCTTGGGGCGATGCACGTTCTCGCCAAAGGCGTCGACTTTAGTGATAACAGCCAGGCGATGGAGGCCTTCCATCAGGTCGAGCCGGGCGGGCATTTCTTGGGTTGCGCCCACACCCAGGCGAATTTCGAGACCGCCTTTTATCGCTCCAATATCGCTGACAACAATTCGGTCGAGCAATGGCGGGAGGAAGGCTCCAAGGATGCCGCCACGCGCGCCAACGCGCTTTGGAAGTCGATGCTGGCCGAGTATGAAGCCCCGCCTCTCGACCAAGGGGAGGACGAGGCGATCCGCGAATTCATCGACAAGCGCAAAGCGTCGATGCCAGACGCGAATTATTAGGCCGGACCCATCTATTGCGCTGGATAGCCTTGCCAGAGCCATTCGAGCGCCGCCGGCAACGTTTGAGCCACCGTCGCCTTGTCCACGTGTTGCGCGTTGCGGGCGAACAGGAATTGGTAGTGATAGCCCTTGTCCGCGAGCGCCTTGGCGAAACGCTCGTCCGCGAGCGTCCAGTCGTGCATGCCGTCCGCCACGGGCGTCACGGGGTAGAAGAGATCTTGGTCTCCGGTCTCGAACCAGATGCGGATTGGCTTCGTCGGGCTGTTGGAGATCAACGGCGAATCGAAGTGCGTGTCGCTCTTCGCAACTTTGCCGCCCTCCACGCTGAGGTCGGCGACCGGAGGGCCCGCCCATGCGCTGTGATATTCCCAGGCGCCGCCCGGCAGCGCGGGATTATGCGGCCATTGCTGGTTCACCACGGTCGGCGAATAAGTCAGCACGCGGTGGTAAAGATCGGGGTGAAACCAGGCCATCGTGAACGCCGCCGATCCGCTCGAGCTGATGCCCATGGTCGCACGGCCTTCGGGATTCTTGGTGAGCTTTATGTTGGCGTGACTTTCGGCGAGCGGCAGCACTTCGTTCTCGACGAATTCCGCATAAGCGCCATTGACCGCGTCGTACTCGAATCCCCGTTCGCTTCCCTGCGCGTCCTGCCCGCCAGCGCCGATCAGGATTGCGACGATCGGCGGCACGCGATGCGCGTTGATGAGATTATCGAGAAGTGTGAAGAACTGTTTTCCAACGGGGTAGCCGCTGTCACCAACGACAATGAACGGAGCTTCGCTTCCCACCACGTAACCGGGCGGAACATAGACGTCGACAGCTCGGGTCCAGATTCCGGCATGGGCGCTTGGAACAAGAAGGTTCGACTTGTCGCCGGGAGCTGTCTGCCCGGTATAGACCGACGCGTTGAGGCAGCCGTCCGGATCATCCCGGATCAGGCCGGGATTGAAGACCGTGCTATCGTTGGACGACATGGTGAAGGAATAAACCTTGCCCGTGGGCGCTTCGTTCTGAGCGGTGAGTTCCGGCGCAGGGGAATGTGTCGGCCCGATGATGAAATTGCCTTCCGCTTTGATTGGCGGAAGCGTTCCGTCGGGCAGTTCAGTCGCCTGAGGATAATTGGGATTCTTGGGGTCGCGCGTTGGTGGCAGAGTTTTGAGATCGAGCCCCGACGTGTCGATGTAGAACGGCGCCGATGGATCGGTCGTGTTCGCGCCGGGCGGAATGCCGGAATTTCCTTTCAAGCAATCCGCATGCGCCGCGCCCGCAATCATCAGGCAAGATACGACGGCAATTCCACGAGTGCTCTTCATTGGCGTTCCCCCTCCCCTTGTTTGTGATGCTATCAGTAGGAGGGGGAGTCCGGGTGTCAACGATGAATGGCTGGCAAGTTCGCAGTTCAAGAGGATGTGAATGAGAACGCACGCGCGGGCAGTGGTGATTGGCGGGGGCGTGGTTGGCGTCTCGACGCTCTATCATCTCGCGAAGAAGGGTTGGACCGACAGCGTGCTCATCGAGCGCAAGGAATTGACCTCGGGTTCGACCTGGCATGCGGCAGGACTTTTGCCGTTGTTCAACCTCAGCTATTCAGTCGGGCAGATCCATAAATATTCATTGGCGCTGTACCAGACTCTGGAGCAAGAGACCGGACTCGACCCCGGCCTTCGTCAGGTGTCGAACATCCGTCTGGCGCGAACGCGCGACCGAATGGACGAGTACAATTATTACGCGGGCGTCGCAGAGACGATCGGCGTCAAAGTCAAATTCCTCACGCCGGGCGAGGTCAAGGAAATCTGGCCGCTCTGCGATGTCGAGGGAATCATTGGCGCAATCCAGCACCTCGAGGACGGTTACATCCAGCCCGCCGACCTGACGCAATCACTGGCGCGCGGCGCGCGTGAGCGCGGAGCTGAGATCAACCGCCGCACGACGGCCACCGCAATCGAGCGGCTGGCAAGCGGCGAATGGAAAGTTTCAACCGACAAGGGCGACATAACTTGCGAGCATGTCGTTTCGGCGACCGGCAATTTCGCACGGGCGACGGGCCGCATGGTTGGAATCAACGTGCCGGTGATCCCGGTCGAGCACCAATATATCGTGACCGAAGCGCATCCCGAGATCGTCAAGCGCAAGGCGCAAGGCTTGCCTGAAATGGGCGTGCTGCGCGAATCCGATTCCGCCTGGTACATGCGCGAGGAGGCCGGCGGCTTGCTGCTGGGTCCGTACGAAAAGGGCGCGCCCGCGTGCTATGTCGACGGGCCGTCGTCGGACAGCGAATACGAGCTTTTTGCCGAGGACCTTGATCGTCTCGCGCCGCACATCGAAACCGCGATCGCGCGCGTTCCCGCGTTCGGCGAGGTCGGCGTCAAGAAGGTCTACAATGGCGCCATCGCTTACACGCCTGACGGCTCGCCGATCGTGGGCCCCGCGCCCGGAGTGAGGAACTTCTGGCTCAACGAGGGCCATTCGTTCGGCGTCACCGCGGCCGGCGGCGCCGGCTGGCAGCTTGCCGAATGGATCGTCGACGGCGAGCCGACCATCGACATGCTCGGCGTCGACCCGCGCCGCTTCGGCCCCTACGCGGATACTGGGTATCTCGTTGCAAAGAACGAAGAGGCCTACGCCAGGGTCTTCACCGTGCATTATCCCGACGAGGAGCGGTCGGCCGCACGTCCGCTGCGCCAGACGCCTTGCTATGCGCGTATGAAGGACCTCGGCGCCGTGTTTGGCTCCGTCTACGGCTGGGAGCGGCCGAACTGGTTCGCGCCAGCAGGTTATGGGCTGAGCGAGGCGGAACTCGCCAAGCCGGATGTGCTTCTGAATGAGAACCATCCCCCGGTTGGTCCAGGTGAGAAACTTCGCGAGAAATGGAGTTTCCGCCGTTCGAATTATTTTCAATTTGTTGGCGACGAATGCCGAAACGTGCACGACAATGTCGGCCTTATGGATATGTCGGCCTTCGCCAAGTGTGAGGTTTCGGGTCCAGGCGCCGAAAGCTGGCTCAATTCTACCCTCACCAACCGGGCGCCGAAGACGACGGGGCGCGTCGCCCTCAGCTATCTCCTCACTGAACGAGGCGGCGTGCGCGCCGAATTCACGCTGACTCGCATCGGGGCGGAGCGATTTTATCTCATCTCCGCCGCAGCGCTCGAGACGCATGATTTTGACACGCTGGAAAAACTCCTGCCGGCCGACAATAGCGTGCGCATCGACAAGATGACGACCCAGCGCGGCGTGCTGGTGCTCGCTGGCCCCCGCTCGCGCGAGGTGCTGGCCAAAGTCGCCGACATAGACGTCTCCAACGAAGCGTTCCCGTGGCTCACCGCCCGGCGCCTGTCGATCAAAGCAGCCGGCCTCACCGCCATGCGGGTCAATTTCGTGGGCGAACTCGGCTACGAGCTGCACCATTCGATCGAAATGCAGAACACTATCTTCGACGCCCTGATGGCGGCAGGCGCGCCGTTTGGCGTCAAGCCGTTCGGCATTCGCGCCATGGATTCGCTCAGGCTGGAAAAGTCCTACAAGCTCGTTGGGCGCGAGTTGTCAATCGAATACGCTGCCCTGGAATCGGGTCTCGAACGGTTCGTTGACTTTGACAAAGGTCCGTTTCTCGGCCGTGACGCGCTCATCGCCTGGAAGCGCAAAGGCTTCGAGAACAAGCTGGTTACGCTCGAGGTCCAAGGCGTGACGGACGCCGACGCGCGGGGCTCCGAGCCAGTGATGAAGGATGGCGCCATGATTGGGCGCACGACCTCGGGCGGATATGGCTGGCGGATGGGCAAGTCGCTGGCGCTGGCGATGGTGACGCCCGAACTCTCGCGCGTTGGCGACGAGGTCGACGTGCGCATCCTTGGCGAGATGCGCCGCGCGATTGTCATTCCCGATAGTCCGTATGACCCGAAGAACGCGGCGCTGCGAAGCTAGGGGATAACCGGGCTCCTACGCTTCCCCCGCCGCCCGGCGCTGCTGAAGCAGCGCGCGGTAAATCTCGTCGTCGCCGCACAGCCCCGCCATCCGGCCGAGGTCGTCGACCAGCACGATCGGATTGCCCGAAAGGCTGCGCAGCGCGATCGCTGAGCGCATCTTCAGGTCGAGCGGCGCGACGACGATATCCACGTCCTCCGGACGCGCCGCCACCTCGCCTGTCGTGCGGTCGCAAACTGCAATCGCGCCAGCATTTCCGTCGAGCGTCACGCCGACCGGCCTGTCTTCGGCGTCGAGCTGGACGCGTACACGGCCGCCTCGGTCGAGCATCACTTCGTTCTCGCTTCGACGCAGCGAGGCCGCAGGCGTCATCAAAGCTCCGCCGCGCAGCACATTGAGCGGATTCATGTGTTTGACGAATTCCGCAACATAAGCGTCGGCAGGGCGCAAGAGGATGTCCTCCGCCGTCCCGCATTGAACGATCCGCCCGCCCTCAAGAATCGCGATCCGGTTGCCGATCTTCAGCGCTTCGTCGAGATCGTGACTGACGAAGATGATCGTCTTCTTTAGATCCTTCTGCAGCAGCAGCAGCTCGTCCTGCAGCTTGTCGCGTATCAGCGGATCGAGCGCCGAGAACGGCTCGTCCATGAGCAGAATGTCGGCGTCGGTGGCGAAGGCGCGCGCCAGTCCCACACGCTGTTGCATGCCGCCCGACAGTTCATGGCCGAATTTCCCTGCCCATTGGGTCAAGCCCACCATAGCGAGCTTGTCCGCGACAATTCTATCCATTTGCTCCTTCGGCATGCGGCGCAGCTCGAGGCCAAAGCCGACATTCTCCTTGACCGTACGCCATGGCAACAAGGCGAATTGCTGAAACACCATGGCGATGCGGCTCGTGCGCAGCATCCTGAGCTCGTCGGCGCGGCAATGAGCGACGTCGATCGCCCCATCGCCGTTGCGGACCAGAACCTTGCCCCGAGCGACTTTGTTGAGACCATTGACCGCGCGCAGGATTGTGGACTTGCCCGATCCCGACAGTCCCATCAGGACGCAGATTTCGCTCGGCTCGATGGAAAGATTGACGCCAGCTGCGCCAAGAACGACCCCGGTCGCTTTGAGGATCTCGTCGCGCGTCGCGCCGCGATCGACCATCGAGAGCGCTTCGGCCTGCTTGTCGCCGAACACAATGTCGACATTCTCGAAGACGACCGCGGACATCTTACGCGCTTCCTTTTCGCTCGGGGTTTCGGAAGACGCGATCGAGCACGATCGCCAGGAGTACGATCGACACGCCAGCCTCGATGCCCATCGGGATGTTGACCGTTCCCAACGCGCGTACGACTGGAACGCCAAGCCCCGCTGCGCCAACGAGCGCGGCGATGACGACCATTGACAAGCTCAGCATGATGCACTGGGTGATGCCGGCCATGATCGTTGGCAGCGCGTAGGGCAATTCCACCTTCCACAGCAATTGCCGCTTCGTTGCCCCGAAGGCCTCGCCGGCTTCCTTCAGCGGCGTTGGCGCCGACACGATGCCGAGGTAAGTCAGGCGGACCGGCGCAGCGATGGAGAAAATAACTGTCGAGATGAGTCCCGGCGCCGAACCGAGATGAAACAGGACCAGGGTCGGGATGAGGTAAACGAAGGTCGGAAGCGTCTGCATCAAATCGAGCAGCGGCCGCAGTAAGGCGTAGAGCCACGGCCGATGGGCGGAGGCGATGCCGAGCGGCACGCCGATCAGGACGCTTACTATGGTCGCGAACCCGACGAGCGAAATCGTCTCGACCGTCGCTTGCCAGTATCCCAGATTGGCGATGGCTATGAACGCGATGACCACGAACGCCGCCAGACGCCACGACCGATGCATCCAGTAGGCCAGCGCCGCGAGCGCGAAAACGACGACGAGAAACGGGATGTGGAGCAGAATCGCGGTGAAGCCATCGACCAGGAAGTCGATCAGCGCCGTCACCGCATCGAAGAATCCGGCTGCATTGTCCTGCAGCCAAGTGATCCCGATTTTAACCCAACGTCCGAGTGGCACTTTGGGCTCGGTGAACCAACTCTCCAACGCCGCCCCTCCAACAAGGATACCAGCGAGTCCCCTCAGCCCTTCCTGTCTGGGCACAGCGCGGACGGGAAGGGCTGCGCTCAGGAGTCGATCGCTTAGAGCCCCAGGCTCTTCTTGACCGCGTCAAAACCCGGTTGGCCGTCAAACGTCGTCACGCCATCAAGCCAAGCGGCGAGTTGCGGCGGGTTGGTCTTCAGCCATTCCTGGGCTGCCTTGGGACCCTCGTCGCCGTCGGTGAGAATCTTGTTCATCACCAAGTTCTCGATGTCGACGGTATAGATGAGATTCTTGATGAGCTTGGCCGCGTTCGGGCATTGGTCGGCCCAGCCAGCGCGCTCATTGGTGTAGACAATCGCGCCGCCGAAATTCGGGCCGAAGCTATCGTCGCCGCCAGTCAGGTACTGGATCTTGAAATTGACGTTCATCGGATGGGGCGCCCAGCCGAGGAAGACGACATCTTCCTTGTGACTGGTCGCCCGCTGCACCTCGGCCAGCATCCCTTGCTCGCTCGACTCGACCAGCTGGAAGTCCTTCAGGCCGAACTTGTCGCCCTTGATGAGATCGAGGACTAGGCGGTTGCCGTCGTTGCCGGGCTCGATGCCGAAGATTTTGCCTTTGAGCGAATCCTTGAATTTCTCGATGTCGCCAAAATCCTTGAGGCCTTTGTCATAGGTGTATTGCGGAACGGCAAGCGTATATTTCGCACCGACCGGCAGATTGGCCCCGGTCACGATGACCGACTTGTCCTCGACATAAGGCTTGCGATCGTTTTCCATCGAGGGCTGCCAATTGCCGAGAAACACGTCGATGTCCTTGTTCTTCATCGAGGCGTAGGTCACCGGCACCGAGAGGACCGTGATCTTGGGCGTATAGCCGAGACCTTTAAGGATCTCGTTGGCGATTGCGGTCGTCGCGGTGATGTCCGTCCATCCGACGTCGGAGAACTTGACGGTCTTGCAACTTTCCGGATCGGCTGCGAACGCGGTGCCCGAGCCAGCCAGCGCGATCACGCCAGCTAATGTCAGAACTGCTGAAAGCCTCATCGTCTTCTCCTTTATTTGTGCGGTCGACCTCCGCACGGAACTCAGCTTGGACCAGTATCGGCGGGAGGCGAAGCGCGGTCAAATCCAATAATTTCAACAAGCCGGCCCGAGTTCCAAACCGTTTGAGCTTCCGACCGTGAGCCGCTAGAAGCGGAGCCACCCGCCCTGGGAACCCCGATGGCCGAACCCCTTAATCCCACGCCTCAGCAGCAGTCCGAAATCCTGATGCAGGCGCTGCCGCACATGCTGCGCTATGACGATGCGATTGTCGTCGTGAAGTACGGCGGCCACGCGATGGGCGACGAGGACAAAGCGCGCGACTTCGCAAAAGACATGGTGCTCCTGGAGCAGTCCGGCATCAACCCGGTCGTCGTGCACGGCGGCGGTCCGCAGATCGGCATGATGCTGAAGAAGCTCGGCATCGAATCGCACTTCTCCGGCGGTCTCCGAGTTACCGATAAGCCGACGATGGAAATCGTCGAAATGGTGCTCGCTGGATCGATCAACAAACAGATCGTCGGCTCGATCAACGCCGAGGGCGGGCGTGCGGTTGGCCTCTGCGGCAAGGACGGCAACATGGTCACCGCGCGCAAGGTCCACCGGCCGCATGGTCCCGGGGAAGACGTCGTCGATCTCGGGTTTGTCGGTGAGCCCGACAAGGTGGATTCGACCGTGCTCGAGCAGATCCTTGGCCGCGAACTGATCCCGGTCCTGGCGCCGGTCGCGCAAGGCGCCGACGGCCAGACCTACAACGTCAACGCGGATACCTTCGCCGGCGCCGTCGCTGGCGCGCTCGGGGCCAAGCGTCTCCTGTTCCTGACCGACGTTCCGGGTGTTCTCGACAAGAACAAAGGGCTGATCAAGGAATTGCGGATCGACGAGATTCGCGGCCTGATTGCGGATGGCACGATCACCGGCGGCATGATTCCCAAGGTTGAGACCTGCATCTATGCGCTGGAGAGGGGGGTCGAAGGCGTCGTGATCCTGGACGGCAAGGTTCCGCATGCGGTGCTGATCGAGCTTCTGACCGACTATGGCGCGGGAACGCTCATCACGCGATAACGGGCCTTCAAGGCGGTAGAGATGCGTATTCTAGCGATCGACACGTCCTGTGGAGCAGCGTCGGTCGCGGTCGTAGAAGGCGGCCGGGCCGAGCCGCTGGCCGTCATCAGCACGCCAATGGCGCGGGGCCACGCCGACGCTTTGGCCCCGATGGTCGAAGAGGCCATGCGGGGCATTGAGGGCGGCTTTCCCTCGCTCGCGCGCATCGCCGTCGCAATGGGTCCTGGGTCCTTCACCGGCATCCGTGTCGGCCTCGCCATGGCGCGCGCGATGGGCGTGGCGCTCGCGATTCCCGTGGTCGGCGTTTCGACTCTGGCGGCCTTCGCCGCGCCGCTCTTGACCGAGCCCCGGACTGGAATCATGACCGCTACAATCGACGCTCGGCACGGCTCGGTCTATTTTCAATTGTTCGAGGCGTCCGGCCGTCCGCTGGGGCCGCCTCGTTGCGACACGCCCCGGGAGTGTGTCCGCGCGATTGGCGCCGGACCA
>Ga0209624_10001048_pt1 | contig 23027 bp, 20 predicted proteins | sample JacPinW_OM2H0_O1_FD_188565 | JGI IMG/M metagenome (GOLD analysis project Ga0209624, IMG submission 188565) | Forest soil microbial communities from Algoma, Ontario, Canada - Jack Pine, Ontario site 1_JW_OM2H0_O1 (SPAdes) (version 2) | ecosystem: Environmental > Terrestrial > Soil > Boreal...
CCCCTCAGCACCCACCAACAGCGGAGTGGTAGTTCAGCTGGTTAGAATACCGGCCTGTCACGCCGGGGGTCGCGGGTTCGAGTCCCGTCCACTCCGCCATTTCCTTAAGATCAGCGCGAGCCATTTGGCCGCGCCCAGGGGTATGAAAGGGTGGGATCATGCTGCAGACGATACATGACAAGTTGAAGGGCTGGCTCGCGGGCGTGGTGCTCGGGGCGATCGGCTTGGTGTTCGTGTTTTGGGGAATCAACTGGACGCTGTCCGCGCCCAACTATGCCGCCAAGGTGAACGGCAGCGAAATATCCGCCAACGAAGTCAGGCAGTCCTACCAGCAGCAGCTCGCGCAACTCGAGCGGCAGACCAACGGCGCGCTCAGCGACGCGCAGCGCAATGCGATCAAACGACGCGTGCTCGACCAGTACGTGAACAGCGAGGCATTGATCACGCGGGCCGATGATCTCGGCTATCGCGTGAGCGACGCGGAGGTGCTGCAGGCCGAGTGCGAGATTCCCGCCTTTCAAGTGGACGGCAAGTGCGACACGGCGCACGCCGTGGCGGTGATGCGTGCGCAGGGCCGCTCCATCAATGAAATCGAGGCGCTGTTCAGGCGCGACGTCAAGCTGAAGCAGCTCGACGCCGCTCTCTCCACCTCGAGCTTCGTCACCCCCAGCGAATTGAAGCAGCTGCGCGCACTCACCCGCCAGCAACGCGAGGTGGCCTGGCTCACTCTGTCGGCGGAGAAGTACGCCGCGGGCGCGACCCCGGACGACGCGTCCTTGAAAACCTACTACGAGGCGCACAAGGCCGAGTACATGACGCCGGAAACCGTGGATCTGCGCTATGTCGAGATCAGTCTGGCGCAGCTCGCCTCGAAGGTCAGCGTCGACGATGCGCAGCTCAAAGCCTATTACGACGAACAGAAGCAGAAGACGCCGGAGCGCTTTACCCAACCCGAACAGCGCCGGGTCAGCCACATTCTTCTCCCGGTCGCCGCACCCAAGGATGACGCGGCGGTCAAGGCCAAGGCGGAGGGGATTTTGAAGCGCGCGCAAGCCGGCGAGGATTTCGCGAAATTGGCGAAGGAGTTCTCGCAGGATCCGGGATCCGCGGCTCAGGGCGGCGATCTGGGATGGACCGAGCGCAAGGTGTGGGTGGCGCCCTTCGCCGATGCCGCCTTCGGCATGAAGGTCGATGAGATCGCAGGACCCGTGAAGACTCAGTTCGGCTACCACATTCTGAAGCTCGTCGGGATTCAGCCGGCGGCGGTCAAGACCTTCGAGCAGAGCAGGCCTGAATTGGAAGCCGAATACCGGCGCAATGAAGCCGAGCGGCTGTTCAACAACGCGCAGGATCAGCTCGCCGACGCGGCGCTGCAAAACACCACCGACATCGACATCGTGGCCCGCAAGGCCGGACTGACCGTGCTCGAGCTGCCCTCGTTCAGCCGCACCGACGGCGGCGGCGCCCTGGGCAAGGTGCCCGCGGTGATCGAGGCGGCATTCAGCCAGGACGTGATCGATGGGCGCTTGAGCTCCATGGTCGAGGTCGAGAAGGGCCGCGGGGTGGTGCTGCGCGCGACCAATCACAAGCTGCCGCAGCAGAAGCCCTTCGACGCCGTGCATAACGAGGTGCTGGCCGCGTGGAAAAAGCAGCGCGGCGTGGAGCTCGCCGCCGCCGCTGCGACGGACGCCGTCAAGCGGCTCACGGCAGGGGAGTCCTGGGATGCGGTGGTGAAGAGCGTGAGTGCGAGCGCGAGCGGCGCCCCGACAGCGCCGAAATTCATCTCGCGCAGCGACGCCGAAGTGCCCTTGGAGATCCGGACCAAGGCCTTCGGAGAGCCCAAGCCCTCAGGCAAGCCGGAGTTTGCCGCGGCGCGGCTCGCCAGCGGCGACCACGCGGTGCTCGAACTGACTGCGATGCGCGAGGAGCCGGGCGACCCGAAGCTGGAGGAGATGGGGCTGCGCGAGCAGTACGCCGCTCAGATCGCCTCGAACGAGGCGCAGAGCTATGCCGCGGGCGCACGCGCCGATGCCAAGGTGATCTTGAATCCTGGGGCGGTCGAGTAGTTGACCGAGCTACTGCATCAATTTTCGGATTGGTACCTCTCGACCCTCGCCCAGGGCGGATATGGACTCATCGCCGGATTGATGGCCCTGGAGAGCACCTTCGTTCCCATCCCAAGCGAAGTGATCATTCCGCCGGCGGCATACCTGGCCCACACTCAGGGCCAATTCTCCTTTCTGGGCGTCGTGCTCGCGGGCACGGCAGGTTCGTGGATCGGGGCCTCGGTGATGTACTGGGGAGCCCGTCTCTTGGGGCGTCCGCTCATCGTGCGCTTCGGGCGTTACGTCGGGTTTGGACAGACGAAAATCGAACTGGCGGAGCGCTGGTGCGCTCACTACGGGCCGCCCGGCGTGTTTTTCTCCCGGCTGCTGCCGGTGATCCGTCACCTGATCGGCATCCCCACCGGGATCCTGCGGATGGACTTTCGTTGGTATGCACTCGCGACCCTGGCGGGTTCCCTGCTCTGGTGCGGGGTATTGGCCTGGCTGGGAAGGACAGTGGGGCAGCATCCCGAGCTTCTGGCAGGATCCCTGCACCGCTTCGCCGCGCTGGTACTGGTCGTCGCCGGGGCCCTGGGAGCGCTGTACTACGTGTTCGTGCAGCGGGCGGCCGTCCGCTAGCTCTTCGCGCCGCCGCCCGGCGGCAGCGGCACCGCGATCGGGAACTTGGAGAAGATCGCCGCCGTCCCCGTACTGATCCTGGCTTCGGCGTTCGTGCCCCGGAGGTCGCCGCCGTTCAGGCTGACCGAGGCATGCCAAATGGGCGTATGCGACCGGGCGTCGAATACGTCCACGGCGATGCGGGTCTCATCGCTGACCATGGGCCCGTCCCAACCCCAGCCGCCATAGAAGCCGCGGTGCCAGCCATAGCCGCCCCAGCCCGCCCAGCCGGCGTAGTAGTCGTTAAACACCTGGCGCGATCCCATGGCATAGCCCACCACGCAGTCGGCTCCTGCGCGATCCGCAGGTTGGATGCCCTTGGCCGCGAGGTTGGCGGCGATGGAGACGCGCAGGCGCTCGGCGTTCAAGGGATTGCCATAGGCCGCCTGTTGATCGGCGTTGGCGACATGTTCGTTCGCAAAGGCATAGGTGTGGCAGCTGCCCACCGACAAATTGGGATTGGCATCGGTCTTGACGGGCAGACCCTCGCAGGCGGCGAGTCCCAGTCCCAAGGTTCCACCGACGGTCGCGAGAAGGAGATAACGACTTAACATAACGTCACCTTTTGAGGCAAGCCAATAGCGGCGCACGATGCACCCCACACTAAACGTTAGATCCCAAAAACGGTTGACAAGTTTCCTGCCCGGCCCTGGGTTACGCGCCGTCCGCGTCCGCGGGAAAGCTCATCCCCACATTGTGGTAGCCGCCGTCCACATACAGTACTTCCCCGCTGATGCCCGCCGCAAGATCGGAGCAAAGAAACGCTGCGGCATTGCCCACGTCGTCGATGGTGACATTACGCTGGATGGGTGCGGCGGCCGCCACGTGGCTGAGCATCTTGCGAAAGCCGGGGATGCCGGCCGCCGCCAGGGTCTTGATGGGACCCGCGGAAATGGCGTTCACGCGGACTCCTCGGGGACCTAAATCGGCGGCCAGGAAGCGCACATTGGCTTCGAGGCTGGCCTTGGCCAATCCCATGACGTTGTAGCCGGGGATGGAGCGCACCGCGCCCAGATAGCTCATGGTCAGGATCGCCCCGCTGAGCCCCTGCATGAAGGGCAGCGAGGCGCGCGCCAGCGCGGTCAGGCTGTAGCTGGAAATATCGTGCGCCACACGAAAGCCCTCGCGGGTGGTGGCGTCGATGAAGTTGCCGGTGAGCGCCTCGCGCGGCGCGAACGCCACTGCATGCACCAGCACGTCGAAGCCATCCCAGCGGGATTTGAGATGCGAGAAGCCTCGGGCGATTTCCTCATCCGAGGCCACATCCATGACGAAGGTCAGGTCCGACCCCAATTGTTTGGCGAGCGGCACGACGCGGTCCGTCATGCGCTCGATATGCGAGAAGGCGAGCTCCGCGCCCTGGGCGTGCATGGCCTGCGCAATGCCCCATGCGATGGAGCGGTCCGTGGCCAAGCCCACGATCAGCGCGCGTTTGCCCTTCATGAACCCCATTTTTCTTACCCCTGCTGCCGGTTCGCGTCGACGTACATCACTAAGCGTTGTCCGGCTCTGATTTGGTGGTGTTGATTCAGCCCATTCCAGCTCTTGAGCTGCGGCACCGTCACCTGAAACTGGCGCGAAATGCTGTACACGGTGTCGCCGCTGCGCACAGTGTAGAGCACCCGGCGGCCCGATCCCGTCCCTTCGTCGCGGTAGCGGCGCGCGCTGGCCTTGATGACCAGGCGCTGTCCCTTCACCAGCGTATCGGCGGCGCCCATGTTATTGAGCCGCGCCAGCGTGCTCACCGGCATGCCGTGGCGGCGCGCGATACTGCTCAAAGTCTCACCCGCGCGTACGCGATACACGATCTGGCGCTGGCGGCGGCTGCCTGTATCGGGGCGGTCCACCCGCGAGGCGGCGAGCAGTACCTTGTCGGGCAATTGCCCGCTGATCTCGGGAATCTTCAGAGACTCGCCGACCGTCACTTTGCCGCCCTTCAAATCGTTGATCTTGGAGATCACGGTGGGCGAGGTGCCGTACTGCTTGGCGATGCTCGCGAGGGTGTCGCGGCGAGCCACCTCGTGCGTGGCGTAAGGCACACGGTCCTCGGGCGGCAGGGTCTTGAGCGCCGCCTCGAAACTGTCCGCGTTGTCGATGGGCACCAGCATGCGGTGCGGCCCCTCAGGATCGGTGGCCCAGCGGTTGTAGCCGGGATTCAAGGCCGCGAGTTCATCGTAGGCCGTGCCCGCCAATTGCGCGGCGATCTTCAGGTCGATCTGCGAGCCCGTGTCGATGACGGCGAAGTAGGGCTCATTCGGAATCACCGCGAATTCCAAGCCGTAGCGCTCAGGTTCGGCCATCAGGCGTTTCAGCGCCAGCAGCTTCGGCACATAGGCGCGGGTTTCGGCGGGCAGCTTCAGGTGCCAGAAATCGGTGGGCTTGCCGTGGGCGCGGTTGAAATCCAATTCCCGCTGCACGGTATTCTCACCCACATTGTAGGCCGCGATGGCGAGCAGCCAATCGCCGTCGAATTGATCGTGCAGGGCCTGCAGATAGTCGAGCGACGCGCGGGTCGATTCGATCACATCGCGCCGCCCGTCGTACCACCAATTCTGCTTCAGGCCGAAGCGCGAGCCCGTGCCCGGGATGAACTGCCACATTCCCGAGGCACGGCTCACCGAGTAGGCGAAGGGCTCATAGGCGCTCTCCACCACCGGCAGCAGCGCAAACTCCAAGGGCATGCCGCGGGCCTCGACTTCGGTGACCACGTGGTAGAGATATCGCTGGCCGCGCTGGAACACCCTTTCCAAATAATCCGGGTTGTTCTTGAACCATGCCAGCTGCTGATCGATCGCCGGCTCCTGCACCTCATCGAGGGCGAAGCCCGCGCGCATGCGGTCGAACAAATCGTCGTAGTCCTCGCCATTGTGATGCTGCCATTCGCGCGGCATGGCAAGGGAGGGCGTGGCGTCCTTCCCCAAGCCCGCATCGGGCGGGGGAGTCTCCGGCGCGGGCGATGCGGCCGGCAACACGATTTTGTCGGGTACGGGCGGCTTGGCGGGTTGAGCGGCGCAGGCTCCCAGCAGCAGCAGCGCGCCGGCGAGCAAACAATGTCGGGTGAGGCCTGCCATGGTGCTAACGGAACCCATCCTTCCAGGCGCGCAAGGTGCCGAACACCTCGGCCGGCCCCGCAAGCGTTCGGCCCGCGTGGCGCTCGGCGGCCGCCACGACGGCGGGTGCCTCGCAGCGCAGGAAGGGATTGACCCGAATCTCCAACCCCAGGGTGGACGGCAGCGAGGGATGGCCGGCGGCGCGAACGCGATCGACGCTGCCCCGGTATTCGAGCGCGGCATTGTTGGCCGGGTCCACGGTCAGGGCGAAGCGCAGATTGGCCGCCGTATATTCGTGGCCGCAGAACATGCGAGTGTCCGGCGGCAGTTCTCGCAGGCGATTCAAAGAAGCATTCATCTGTGTCGGTGTACCCTCGAACATTCGGCCGCAGCCCGCACTGAACAAGGTGTCTCCGCAGAAGAGCACGCCCTGCCCCCAAAAGGCAATGTGGCTTAACGTATGCCCGGGCACGGACAAAATCTCGAAGGAAAGTCCCAACTCCGGCAATTCGCAGCGCTCGCCGTCGTGCAGAGTGAGTGTGCGCTGCGCAATTCGGGTATCGTCGGGCCCGATTACGGGCACCGGCGCATGGCGCAGCAGCTCGGGGACACCGCCGATGTGATCCGGGTGATGGTGCGTGAGTAAAATAGCGGCCAGGGTAGTATCGCTGCGCCGCAACTCCTCGAGCACGGGTGCGGCGTCTCCCGGGTCGACGGCAACCACCTGTCCGGGCCTAAGCGGGGACTCGATGAGCCAGATGTAATTATCGGCAAAGGCGCGCACCGGGCGCACGACCAGAGGCGAAGAGTGATTGTACATTTCGCGGCGTATTTAACCTGTAACATCCCAACTTCGCTAGTATTTTTGTAGGAGACTTCAGGCTTGGAATCAGTGCGGGAGACATCGGGGTCGGATTGGTTCGAGGGACCCTTAGGGCAGCGAGTGCTGCGCGAAGAGGCGGCGCTGGCGACGCTCGCGCTCGACGATGTGTTCGGTTTCGAGCTGCTCCAAGTCGGCGCCTGGGGTCCTGCGCGGCACTTGCTCGACGGGGCGCGTACCCAGCACACCACGCTGCTCGCTCCGGAATTGAGTTCCGGCGTCACCCTGTGCGCGCCGCTCGATTCGCTCCCCTTTAGATCGGATTCCATCGACGCCGTTTTCTTGCCCCACACCCTGGAACTCGTCGAGGATCCCTACGCCGTGCTGCGCGAGGCCGAGCGGGTGCTGGTCGCCGAAGGCTGCTTGATGATTTGCGGCTTCAACCCCTTGAGCGGCTGGGGCGTGCGCCGGGCCTTCGCCCACCACGTGGGACGGCAGGTATTTCCGCCGCAGACCCAGCGACTGCTCTCCGAGCGCCGCTTACGCGATTGGGTGGCGGTGCTGGGGTTCGATGTCGACAGCGTTTATGGCTATTTGGGGCTCTTGCCCACCAAGGGCCGGCCGCGCAATGCGGCGGCGGTGCCGCGCGCGCCCTGGGCGGCCGGTGCCTACCTGCTCAAGGTGCGCAAGCGCGTGAAGACGCTGACCTTGGTGCGGCCGCGGCGCTGGGTGCGCAAGCGCGTGCTGGTGGGTGCGGCGGAACCAACCTCCAAAGTACCGACTTCCAAAGTCGGTCCCTAAACCCGTGGACCCGACCCGCGTTGAAATATTTACCGACGGCGCCTGCCGCGGCAATCCGGGCCCGGGCGGCTGGGCGGCGTTGTTGGTCGCAGGCAAGGAACGCAAGGAAGTCTCGGGAGCCGAGGACTTGACGACCAACAATCGCATGGAACTGATGGCGGCGATCCGCGGTTTGGGCGCGCTGAAGCGGCGTTGCGCGGTCATGCTGTATACGGATTCCAAGTACGTGCTTCAGGGGATCACCGAATGGCTGCCCAACTGGAAGGCCCGCGGCTGGCGCACGGCGGCGCGCGAGCCCGTCAAGAATCAGGATCTATGGGAATTGTTGGATGCCGCGGCGGCGGCGCAGGATATCGAATGGCACTGGGTCAAGGGACACTCGGGACACGAAGGCAATGAATACGTCGATCAACTCGCCAACACCGCCATCGATCGCCTGTTGGCTGCGCGCTAGAGCGGGCTCTTAGATGCGGCAGGTCGTTCTCGATACGGAAACCACGGGGCTCGAAGTCGAACAGCAGCACCGGATCATCGAAATCGGCTGCGTGGAACTCTTCAACCGGCGTCTCACCGGGCGCACCTACCACCAATATCTCAATCCCGAACGCGACATCGACGAGGGCGCCCAGCAGGTGCATGGATTGACCCGCGAGACGCTGGCCAAGGAACCGACCTTCGCCCAGGTGCATCCCGAGTTTCTGGAGTTCGTCCGCGACGCGGAACTGATCATCCACAACGCCCCCTTCGACGTGGCCTTCCTCAATGCAGAACTCGCGCGCCTCGAGAGCGCGGACAAGATCGACCGGCTGTGCCGGGTGCTCGACACCCTGGCGCTGGCGCGGCAGATGCACCCCGGCCAACGCAACAATCTCGATGCCCTGTGCAAGCGCTACTCGGTGGACAATTCGCACCGCGACTACCACGGCGCCTTGCTGGATGCTCGCATCCTCGCCGAGGTGTACCTGGCCATGACCGGCGGACAAGCCAAGCTCACCTTGAGCGCCGAATCAGAATCGAATGCCCTCGCGAGGCGCGCGGGCCCCGCGCGGACCTCGAGCGATGTGCGCATCGCGGTGATCAGAGCGGATGAGTCGGAACTCATCGCGCACCAGCATGTGCTCGCGCTCTTGGACCAGGCCTCCGGCGGCCGGACGGTGTGGCGGCGATTGTGAAACTGCTCGTCACCGGCGCCGCCGGTTTCATCGGATTTCATACCGCGCGGCGGCTGCTCGAACGCGGCGAGGAAGTGGTCGGTCTCGACAACCTCAATGCCTACTACGACCCGACGCTCAAAGGCGCGCGCTTGGGAGTTCTGCGGCAGCATCCCGGATTTCGATTCGTCGAAATCGACCTGGCGGACCGGGTGGCGATGGAGGAGTTGTTCCGCGCCGAAAAATTTCAACGCGTGGTGCATCTGGCGGCGCAAGCGGGGGTGCGCTACTCCATCACCCACCCGCACACCTACGTACAGAGCAATGTCACGGGGTTTCTGCACGTGATCGAGGGTTGCCGGCACAACGCCGTGGAGCACTTGGTCTACGCCTCCACCAGCTCGGTGTACGGCGCGAATACGCAGATGCCCTTCACCGAGCAGCAAAACGTCGATCACCCGCTCACTTTGTACGCCGCCACCAAGAAGGCCAACGAGTTGATGGCCCACAGCTATTCCTCGCTGTACGGCTTGCCGACCACGGGATTGAGATTCTTCACGGTGTACGGCCCGTGGGGGCGGCCGGACATGGCGCTGTTTCTGTTCACCCGGCACATCCTGGCCGGCACCCCCATCGATGTATTCAACGGCGGCCGCCACAACCGAGATTTCACCTATATCGACGACATCGTTAATGGCGTCGTCGCGGCCGTGGACAAGATACCCAAGCCGGATGCGAATTGGAATTCTGCCGCACCGGATCCGGCCACGAGCAACGCTCCCTATAGAATTTACAATATCGGCAATCAACAACCCGTGGAATTATTGCGCTACATCGAAGTGCTGGAGCGCTGCCTCGGGCGGCAGGCGAAAAAGAATTTGTTGCCCATGCAACCCGGCGATTTGCCCGACACCTGGGCGGATGTCGAGGCGCTGGCGCGGGACGTCGGGTACCGGCCGAGCACCGATTTGGAAACGGGTGTGAAGCGATTCGTCGAATGGTATCTTGGGTATTATCACCCTCAACCTTAAGCGCGCTCGCCATGCCACAATTGAATTCTTCCCTTCCGGAATGGAGCGCGGTCGCCGCGCATGCCCTCGAGCTCAAGGACGCGCACCTGCGCGATCTGACGGCCGCCGACCCGAAGCGTTGGCAGAACTTTCACGTCGAGCATGGTCCCTGGCTGCTCGACATGTCGCGTCAGCGGATCACCGGTCAGACTCTGCCGTTGCTGTTCGATCTCGCCCGGGCGGCGGAGCTGCCGGCGCGCGTTGCCGCCATGTTTCGCGGCGATCCGATCAACACCACGGAGCAGCGCGCGGTGCTGCACACGGCGCTGCGCTCGGATTTCGCGGGATCGCCGGCCATTCAACGAGAAGTGCGCGAGTCGCGCAAGGCCCTGCGCGATTTTGCGGCCGCGGTTCGCGGCGGGCAGAAGCTCGGCATCACCGGCAAGAAATTCAAGCACGTGGTGAACATCGGCATCGGCGGTTCGGATTTGGGGCCGCTGCTCGTGTGCGATGCGCTGAGGGCCGAGTGGAGCGGGGGACTCACTCCGTACTTCGTATCGAACGTGGACCGCACGCAACTCGAGGATTTGATCCGCAGCATCGATCCGGCGGAGACGCTGGTCATCGTGTGCTCGAAGACCTTCACCACCCAGGAGACCCAGGCCAACGCCAATGCGGCGAGAGCGTGGATCGTGGGCGCCTTGGGAGAGAAGTCCCCGGCGAATCACTTCGTCGCCGTGTCCACCAATGCTGCGGCCATGGATGCCTTCGGCATCGCGCCTTCCCACCGCTTCACCATGTGGGATTGGGTGGGCGGACGCTATTCGGTGTGGTCTGCCATCGGGCTGATCGCCGAACTCGTCATCGGCAGCGATCGCTTCGAGGAATTCCTGCGGGGCGCGAGCGAGATGGACCGGCATTTCACCCAGGCGCCGTTCGAAACGAACCTGCCGGTGCTGATGGGATGCTTGGGAGTGTGGAATCGGACATTTTTGAATCTGCCGACGCTCGCGGTGCTGCCCTACGATCAACGGCTCGCCCGATTGCCGGCGTATCTGCAGCAGCTTGAAATGGAGAGCAACGGCAAATCCGTGAGCCTTCAAGGGGAGCGCGTGAATTTCGCCACCGCGCCCATCGTCTGGGGCGAGCCGGCTTCGAATGCCCAGCACTCGTTCTTTCAAATGCTGCACCAGGGCACCTTGACGCAGGCCTTGGATTTCATCGCACCGCTCCGCGGCTCCTGGGGCGGCACCGAGGGACAGGATCTCGCCCTTCAGAATTGCTTTGCCCAATCGCAGGCCTTTGCCTTCGGACACACGCTCGAGGACGTCAACGCCGAGATGCGCAAGGCCGGCGCCAGCCCCGCCGACATTGCGCGCATCGGGCCGCATCGAGCGCACCAGGGCAACCGGCCGAGCTCCCTGCTGCTGTACCCGCAAACCACGGCGCGAAGCTTGGGGGGGCTTTTGGCCTTGTACGAGCACAGCGTGTTCGTGCAGGGCACGATCTGGGGTGTGAATTCCTTCGATCAATTCGGCGTCGAGCTCGGCAAGAAACTCGCGGTGGGCATCGACATGAAGGGTGCCAAGGCGCCGGCGGGAGATGGAGCCGCAGGCTTGGCGTCGCTCATCGATTATGTGGCGAAGCATCGGTGAGGAACACTGTGCGGCGCAATTTCCAAAGCTGAGTCATCGCGCGGGTCCAGAACCGGTCAGAATCTCCGCGACACGTACAAGAGGCCGGTGTCGATCTTGTAGAAGCTATCGGGTCTCACGCCCTGCGGATCGCTGGCCAGCACGTGATCGCGCGCGATGTTCTGGCCGTGCTTGAAATCGACTCCCAGATCCCATTTCGGCAGAACGTCGCGCAACAGGGCGCCCACCCCGTAATACAACGAATAAGCGGGGGTTTCGAGATTGTAGCGGTCCACACCGAGGAACACCCCCAGCGCGAAGTGGTCGGAGAATCGGTATCGGTAATCGAGCGCGCGCACGCCGATCAGCGAGTGGCCGTCGACTTGGTCCACTTCCAGGCGCACGCCCAGGTCGTTGTTGGCGGACACCGCGCGGCGCGCACCCAAACCGAAATGAGGATCGAAACCCCACTTGCTGGTCGTAATCGGGATTCCCGGTTCCAGATCCGCGCGGACTCTGCTGACGTTGGCGCCGGCGTCGACGAATAACTCCGCGCCGTGCGCCTCCGGTGCGCCGCTGTAGGAGTCTTCGTCGAGCGAGCCGTCGTCGCGGGTACGCGCGTCGCCGCCGTAGCGCACGAAGCCGGACAGCCGGTAGAACGACTTGCCGTCGACGTCGCGCCCGCCGAAGGCCTCGCCGCCGAGGGTCAAATCCTTCCAGGGCCACGAGTAGCGCACCGTGAAATCGTAGTAATGATGGTAGGGGAAGGCGCTGGTGGTCGGGGAATACTGCCGCAGGTCGCCGCCATAGTAGGTTTGATTGACCAGAGTGCGCACCCGCTCTTCCAGATACCCGCCGAACGGCGGTTCCCAGCCGATGCGCAGCATCTGGCTGCGCGCACCGACCCCGTCGCCGAAGTTGCGCTCATCCGCGCCCCAATTACCCTCGACCAGGCCGTAATTGGTCGTGCCTTCCAGAAAGATATTGTGGACGTACCAGATGTTCTGCCACTCCGCGACCTCGTACGTCAGGTCGAAGTGCCGCGCGAACCGCGGGATATCGATGCCGGCGGTGAGCGCCGCATTGCCGAGCAAGTAGCTGCCGCCATCTGAGTTGTCTTCGCCCGCGTACTGGAAGTACACGGCGAAGGGCGTCTTGCCGGGAAAGAGGAACCGGCTGACGTACGAGGCCTGTTGGTTTCCTTGGGTCTGCGACAGGCCGCTTGGCTTGAAGAAATCCCGCACCAGGAAGCTCGCCGAGCTCGGTAACCCGCTGCCGCCGCCGTACTGCAGAAGCCGGTTGGCGCCGATCGACCAGCCGGGAAAGGGCTCGAACGACAATTGCGTGCCGAAGATGCGCGGATTCCCGATGCTTCCCTTGCCGTTGTACAGGATATTGTCGCCCGACTGCTCCGGCTCCCCGACCTGATCCATGCGGGCGAGAAAGAACTCGTACTGGAAGCCGAGCCTGGTGAGCGGCTCGTAATTCGACAACGTCACGGAAGGCATCGTCGGCGCCTCCGTGCTGAGCAACATGCTGCTGTCCGTGGCGGGCGAGAGCCAGTGGTCGCGGTAGCCGATGTCGAGTTGCGCCCAGTTGAAGCCCACGCTCAGCATCGAACCGGTGGGGACCGTGCGGCCTTGGTAGGCGATCGCCCCGGCGCTGACGAGCAGATAATCGTTCGGCTGCACAAACCCCTGCGCCGATAGTTCCCAACGGCTGCTCGCCGGCAATCCGTGCTCGTTCGGCACGACGACCCCCGTCGCGTCGTGCGTGAGTGCGCCGGTCGCGCTCGCGTGAGTGACGGCATAATCGCGCGAGTACCGCTGCAAATACCTTTTGACCTTCATGCACAGCGGCTTGTCGACCATACAGGCCTGCGGCAGCGCGTCTTCCACCAAGGCGACTGCAAACGGCCGCTTCAGAATGGGTTCGTCGGCGAGTATCAGTACGCGCTCGATTTGCCGCTCCATTTCCGGCTCGAGGTTGAGCGGCAGGTAGGCGCTGACCCCGGCCGCCAGCGCGCCATGCGCCGATGACACGAGCGCGACGAGAGCGAGTGCCGACCTCCAACCCTTGATCCGTGACAACACCCGATTGACTCCATTGGCCGCTGAGCGATCGCGGCAGTACACGATATGACACGTGAGATGGTCAAGGCTTTTGTGCTATCGCCGGCGGCGCGGATGGGAGATGTCATCGCCTGAAAATCGAAACATGCGCACCCCCCCGCTTACTCTATAATCGGGGAACAACCTAACGGGCGGATCGGTCGTGAAACATCGGAAAGGCATAATCTTGGCCGGCGGGGCCGGTACGCGGCTGCATCCGATCACCACGTCGCTCAGCAAGCAGCTGTTGCCGGTGTATGACAAGCCCATGATCTACTATCCGCTGGCGGCGCTGATGTCGGCCGGCATTCGCGAATACCTGGTCATCACCACGCCGCGGGATCAGGAGGCCTTCCGGAATCTTCTGGGCAACGGCGCCCAGTGGGGGTTGTCCTTCGAGTACGTGGTTCAGGCAGAGCCCAACGGCATCGCACAGGCGCTGATTCTCGGCGAGACGTTTTTGGACGGCGCGCCGTCGGCATTGATCCTGGGCGACAATATATTCTACGGCGCGAATCTCCCCGCCTTGCTGATGTCGGCGGCGCAGCGCGAATCCGGTGCAACCGTGTTCGGATACTATGTGCAGGACCCGGAGCGCTATGGAGTCGTGCAGTTCGACTCGCAGGGCAGAGTGACGGATCTGCTGGAGAAGCCGGCCTCCCCGCCGTCGAATTACGCGGTGACGGGCATATATTTCTACGACGAACGAGCCTCGGCTTTTGCGAAAGAGCTCGAGCCGTCGGCGCGCGGCGAGCTCGAAATCACGGACCTGAACCGGGCCTATCTTGCCATCGGTGAACTGCACGTGGAAAGGCTGGGCCGCGGCACGGCATGGCTCGATACCGGCACGCACAATTCCCTGCTCGATGCCGGCGTGTTCGTGCGCATCATCGAGGAAAGGCAGGGCCTGAAAGTGGCCTGCGTGGAGGAGATCGCCTGGCGCGGCGGATTCATCAGTACCGATGAGCTGGTCAAGCTCGCCAAACCGCTGGAAAAAAGCGGATACGGCGCATACCTGCTGCGCATCGTCAATGAGCGGGCGCAATTCTAGAGCGATGATCGCATGAAATTTACGAAAACCCCGATTGCGGGCGCAGCGCTCATCGATCCTGAAGTCATCGGCGATGCGCGCGGATTTTTCATGGAGACCTGGCAGCAGGAGAAATTCAATGCTGCCGGCATCGACGCGGCCTACGTGCAGGACAATCACAGCCGTTCGAGCCAGTGGACTCTGCGCGGATTGCACTTTCAGGTGCAGCGCCCGCAGGGCAAGTTGGTGCGCGTCACGGCCGGCAGTGTGTTCGACATCATCGTCGACTTGAGGCGAAGCAGTCCGAGCTTCGGCACTTCCTGGGGCGTCGAACTCTCCTGCGAGAACCATCGGATGCTGTGGGTGCCGCCCGGCCTGGCGCACGGCATTCTGGTGACCTCGGAATCCGCCGACTTGCTGTACAAGTGCACCGATTTCTACAGCCCGGCGCATGAACGCACCCTGGCCTGGGACGATGCAACCTTGAATATTCGCTGGCCCCTGCCTCCCGGCATTTCACCCAAGCTCTCGGCCAAGGATGGGCGGGGCGTGAGCTTTGCCGCCATCGAGAAGTTCGAGTGAGAGTGCTGGTGCTGGGCGGCGGCGGTCAGATCGGGAGCGCCGTCGTCGCGGCGGCTGATGCGAGACATGAGGTGACGGCTCGAACGCATGCGCAACTCGATATCGGCGATGAGCGGGCGGTCGCACGGGCCTTGACCGACACCGGTGCTGAGTGGGTGGTCAACGCTGCCGCCTACACGGCGGTGGACTTGGCCGAGGACGAGCCGGCTCGAGCGAAGGCCGTCAATGACACCGCCGTAGGCGTGCTTGCGGCGTCGGCGTCGGCCGCGGGCTGCCGGCTGCTGCATCTGTCGACGGATTTCGTGTTCGACGGCAAGTCCAATCGTGCGTATCTGCCCGCGGATCAAACAAATCCCTTGAGCGTCTACGGGTCGAGCAAGCTCGGCGGCGAGCGACGGGTGTTGAATGGCGCCCCGGGGGGCATCGTATTGCGTACCGCCTGGGTGTATGCCGCGGAAGGGCGCAATTTCGTGCTGACCATGCTGCGGTTGATGCGCGAAAAGGACCAATTGAGCGTGGTTTGCGATCAGATCGGGGCACCCACGTGGGCGGCCGGCATTGCCGCGGCGATTTGGGGTCTGATTGCGGCGGCCGCACCCGGCGGCGTGTATCACTGGACGGATCTGGGCGTGGCGAGTTGGTACGATTTCGCCGTCGCCATTCAAGACGAGGCGTTGACGCGGGGCCTGTTGAGCCGGGCGGTGCCCATTGCGCCGATTCCGAGCGCAGCCTATCCGACGCGGGCGCGGCGCCCGGCGTTCAGTGTGCTCGATACGGCGTCGACCAGGGCTCTGATCAAGGTGCCGGCGCGCCATTGGCGACATAATTTAAGGGCCATGCTGGATGGCATTCGAACCCCGTAACCTGTTCATTACCGGCGGCGCCGGTTTCATCGGCACGAACTTCGTGCGCCACTGGCTGGCGAATTCCCGCGAAGGCCGGGTGGTGGTGTTCGACGCGCTGACTTATGCCGGCAATATCGACAATCTCGCCGGTCTGGAGGCTGATCCGCGTTTCGTTTTCGTGAAGGGCGATATCTGCGACGAGGCGGCAGTGCGCGCGCTGCTCGAAACTCATCACATCGACACCGTGGCGCATTTCGCGGCGGAGTCGCATGTCGATCGGTCGATATTGGGTCCCGATGATTTCATACGCACCAATATCGTCGGTACGCACTCGCTGCTCAAAGCGGCCAGGGCGCTGTGGATCGACAAAAAAACCGTCCCGGCGCATCGCTTTCATCACGTGTCGACGGATGAGGTGTACGGGTCGCTCGGGCCGAAAGACGCGCCTTTTCATGAGGACACTCCCTACGCGCCCAATTCGCCTTACTCGGCGAGCAAGGCTTCGTCGGACCATCTGGTGCGGGCCTATCATGAGACCTATGGCTTGGATACCACGGTCAGCAATTGCTCCAACAACTACGGTCCCTATCATTTTCCCGAGAAACTGATCCCGCTCACCATCGTCAACATTCTGTTGGGTAAGGCGCTGCCCGTGTACGGCGACGGCTTGCAGATACGGGACTGGCTGCACGTACAGGACCATTGCGCGGCGATATCGCTGGCGCTGACGCGCGGCAGGGCGGGAGAGGTGTACAACGTCGGCGGCAACAGCGAAACGACCAATATCGAGATCGTGCGCACGCTGTGCGCGCTGGTCGATGAGTCCTTGGCCAAGGATGCCGGCTTGCGGTCCGCATTCCCCGCATCGCCCGCCTCGAGCGGAGGGCGCGCGGCCGACTTGATCACTCACGTCCGCGATCGTCCCGGGCACGATCGGCGTTATGCGATCAACTATGGCAAGGCCCAGCGCGAACTGGGGTATGCGCCGGCGCGTACTCTGACGATCGGATTGAAGGCCACGCTGGATTGGTATCTGGCCAATATCGGCTGGTGGCAGGCATTGTTGGGGCGTGATTATGCGGATTGGCTGGAGAAGAATTATCGGCGCTAATCCGGCGAATGGATCGCCCGGGTCGGGCGGGCAGCTTCGGTCGCTGCAGATGCTCAGAGCGTTGGCGGCCACCAGCGTCGTGTACTACCACACTTTCTGCGCTCCTCACATCGGAACCTTCGGTGTCGATTTGTTTTTTGTATTGAGCGGGCTTGTGATCGCGATGGTCGCCGAATCCCGAATGACTTCAGCCGCATTTCTCATCAATCGAATCACACGAATCGTTCCTCTCTATTGGCTGATGACCACCGCTTTGTTGATCGTGGCTGCGCTGAGGTCGGATTTGTTGAATTCGACCACGGCCGATGTCTCGAACTACCTCAAGTCCATATTCTTCATTCCGTATTTCAAGGAAAACGGGGTGTTGCAGCCGATGTTGGCGGTTGGCTGGACGCTGAACTACGAGATGCTTTATTACGTGGTGGCGGCAATCGTCATCGCGAGTTGCAGCGATCGCTTCTTCGGATTGGCCACCTCTATATGCGTCGTCGCCGTGTGGGGAATCGGACATTTCCTGCCCGCGAATTCCGCAGCGAGAGAATTTCTGAGCGCGGATGTATTGCTGGAATTCATTTATGGAATGCTCGCCTGGAACATCCGTGGTCTGAAACTATTCGAGAAATTTCCCACATGGTTTCTGATCGGCTCGATTGCCGCCTGTTACATATCGATGGGGTATTTCGAGTTGAGGAATTTTCCGGTCAGATCGCTGACCTTCGGATTGCCGTCGTTCTTCATCGTTATCTTTGCCGTCAGGCTGGAACCCAAAGTCACGCGGCTCAATCAAGCACTCGTCAGGTGGTTGACCCATTGCGGAGACGCAAGCTACGCGACGTATCTCAGTCATCTATTCGTCGTGCAATTTGTCGCGAAAATCATCTCGGCCAGGTTTCACGCCATTTCGCCCAGCGGCGCAATCGGTGCGATTGCAAGCATCATCGCCAGTCTTGCCGTGGGGTCCGGCGTCTACATTCTGATCGACAAGAAATCCGTGAATCTGACGAGAAAATTGGCGCGGCGGTATTTTCCGATGGAACGGCGTATCGCCGGCGGCGTGCGGTGATGGCGTGCGGTGATGGCGTGCGGTGATGGCGTGCGGTGATGGGGTGCGGCTACGTTTCCACGACCAGCACCAGCGGATTGGTTCGAGGGATTGCACTAGTGATCGGACGCGCTTTTAGCCACTATTGCCTTGACGACCTTTCCTAGGCAAACGGGCGATGAGTGGTGACTATCTTCAAACTCGTCGTCCGTGCATCGCACCACTCCGGGGTTGCGCAGGTTGACGTATTGTCCTCCATTGCGCCCCGCCAATTCGGAAAGTGCCGTGTCCAGCTGTTCGAGAAGGCCTCGGACATGGGCGTTTGCATACAGCGATGCATAGGTCACCGGGTGATATGGCGGGGCAATTAGAATAATTTTCGCCCCCTTGGCGCGAAGCAGTTCCAACGCCGTATCGAGGCGTTTGAGAGTATCGGGGTTCACTTGATCCCATTGATTCATGCTATGTGTATTGCGTTGCAAATAAGTCGTGGCCAAATGGGATATCTCCTTCGGAGATAGGGCAAAACGCGGGCATCCGAAGAAATGCCCGTCATGTGAGCGCAGATACAGATCCGCCGTCGCAGCCGCGCACAATCCATCGACGGCACCGCCCGCTTGAACCAGACGTGGTTGATCCAGATGTGGTTGATCCGGATGCTCCCCGTCGTGCCTATGATTGAGAAAATAGAGCAAGCTCTCGCGCGTTGTGACAAAGCTCAATCGATCCTTGAAGCGGCTCCAAAAAGTCAGATAACCTTTCGCCGCAACCAGCACGCTTCCGTGCGCCATTTGATAGGCCACAAAATCGCCCAGCACACTGCTCCATCGGTCGGATTTCGCATTGACATTGAAGAACCAGGGATCCATTCCCAGCCATATTTCCATGTGATGGCAATTGCCTAGATCGATTATTTGGGTAAGTGCCTCGAGATCCTCTATGGTTGGAGCGCCCATCCAGCCGTTCAGAAAATGCTGATTGGGAAAATTGGTCTCGTCAATTCCTCCCAGGGTGCTGCTGCTGAATATGAGAATGTCGGGGCACCCGCCGGAACGAGCCAATTCCAAGCGCGATTTGAGCCAAATTCTCTGGTCGAACAAACGATCCCAGACCAGGACCTGATCTTTATTTTGGATGCCGGCGAGTTTGTATATTTCCGCCGCAGATTGTTGGCCTGCCGCATCGATGTGGGTATTGAACGCATATATGAATACGTTCAGTGAAATCAGAACGAAAAGAAATATTTTCATATCGGCTATTCGATCAAAACTGAAAGTACAGGAAGCGGGAAGAGTAATTCATCATGAGTATCGATATGGTTGCCGTCAGGGCAAGCAGCACGAGTTCCATCTTCGAGAAATTCAGATAATTCATTTCCAGGCTGTTTTTGGCCCGAAATACGATCGCCAGGGCCAGAGCTTCCAGCGGAACCAGCCACACCATGATGGAGGGATGGAATACGGGTCCGATTACACCGTGGCTGCCCGCCATTGCGCCATACCATACGAACATGTGAGCCAGGGAATCGGAGCGGAAAGGCACCCACGCAAGGGAAATGCATAGAAATGTCAGATTCCGTTGCATGGAATGCGAGAAGGTATTCCACCTGGTCTCGCTGCTGTGATACAAAATGAGCAATCCACCCTGGATGAATCCCCAAATCGCGAACGTCCAGTTTCCTCCGTGCCATAACCCACCCAGAATCATGGTCGTCATCAAATTGAATTGCCGCCGATTGTGGCTGCAGCGATTGCCGCCGAGCGGAATATACAAATAGTCGCGCAGCCAACGGCTGAGAGTGATGTGCCAGCGCTGCCAGAATTCCGACGGGTTCCTTGCCTGATAGGGGCTGTTGAAATTTCGCGGCAACTCGATGCCGAACAGGCGTCCGAGACCGATCGCCATGTCGGAGTAACCGCTGAAATCAAAATATATTTGAAAGGCAAACCCGAACAATGCGATCCACGCGGTCAACATGCCCGCGTTGCCGATATCGGTTATGAGGGGGTCGATCCCGTTGGCAATGCGGTCCGCAATCAGTACCTTTTTTGCCAATCCGATGATGAAGAGATAAATGCCTTCTTCCCATCGAGGTTTGATTCCGTGATCCGCAATATTGGTCAACTGCGGCAGCAGTTGATTATGCCGGGTGAGCGGACCGGCGACGAGATGAGGAAAGAAGGCGACGAAGGACAGATATTTGAGGAAGTTGGGTTCCCGCTTGGCATTTCCTCGATAGATGTCGATCACATAGGAGATGGTCTGGAAGGTGTAAAAAGATATGCCGGCGGGCAGCACGACGGTCAACGCCCACTGAATGTCGGTGGGAAGACCACTCCTGCCGAAGTAGGTTTCAGCCGATTGGATGGTGTGCAGCAGCAGTCCCGAATACTTGAAGTATGCCAATAGGCCAAGATTGCATACGAGTGAAACGACCAAATAGAATTTGCGCATGGGTGCGCTGTTGCTCGCCGTCAATCGACCCCCGATCCAGAAATCGAGGCTCGTAGTAATCGCCATGGGGATCAGAAACCAAACATGCCCGGCAAATGCGTAGAAGACCGCGCTGCTAAAACTGATCCAGAATAGGAGAGCGTTTCCGCGCAGGATGCGGGCTGTCAACAGCACGATCGGCATGAACAGCAGAATGAAATCGAGAGAATTGAACAGCACTTGCGTTTGCCTTTGGGCGGAATCGTTTTTGTAAGCGACGGTGGACTTTAAACCAGGTGCGAGAGTATGGCGATCAAGAGCCGCTCGCCGGCAATGCCGGGAGGGGCGCGCGGGAGATCGGCAGTATGACAGCGCAGCTAGAAAGCGCGGCGGACCGCGTGGAAGGAGCTAGACGCCGAATCCCGGAGTTTGATCACACTCGCGGAATAGCGGCGCCGTATCGCTTGCGGCTAAATACCGTACTTCTGCCGCAGGGAGGTTTCGATGTCGGAGAGCTGTGCATCTGCCAGGTATCCCGGATAAAAGGACATTTCCGTGATGCTGCAGGTCACGTGAGCTGTCTCGGAATCGCTGCACAGAGCGTTCATATAGCTCGGGGTCGTCGGCGTCACCGCGTTGGGAAGTGGAATGGTCAAACTCACTCCGTTCACCTGAAGTGTCGCGATCGGATCGGCGCCGTACCAGACCCTGATGCTCAGCACTCCCCACTGCGGCGCATTCAGTGCGCCGAAAGGAATTCCCTTGGACGCGGTATCCACCACGGGCACATTGTATTCGTTGCCGTTGGTGGAAATAATCGCCCTGACTCCGCCCTGGTATGGGTTCAAGACGATGGCGATTCGCGAAGCCTGCTCCGCATTGTGGGTAATGAACACAAACGAAGCATCTTCGATGACCGAACTGTCCGGCTGGATCACGAACACGCCGGAAAAGCCCGTGAGTCCCTGGTCGAGAGATCCACCGGGCGCCCAAATCAGGGTCTGTAGTTGCGGGGCGGAGAATGAAACGGCCGGCAGATTGTTGACCGCATTCAGGGTCAGCGTCGGGGCGGAGTGCTTCCAGACACCCGCGACATCCGCAATAATCGGCTGGAATTGGAGATTGTAGTAATTGTCCGTTCGATCGGACCATAGCGTCACGCTCGCGGCGTTCGTCAGTCCGGCGCTCACGAGGTCGGATGCCTCGAGCCAACATATCGGCACGAGGCTGGTGCTCGCCGGGCGCACGGGCAATTGCGACTGGTCTTGTGTCGGAGTTTGAGTGGCGTTGGTTCCGCTCGAAGTAGGGCTGCCCGACGCATCGCTCGAACACCCGGTTTGTGAAACCACCCCGGCGACGGCAACCCCTGCAAGCAAGACCGAAGAACCGGTGACGAATTCCCGGCGCGTAGTGGCCCGCGCCGTTGGGGACGGCGTTGCAACGTTGTCGCTCATCAGAAACACTCCTTGGCGTTGGGGGCTTGGCGCCATTATTGTTATCGCGATCCATCGCGGCGGCATTCTGTGACTTGCCCGCCTACCGCCGCGGCTCACAACGCCGCGCATGAAAGATACCAATGTCGTTACCGGAATCTAACGTTCTTTACTCTTCTTTGCATCTTTGCCGACCGTTCCGGTGAGACTGCATGCCGGTGAGCGGCGAGTTGCCTGCGATATTTCGCCCGGCTACAATTCTTGCCGGGCAAGCGGGGGTTTTAGCGAGTTTTGACGCCGCGGGAAACCGGATTTGAGCGACTCTTCCGCCGGGCGGACCTCATGGATGTCGCTACTTAGTGAATACGCTGATCCCATTTACCGGCTATGATGTCGCCTGGAATCAGCCGCGCCCTTCGCCTAACTATATGAATCTTAAGAAGCTATTGATTGGCGTCGAGCCGGTTATGCGGCGCGAACGCCGGTGGGGTTCCGGGCTTCGAAGCAGCATGAACTTTACTCGAGAGCATTGCTCTGAGTCCGTTTCGCATTTAGTAAAATCGAGTTTGAAAAGTGCAATTTAGAGCAATAGCCGCTGCGCTCCTCGTGCTGGGCTTGGGCACCTGGGCCGCGGCGCAGAACCAGTCCTCGCCTCTCGATCAGATCGACGCGCTCAGGCAGAGCATGTCTCCCGATCAGCAGAGCTCGATCTTGCAGAGTGTGCTCGGACAGGTCGGAGACGGTAACGGCACGAAATCCGATTCCAAACTGAGCATGCCGGGAACCATTCAGCAGAAGAACGGCGATTCCACGGGAACATACAACCTATACGGCAAGATAAAGACCGTCGACGGGCGCACGGTGCGGCAGCAGGGAGAGGATACGGAGTTGCGCGCCGACGACACGGTGTTGCTCGAATTGATACCGCTCGATGATCCGAGCAACGGCAGCAACGGCAGCAACGACACCAACCAGTCCTCCGCCAGCCAGCCCTCCGCCAGCCAGGTGGCCAGCAGCCAGCTGGCCAGCAGCCAGTTGGCCGGCACTGCTTTGGCCGGCACCGCAACGCCGGGATACAACCCCCAGGCAAACAATCCGAACCCCCCGGAAACCCCGAAAAGACTCTACGATACGAAACCGCGAACGGTCGAAGAGAAGGAAAGATCGGAGAAATTCAGGAAGCGGATACTGAGCAACAATCCGTACCGCCTCAATCATTTCGGGGTTTTGGAGATTCCCGGGTTGATGGCC
>Ga0209624_10001049_pt1 | contig 23019 bp, 29 predicted proteins | sample JacPinW_OM2H0_O1_FD_188565 | JGI IMG/M metagenome (GOLD analysis project Ga0209624, IMG submission 188565) | Forest soil microbial communities from Algoma, Ontario, Canada - Jack Pine, Ontario site 1_JW_OM2H0_O1 (SPAdes) (version 2) | ecosystem: Environmental > Terrestrial > Soil > Boreal...
AGCCAAAACTCTCGCGGTCACCCGATAGGTTGCGCGTACGGTCAGGGTCCAGCGGCCCATCTGAACTTTCTCGCCGTCCGTCACGTTGACTTGCAGTGGCTCAGCTTCAGCCAGCACGCCGTCCGGCGTGTGCAGGGGGCGATTGACGTACCAATGCCATGCGCCCCACGCAATATAGGCGAGCACAATGGCTTTGAGGACGGGATGGCGCCACATCCTCAAAGTTTGAACTGATCCTTACGCTAGTTCCGTGATAGGGTCGGAACACCCGTCATTTCAGGTCTTTTGCGCCCAAACCTGGCACCAGCCGCCTTGCGGCACGCTCTTGCCGGCGAAGATCGTGCAGGCCGCCGACGCGTCGCCTGCCTTACCCTGGTATTGAGCACAAGTGCTGCACTTTTGACTCGATTTGAACGTTGGATAAGTCTTGGTGTCGACCTTGCTGGCATCGGTGGTAAACCCAAGGGCCTTGGCCGCCGGGTCGCTCGGGTCCAGCGCCGGTAGGGCCGCTGCCCCTGCGCCGCGGGATACGAGACCGGCTATCGGCAGAATTGCGCCGGCGATGAGCCCGCTCTTGACGATTGAACGACGTGAAATTTTGCGTTGCATGATGGCGCCTCGATGAGGGTGAAGGAATGAGATATTTTTCCCCATTTCGAAAATAGTTGCTGACAAATTATTGCGAACGATTCTCAACTCCGCTTAGATGACGGTGACCACGAAGGTAAGAATTGCAATACTGCATTTGTTCTCTTCAGTTCTCGGACAGTTAAATGATGGGACTCGATCTCAGTAGCATCAGTCGGTCAGTGACCAGGCTGCGCGCCGTAATTCCTGAGGACGCATTTACGGCGAGTATCTTGGGCTCGGAGCGTGTCGGAAACGGCATCGTCATCGATTCCGCGGGATTGATTCTGACCATTGGCTATCTGATGACCGAAGCCACGGACGTTTGGCTGATAGGTCCTGATGGCCGGGAAATCGCGGCTCATCCGCTCGCCTACGACCAAGTGACAGGCTTCGGATTGATCTTGCCGCTGCAGAAGCTGGATCTTCCGCCGATTTCATTGGGTTCCTCCACAGATTTGCGTGCCGGCAGTGAAGTCCACGTGCTGAGCGCCAAGGATTTCGCACCGCCGCAGGACGCGCTGGTACTGGCACGGCGCGAGTTCGCGGGAGCGTGGGAGTACTTGCTCGAAGAAGCCATATTTACCGCTCCTGCGCACGCGCATTGGTCAGGGGCGGCCTTGGTCGACAACACGGGCGCGTTGGTGGGATTAGGTTCCCTGTTGGTACGCGAGATCGTCGAGGGAGAGGAGACCAACGCCAACATGTTCGTGCCCATCGACCTGTTGAAACCCATTCTGCAGAGCTTGAAGTCCACCGGCAGGGCGAATCGGCAGCCTCGTCCCTGGTTGGGGGTCTATGCGGTCGAGGTGGCCGGAAGAGTCTATGTGACCGGTGTGGTCGAGGGGGGTCCCGCTCAGGGCGCCGACATTCGAGAAGGCGACGTGATCAGCGAAGTAGCGCAGCACGAAGTGGGCACATTGCCTGATTTCTATCGGCGCGTATGGGCGGTGGGGCCGGCGGGTACCGGCGTGCCTTTGACGACGATGCGCGGCGCGACGCAGATGCATTTGAACGTGCGTTCTGTCGATCGCGGCGACTTACTGAAGCGGCCGCAAGCTCACTAAAGGTCAGTGCGATGCGACCCGACCACCCGGCTGATCTGAATTCAAAGCATTTCCGTCAGCGGTATGACACGAACCTTGACGCACGAGCGTCACCACGGCAGCACACGCATCAACTCCCCGGACGCTGCCATCGCCGGGTTTCAACGAAGTGCTGGTGTCGCGCAGCAACTGGTAAGCGGCGGCGGCCGATAGTTCCGGTTTCTTGGCCAGCATCAGCGCGACCACGCCGCTGACCTGTGCGGTTGCAATTGATGCCCCGGTTGCAAAATCGTAATGCCCGCCGGGGAGCAAGGTCAGGATCTCCTGGCCCGGGGCATACAGTGCGTTGGCGATCGCGGAATGAGTCTCGGCGCTGGCTACTTCCATGATGCCGGGCTGATGCAGCAGGCTCCCCTCAGCGCTAGTGCCCTCGGCTGCGGCACCCACGAATAGCACGCCGCGACGCAATCCCTCACGGATCAAGTCGCCGATGAGAGGGTCGTCGGGACCCGCGAGACTTAAATTTACCACCTGCGCGTGCACGTCAAACGCAGCCGTGAGCGCACGGGCCAACGTAAAGGAATTGCAAAGCGCGGCGTCCGCGTCCGAATGCGCCTGCCAGCACGCCTTGAAAATGAATAAGCGCGCATTCGGTGCCACCCCGACGATGCCTTCGCGGTTGTTGGCAACGGCAGCGATGACACCTGCCATTTCGGTGCCGTGCCGGTCGCTCCGAAACTGCACGTCGTCGGCGTCGACGAAGTTTGCCGCCCCGGCGATGCTGCCGCGCAAATCCGGATGCTGGATGTCCACACCGGTATCGATGATGGCAACTCTAACGCCCTCGCCTCGCGACCAGGGATGGGCGTCCGCCACATCCATTTGCTGGAAGCCGCGCTGCAATCCGACGTAAGGATCGTTGTAGCCTTCGGTGCGAGTCGCAAAGGTTTGTAAAGGCTGCGTCAGCTTGACGCGCTGATCTTTCGATAACGCCGTGAGCAGCGTGTTGCGATCCGCGCCGGAGGGTATCTCCAGAACTGCGCAATGGATGTGCAAAGGCTCGATCGGCCATGCGTTGACTTCCCTCAGGCCGTACTCGCGCTCCAGCGCGCGCATCGCCTGGCGGGCACGAGAGGTCGGACCGTAGTCCGCGACAGCATCGTAGCCGTGCGGTGTGCCGCCGGCGTGCGCCACGTAGGCGGTTGACGCGTTGTCGACCGCGACAATGATGAAACGATCCGCCGATTGGGAGACCTGATTGCCCAGGGCACGCGAGTCGATGCGCGGCGGCGCGCTGCTGCACGCGCCGGCCAAGATCATCACAACGGTCAGCACCGACCATCGAATCATGGAGGGTCGCCTGCTTCAGGCTCCAGCAACGTTTCCTCTGCAAAGCGCACCGTAGAGTGCCGGCGCAACAGCGCCAGAGATGAGCGCACCGTCAGAGTGGAATTCGAGGCCAGCGAATACACGCCCGCTTCGGTAGGACCAGACACAATTTTCAGCTGCGCCTCATCAAGTATTGTCTGCAGTTCCACCAACGTAATGCTCGGCGAGAACACGGCGCGAATCACTTCACCTTGGGGCCGGGGGCTCGAGGTTGTCACGGTGCGGTAGTTCGGCTGTTTCGCACGATCTTCGAACTGCACCCATCGATCGGCCGCCAACAGGCCGATGGCAACCGCCATCGCGGCAATTGACGCGGCCATCCACCCGCGCCACGGTGAGTCGCTGCGGCTTGGTTCGAGCGGCGGTATGGGCGGCGAGGCGGTCTGGGCCTGCGCGGCATCAAGCCGTGCCTGCAGTCGCTTGAGCGACGCCATCGGCATATAGTCGAGCGCCGGCTGCGCATTGATACTCTCGAGGATGCGCTTATGGACGGCCAAATCATCGCGACAAACAGCGCAGCCGCCGACATGCCCGTCCACCTTCTGCCGCTCTGCGTCAGCGAGGGTGTCGTTGACGTACCAGGGGAGGAGCGCGGAGACCTCTTGGTGCTCTGCAGAGTTCTCGAAACGGCGGTTATGGGTCATCCGATTCTCGCAGGCAATTCGGACGCTCCGCCGCCCAAGGTCGGCAAGTATTGGCGCAATTTCTCGCGGGCATGAAACATGCGAGCCTTGACGGTGCCGACCGGGCAATCGGTGATCACCGCAATTTCCTCTAAAGAGTGCCCCATGTGATAGGCCAGTTCCAGTGTCAGCCGCTGTTCGATGGGCAGGCGGCTCAAGCCGTGCTTCAACCAATCAGTCACTTCGGTATCCGATGTCGGATCGACGGTTTGTTCGGGGTAGTCCTCGAGACTGTGTACGATTTGGTGGTTCTTTTGGCGCCGAAAGGATTTCAACGCCGTGCGATAAGCAATCCCGATGACCCACGTGGAGACCTGCGATGCATTGCGAAAATCCTTCGCGTTTTGCCAGACCACCATGAACGTATCGTTGATGATTTCCTCGATGTTTTCATAGCGAGGCGTAAAGCGCGACAAGAAGCGCGCCAACCGGCGATGGTAGCTTAGATACAGCTCCTCCAGCGCGCGCCGGTCGCCCGCCGCAACGGCCATCAGCAGCGCGCTATCGCGCTCTTTGGGAGAGTTCTTGGCTAGCGGGGTCATCAGTGACTGTCCTCATCGATATTTAGTCATCTCCTATAAGTACCACGGGTGCACTAAAGGGTTGCAAAATGTACATGATTTCAGAAGCGCCAAATCGCAGTCGCCGTCCATTCTCCGGTCGCCGCAGCATTATAAAACAATGCCTTAGCTCCCGCCGTGGTATTGATATAGGACAAAATCAAGGTCAGCGACCGAAAATCATAGGCAGCCCCGCCGCTCCAGTAGGCGTAGCCGCCTGATTCGGGGCCATCCAGGAAGCTGTAGCCGACCCCCGCTGTGACCGAGAATTTGCCAAAGACTTGCCGTTGTAGGCTCACCTCGGCTGACTTTTCGGTCGCGCCGATAAACCTGCGATACGGCGCCGGGAGAAACCGGGGCGAGTTGGGTGAATAGCCCACGTCGAAGTGCAGCCAGTCCTGATAGGCCAGGTCAAAATCGAGTTCATCATAGTTGTAGCGCGAGCCCGCTCGATTCCAAGGATAGGCATAGTGGCTGGCCATGATCTTGCCTCGCCACTCGTCGCTGAGGTTGCGCGCGTAACCGATAAATCCACTGAGCTCGGCGTCCCGTGGCTCGCTAGGATCGATTTGCGTATTGGAAGCAAATGCGCCGGCAAAGAATCCGCTCGGGTCCGTATAGTGCAAATCGAGTTGCAGCGCAGGCTGATCGTTGGTGCGTGATATACCGCGCACGTAGTAGTCACTCGACAGAGCGACTGAACCGCCCCACTCGTTTGCGGCCATGGACTGCGTTGAAGCGAGGGTAATACCGACAAGCCATGCAGCAGCGCGTGCAGGCAAACGCACTATTTCACAACCGCCAAACCGTGCACTGCATTGAGAAAACCTCGCCGACGTATCGCAGCACAGATTAAACCTTTCTTCACAGCTTGGGCACTTACCTGCCGAACACGCTCACACCCTCCTAAGTTGGGATCAATCATGAAAAATTCTCGTGCTGCCTGCGGCGGCTTGATGGGCAGATTTACGTGACCTACTCGCAACAGGTAGCGCCTGCCAACTTGGGTTATGCCAACGGTGCAGGCCTCGGTTACGTTGACATTTACGACACCAATGGCAAACTCAACGCCGACAGCCAGCCCCACAACACGCTGTTCTTCGCGTCCGGAATCAACGGCGGCGCGGGTGGCGTGTACGGTCGAATTGATTTGACCACCCCCTGAGGGAGTTATGGGATCAATACAGCCTCAGTTGCCGACGGCGTCGCGTGCTTGCGTTGTGTTCGCCTCAATGCTCATTGCAGCCTGCGCCGGCAACGGCGAAGGGCTGAACGCGAATGGTCAGCCGTTGGCACCGGGAGGCGGCGGCTCGCTGCCGCCGCTCTCGGCCGATTTCGACTCCATTCAGGCCAATATTTTCACGCCGATCTGTTCGGTATGTCATGTCGGCGGCAGTGCGCCCGAGGGTTTGCGCCTCGATGCAGCCGATAGCTTCAATTTGCTTGTGAGCGTGCCCAGCACCGAAGTGCCGTCGCTGCTGCGCGTGAAACCGGGAGATCCGGTCAACAGCTACATCATTCAGAAGTTGGAGGGTCACGCGGCGGTCGGTGCGCAAATGCCCGACGGATGCCCCTCGACGCAGCCCTGCTTGACGGCCAGTACGATTGCCTTTATTGCGCAATGGATCACGAACGGCGCGCCGCCCTCCGCCGCGGCTGCAACTGTTCACGCCGCGGTACCGTTGGCAATCACTTCCATCGTGCCGGATGGCGTTGAGCCGGTGAGCTCATCACCGCCGCAAATCATGATTGCCTTCAATCATGATCTTGATGTGACGCAAATCGATAGCCGCTCCATGCACATCGAAAAGCTGAATCCGGGCGCCTCGCCGGTGGTGAGTGAAATCGTGCCGGCGCGCGTCACAGTTTCCAGCGCCAATCCGGCCGCGCTCATGGTATGGCCGTCGGTGCCGCTCTTGAGCGGTCACTATCGCCTGGTGATCAACTTGGGTTCGTCATCGCAGTTCAGCGACATCGCGGGCCAATCAGTCTCGGTCGGCACGCCCGACGAACGCGGCGAGTCGGTGATTTCCACATTCGACGTGGAGGTTCTTCCATGATTCAGCGCTTAACAGTCGCTGCGCTAGTGCTGGCGGTCGTCGCCCTGTTGCGCACAACTCCCGCCGAAGCGGAACCTTACCTCGCAGTGATGACGGGCTACAAATGCAATGTGTGCCACGTCAACCCGACCGGTGGCGGCCTGCGCAACGAATTTGGAGTGACTTACGCCAAAGTGCTGCTGCCCGAAAATACAGTCGACAACGCACTTGACTCTTGGACCGGAAAAATTACCGACCGATTGCAAGTCGGCGGCGACCTGCGCACCGATTGGACACGAGATACCCAACCGAATTCGCCCAGCCAGCAAGCGTTTGCGCTCGAACAGTTTCGAGTCTATGCAAACCTCACCCTCATTCCGGACCGGCTGGGGATTTACGTCGACGAACAAATCGCACCGAACGGCTCGCAGAACGAGGAAGCCTACGTGCGCTATGGCAGCACCTCGGATGGCTTTTATGTCAAAGGCGGACAATTCTATCTGCCCTTCGGATGGAGGCTGCAGGATCAAACCGCGTTCGTGCAGGAGGTCAGCGGCATCAACATGACGACTCCGGACAAGGGGGTCGAGCTCGGCTGGGAGCACTCATCCTGGTCGGCGCAATTCGATGTCACCAATGGCGTTGCCAATACCAGCGGATCGGGTTATGAAATCACCACCCAAGCGGTGTACACGAAGCCTATTTGGCGGGTGGGCATCGCGGGCTCATCCACCCAATCCAACGCCGGCGATCGGCGCATCGGTGGTCTGTTCGCCGGCTTGCGGACCGGTCCCGTTGCATGGTTGGCTCAGGGCGAGGTTGTGCGCGATGAGAGCCTTCCCGGAGGCGTCACTGAGCTTGCAGGACTTGTAGAGGCGGATTGGCGAGTCCTCAAGGGCCACAACTTGAAATTGACTGCGGAATACGAAGATCCGGATCGAATCGTGCGCAATAATCAGCAAACCCGCTACAGCTTCGTGTATGAATACACGCCGCTGCCGGGCCTGCAACTTCGCGCCGGCTATCGCCACTACTTCGGCATCCCTCAGAACAACTCGCAAAATCAACAGTTGATATTGATGGAGTTGCACGGCTATTTCTAGTCGGTGCATCCGCGGGCCGCGAGCCCGCTCGACGCAGCGCTTAACGCCCCGGCAAACGCCAAGGGTATCGACTAATTCCGCTTCAATTACAGCCGGCCCGTCACGACCAGCACCAGCAGTACAATGAGTACCAAGCCCAGTCCGCCGCTCGGATAATAGCCCCAGCCGCTGCTGTACGGCCACGACGGTAGCGCCCCGATCAAGAGCAGAACCAACAGTATCAGCAGGATCGTGCTTATTGACATTATTGATCTCCCCGAGTGACTGTGAAGGCGACTCTAATCGCGATTTTTTTGCCAGGCAGTCGGGCCGTCTCGTCACCCTCTGTAGGGTGTGTCCTACCAAGATCCATTTTTTCGATCAATTACCGCTAAATTTTGCGCTTTTTTGTTGGCTCGTTCGAGCCTATTGTGTCCTTCACGGAGGGTTCCCATGAACGAAATCAGACGCAGTCAAGAACGAGGATTTGCCGACCATGGTTGGCTCAAGTCTTTTCATACGTTTTCCTTTGCCGATTACTACGACCCGCAGCACGTCGAGTTCGGTCCATTGCGGGTGATCAATGAAGATCGCGTGCAGGCCGGCGCCGGTTTTGGCACTCATGCTCACCGCGACATGGAAATCATCAGCTACGTGTTGTCCGGTGAGCTTGCGCACAAGGACTCCATGGGCAATGGATCAACCATCAGACCCGGAGACGTGCAGCGCATGAGCGCGGGAAGCGGCGTGCGGCATAGCGAGTTCAATCCGTCGCCAACCGCGGGCACGCACTTTCTGCAGATCTGGATCCAGCCGGACAAGGCCAATATTGAGCCCAGCTACGAGGAAAAACACTTCGCTGCGCAAGAGAAGCGTGGGCACCTGCGGCTGATTGTGTCGCCCGATCGCGCTCAAGGGTCGCTGCTGATCCATCAAGACGCGCGTGTCTATGCTGGGTTGTTCGATGGCGCCGAACAGGCAGATCTTCAAGTCAGACCCGGCCGGCGCATCTATGTGCATGTGGCGCGCGGCGCCTTGACGGCGAACGGCGTGGTCCTCGAGGCGGGGGACGCGCTGCAAGTGACTCGAGGCACGGATCTGCATCTCGAGCACGGCAAGGAGGCTGAGGTGCTGGTGTTCGACCTGCCAGGCGAAGATAACTAGATTGCGCAAGAAACTGGAACGTGCCGAGGCAACCTCGGCCGCTCCTTTAGCGCCTAAGAATCAGGGTTTTTGCGCGACCAATACCAGTACAGCGGCAGTCCTGCGATCAATACCCCGACGCCCCGCAGTGCCTCATGGGGCGCCGCGATGAACGTGTTGAACAGCAATGCCGCTGTCACCACGAGGAAAATTGCGGGCACCACCGGATAGCCCAGCGCCCGATAGGGCCGCGGCGCATCGGGCATTGTCCTTCGGAAAATGAATAGCGACCCGGTACTCAGCCCATAAAAGAGCCACGAGGCAAATACCACCGAGTCGGTCAGGGTATCGTACGAACCCGACAGTGCGAGCACACTGCCCCAGGCGGCCTGCGCAACGATTGCCCGTGCGGGAACGTTTGAACGCGGCGAAAGGTGGGCCAGTCCGCGAAAGAACAAACCATCGCGCGCTATGGCGTAAGGAACGCGCGAATTCGCGAGCACGCTCGAGTGCAGCGAGCCGAATGAAGAGATCATGAGTGCCACCGCGGTCATTGACACCGCAATGGGCCCCAAAAAGCGCTGCAATACTTCCGTCGCTACCGAGGAGCTCGTCGGCACGCTCGCAATCTCGAGCGGGGTCATCGCATAGTAATACGCAACATTGACGAACAGGTACAAGGATGCGACAACCAGCATGCCGCCGACGAATGCGCGCGGCAGGTTGCGCTGGGGGTTGCGAATTTCTCCCGAGAGCGGCGCCACGTTACTCCACCCATCGTAGGCCCACAACGCACCGAGCATTGCGGCGCCAAATCCCGCATACCCGCCGCGCGCGCTGGCTGCGACCCCCTCGCAAGTGCCGGCGATTCCCGATCCTGCAAGGTGCGTCCAATCACCCGGTGCAAAAACAAACGCGCTGATGCCCACACAGAGAATCAACGCGACCTTCGCGATCGTCAACGCCAGTGCCGTGCGCCCTCCGGAGGCCACGGAGGCGCAATTGATCAGCGCTACGGTCCAAATGGTGGCAAGGGCGACCAGCGTCAAGCCGCTCACGCCCAAGTGAAAGCCAAACGGGCTGGCCTCGAGCTGCCAGTGTTCCAATGCACCGCCGACCGCCACATTCATGAAAATGGCAAGGCCTACCGCGAGAGCAGCTTGTGATCCAGCCTTCGCAACCGCGAAGGTCATCCAGCCATACAAGAAACCCACCGCTTTGCCATAGGCACGGCGCAGGTAAACGTAATCGCCTCCCGCCTCCGGCATCATGGCGGCGATCTCCGAATAGGAGAAGGTGCCGGCGAGCGACAACAATCCTGCCGCGAGCCATACCAATAGGACTGTCTTCGCGCTGCCGACATTGCAGGTCATGACTCGGGTCTTGAGAAAGACTCCCGTGCCAATCATGTTGGCGACATTGACCGCGATCGCGCCCCAAGCGCCGACTCCCCGCGTCAATTCGCTCCTTGCCGCCGACGCCAAACTCGCGTTGCCCATGGGTATAGTAGTATCGGGCAAATGGGAGCAGATTTTTCGAAAATCGGGCCATTCTTGATCGCGGCGCTGGCGGTGTTCATCATCTACCGCCGCCTCCGTCGCAGCTTCGGTCAGCAGCTACTGCGGCGCGTGCGCATGCAAGTGCGTATCGTCGTGCTGTTGATAGTCGGCTGCCTTCTGCTGCCGGTCGCATGGCGCTCGACCGAATTCCTGTCCGCCGTGTTGGCGGGCGTCGCTGCCGGCGTCGCTTTGGCGCTATGGGGCGCAGCGCGCACGCGCTTCCTCAAAATCGATCACCAACTTTACTACGTGCCGCACACCTACACCGGCATCGCGGTTTCGTTATTGTTTCTCGGACGATTTGTTTACCGGTTCATCCAGGTCTACACCAGCACGCCTGCCGTCCATGCGACGGGCCTCGACTCGGCGAACTCCGCATGGGCATCGGCAGGCATGCTGGGAAGTCCGTTGACGGTCGGCTTGCTTTTCGCAGTAGTGGGTTACTATGTTTGTTATTACAGCGTGGTGCTGTGGAAATCAAAACGAGTCATTGCGGAAGAGGTCACGTCCGGTCCGACACCTCTGCCCGGTGACTTGGAAAAACGCGCTTGAGAGCACGCGCTGCGTTACCTAAGAGTGATGACCACCGCGTAGGTTATGAGCAGAAACGTGAACAACAAGGCGTTGTTGCCCCATCGAGATACCAAATCGACCATTTGCTTGCTCCACTATTATCGCGCCGCAACTTTACATTTCCGGTGCGCGAGCGTGGCTGCCGCAGGTCTCAAAACCAGGTAATAGTACGCATTTGTGCTGCGTTATGTCTTAGGCCCGGGCGCTCAGACCTCAGCTCGTCGCCAATTTGCGACGGGCTCTTTATGCTACCCTCCCCCCCGACATGAACATCCTTTTGGTAGAAGACAGCGACGAAGTGAGCTGTATTACGGTCGAATATCTGCAGGAGCTCGGACATCAGGTCGTCGCGGTTCCAGAAGCTGAAAAAGCGATCGCGCAGCTCCAAGAAGTGCAATTTGATGCGGTAATGACCGATGTTCGATTGCCCGGCATGTCCGGCATCGAACTCGCCCGGGCGCTGGTCAAGGACTATCCGAATCTACCCGTCGTCATTGCGTCAGGTTACGGCGCCATCAACATCGAGCTTTTGTTGGGCGAGACTTCGCGCACCGTTCTGATGCTGCCCAAACCCTACGATTTGCCTGCCCTCGAGCGTACGCTCGCTGAGGCGGCCACCATCGCGCGGCGAGTTTAGTCTCACTGACGATTGGCACTCGGGGCAGCCGACGGGCGTTGTCCCCAGCGTGTCACTCAGCAGGTCCGTCAATGCGTGCTCGTCATGGTGAAATTCATCGACATAAGCCTTGCGTTTGCGAACCAGATCGATGGCCAGCGCAAATGCGCTGGCCGGATTCACCTCGTCATCGAAATACAGCTGGCGATGAACAGGGCACGTTTTTAGAACCTGGGTCTGCAGGGCAATGCCAATGGCGATCAGCTGTTTCTTCTCCATATTCTCTTCCATTGCCCTATCCTTTGCGAATAGTGGTTTTGACGATGGTGGTTCTGCCCATGCGATACTCCTTGGGTGCGACGTAGCCGATCACCCGAAGAGCGCGGCGCCACGCTGCAGCTTGTGGCGCGGGTTCCGGCGGATCGTGCGGTCCCAAGGGCGGCGTTTCCGGACTTGGCGAGGTCGGAATATTTTGGCTACCCATGGCTGCCTCCTGTTGCACCGTTGACGGGGAATGGTGCAATGGGATCGTGCCGCCAGCGATCGGCGGAACAAGGAGACTTCTGTAGGAATCCTCAACGTCCGTTGTCAGATAGAAAAGTGCGCCACCACAAAGGGCCTTCGGCGAAGTCAGCCAGTGTCTAAATCGCGATATACGGCCAGTTGGTCTCCGTCCCAAGGTCCTCGAGTGCGTCGCCATTCTCTTGCACTGCGCCCACCTCGTGTCGCGCGCTCGCATCGAGTTCCTCCGCGAGCCGGCGCAGTTGCGACTGCGCGCGCCCGAGCGCATCGCTCAAATCAGCCGACCAGGTTAGCGCGCGCGCGTCTGCCACTGCACGTGCGACACTTTGAAGTTCCGGTGCGTAAACACTAAAGCAGCGGTTGCGACGTCGCGCAGTGAAGGCAACTATCGAGGCGAGCGCGCGATCGGTGAGTTCGCGAATCCCGCTTGGGCCTTGCTGATATCTCAAATACGGATGCGCCCGCAGACGCCCCGTGGCAATTCGTGAGATGGTCCAGCAAGTGAGCGCGCTTTTGGCAAAAACGCAATGATCGATGGAATCGGATTCTAAAGCCTTGGCCAACGCACGCGCGCGTAACGCTGCACTTCGCAATTTCCTGAGTCGCACCACTTCGGTGTCGATCATTATTTGCCCCCTTCTACATAGCCCCTTAAGAACTCCGGTGGAGTCCCAGAGAATCCCTTCATCGGGGCGGCATGAGTATTCTCAAGCCAAGGTTACGCCAATTCTGTAGGACGGTGTCGCATCAAAGTGCAGGTGGGCGCCCGAGTTTCGCAATAATGTCAAATGCGAGGTGCTTATCGTCAAGCTATAGTGTCGTTCCATGACCCCGCGCCGCCCGCAGCTTCTCAGCTTTTGGATGTGCGTGGCGTTGGTGGTCGGCAACAGCATCGGCTCGGGCGTCTTTTTGCTGCCGGCATCGCTCGCACCCTTTGGTCTGAACAGCGTTATCGCATGGGGATTCACGGCGAGCGGTGCCATCGCGCTCGCCATCGTATTCGCGTGCTTGAGCCGTGCCTATCCACAGGCCGGGGGTCCGTACGCCTATGTTCATTTGGCCTTTGGACCTCTTACCGCCTTCATCGTCGCTTGGGGCTATGTGATTTCGATTTGGGTCGGAAACGCCGCCATTGCCACCGGCGCGGTGAGTTATCTCACCCCGTTGTTGCCGTGGATCGCGCAGACGCCGGGCGCATCGGCCGCAGTAACCTTGTTTTTTTTATGGATGCTTACCCTCGTGAATTGGTACGGAATTAAAGCATCCGGCTGGGTGCAAAGCGTCACAACGGTGCTCAAGGTTCTGCCATTGTTGGTAGTTACTGTTTTGGGATTGTCGTTCGTGCGCTCACACCATGTTTCCGCGGCCGGTAGCATTCCGCTATCAGTCGGCGGCGTCACCGCAGCGGCGACCTTGACGCTATGGGCTTTGCTGGGACTGGAATCGGCGACCATTCCCGCGGACAAGGTTGCCAATCCAGGGCGCGCCATTCCCATTGCAACGTTGTTCGGCACGGTCGTTACCGCGCTGATCTGCGCGGTCGCGTGCACAACGGTTTTGCTGTTGGTGCCGCCCGCAACGCTCGCCAAGTCAAATGCGCCATTCGTCGATTTGGCGGCGCAATTTTGGGGTGACGGTGCCGGCAAGACGATCGCCGTGTTTGCCGCGATCAGCGGGTTCGGTGCGCTGAACGGCTGGATTCTCCTGCAAGGAGAACTGCCGCGCGCCATGGCGATGCGCGGAGAATTTCCGCGCATCTTTGCGCGCGAGTCTGCGCGCAGCACACCCGGATTTGCGCTGTGTTTCGGCAGCACGCTCGTCACGCTGCTCATTTTGGCGAACTACCAAAAGTCCATGGTGAGTATTTTCACGTTCATGATTTTGCTCTCCACCACCGCCTGCCTGGTGCTGTACGCCTTGTGCTCGGCGGCGCTGCTGCGGCTGCAGTGGATCGGACAGTTGGGAGCGGCTCGCAAAGGTTCAACCGCTCTGGCCATTGTCGGCGTCTTGGCAACCGCATATTCTCTGTGGGCGATCATCGGTGCCGGGGCGGACGCAGTGGCATGGGGTGCGGTGCTTCTGTGCCTGGGGGTCCCCTTATATTTCTGGCTTACGCGGAGCTTGCCTTAAATTCCATGTGGCGTTCCTTCATAGCGGTTGCAGTGGGTGGCGCACTTGGCTGCTTATTTCGTTGGTACCTCGCGATATTCCTGAATCGATACTTCCCCGCGATTCCGCCGGGGACACTGGCTGCGAATCTCATCGGCTGCTACATCATCGGGGTCGCTGGCGCCTTCTTTATGACCTACCCGACATTCGCGCCCGAGTGGCGACTGTTCATCACCACCGGCTTTTGCGGCGGACTGACTACTTTCTCGACGTTCTCATGGGAGGTGGTCATGCTGCTGCAATCGGGACGATCCATTTTTGCGCTGGGTGCAGTGGGAGCCCACTTGGTTGGGTCGCTGCTGATGACCTTCGCCGGCATCGCGACCGTCGCCTGGTTCAAGGGATAAAGAATCTAGATTGTATCGCCATCATATTGATTTATAAAGACTTAAATGTCCTACTTTACGCGCTTACCCTTACAAATGACTTAAAGCCAGAAACCACGCGACGCATATCAGCAATGCCGCGCCGGCGCCTGTGATGATCTGCACTCGCCTGCCGCGATGGTTCGGGACGTCTGTCTTGGCGTAAATCCAACCCACGCCGATTCCAAAGATAAATCCGAGTGCGTGCCCAAGGACATCCACGCGCGCATTTCCGGCACCCAGCAAGGTCAACAAACAGATCCCAGCGATCAGCGGCGCCCAGCGATACCAGAGGCGCTCGCGCAGCGTGAGACGCTGCCGCCACGCCATGCCGGCAAGCAGCCCCAAGGCCGCGAATACCGCGGTGGAGGCGCCGACCGCGCGATGCGTGACCGGCGCAATGAGAATTTCTACGTAGTTGGCCAGCGCCGCCGCGCCCAGGATGCTCGCCCAGGCTACCCCATCCCCCAGCAACCGGGCGGCGGCCATACCGGCGATCACACCAAACAGCAGGTTGCCGAGTAAGTGCTCCTGGTCCAAGTGCAGGGTCAGTGCCGTGACCGCCCGCCACCACTCGCGTGCGCCACCCGCCTCAAGGTCGCCTATCGACAGCCAGTCGGCACCGAACCACCCGTTGCCGGCGCAATAAGCGGTCAGCAATAGAATTGCCACATACGCAATGGCGCCGATCGTCGCGCTCGGGCGCAACTTGATGGCATCGGGAACGCTGCGCGGCACGTTGCGCTCAGCGGCATAGCGAGTGATTTCATCGTAGGCCCGACTTAAGTCGGCCGATGGCACACTCAACACCCAAGAGCTCTCGCTCTCCTGTGTCTCATGTTCGATGTCCTTCGCTTCAAGTACCAGGCTGAATTCGTGACACAGCGATTTGGAGCCGCGAAAAACGACGGCCGAACCTAAAGCGGGTTCCTGAACGGACAATGCAATACTCCGCCAAATTGCCAGCTTGTCCCTATGGGGGCGTAGCGCCTGGATGTCAATGTTGTGCGAGAAATGACAGCTCTCGCCAACCATACCGCAGGGCGTTGACCCGGCTGCCGTCCGGCGCCGCTTCGGCAACGCAATCGGTGATGACGCCGCCCAATCGTTCATAGAAGCCGCGCGCCTGAATGTTTTGCTCATAGACCCAAAGATGCAGCGTGGAGCGCAGTCCGTGCAGCCGGACATTTTCCGCTACTGCCGCTATCAGCCGACGGCCCAAGCCTCTACCCTTCAATCCGGGGAGCACGTGCAAATTGTCCAACAGAGTTCCCCACTCAGGATCGGCGTCCAGAAATGCGCACGCAAACCCTTGGATCTCTCCGCGCTCTTCGCTTACTAAAATCAGCTGGTCTTCGCGATCGATCTTGGAGAAGCGGCTGCTCCACAATTCACGCCGATTCGCGCTGACAGTGCCATCCAGGAAGTCGTCTCGAAGAATACCGCGATAGGCCGTGCGCCAGCTGTCGGCGTGAAGCCGAGCAATGGCTGATTCGTCCGCCGCCTGAGCGCGTCGGAGCGTCACACGCCTCAGCTGATGTGCGTGCCGCACGCGGCAGCACGTCCGAGCAGAAGCGTGCGTTCCCGCGTGTTCTGAGCGAGCGCCGCGGCGCGGGCAAATTCTGTGCGGGCTTCCTCAAAGCGCCCAAGCTTTTCCAGCAGATCTCCGCGCACGCTCGGCAACAGATGGTAGCCGCCAAGTCGGGAATCGCGGATCAGGGTATCCACTATCTCGAGTGCCGCGACCGGGCCGAAGGCCATGGATACGGCGACTGCCCGATTGAGATCGACGACGGGCGAAGGCGCGAGCTGCGCCAGTGCGTCGTACAGGGCAACAATGCGCGTCCAGTCTGTCTCGCCGGCAGTGCGTGCCCGGGCGTGGCATGCTGCGACGGCCGCCTGAAGAGCGTACGGTCCGAGCGCCCCTCCCAGTCCCGCCGCGCGCTCCAGCGCGGCAAGTCCGCGCCTGATCAACAATCGATCCCACCGCGCCCGGTCTTGCTCGAGCAGCAGGATCGGCTCCCCGGAGGGACCGACCCGGGCCGCCGCACGGGACGCCTGAATCTCCATGAGCCCGATCAGTCCGTGCACTTCCGGTTCCTTGGGAGCAAGTTCCGCGAGGATACGGCCCAGGCGCAACGCCTCCTCGCACAGCGTGGGACGCATCCATTCGGCGCCCGCGGTCGCCGCATAGCCTTCGTTGAAAATCAAATAGATCACTTCGAGTACGGAAGTGAGCCGCGCTGCCAGTTCGTCCGCGCGCGGCATTTCGAAAGGCACGTGCGCCTCGCTCAGAGCTCGTTTGGCGCGCACGATTCGCTGTCCGATCGTAGGCTCGGTCACCAAGAACGCGCGCGCTATTTCTGCCGTGGTCAGGCCCCCCAACAAGCGCAGCGTGAGCGCCACCCGCGCCTCGGTGGACAACACCGGATGACACGCAATGAATATGAGGCGCAGCAGATCGTCCTCGATATCGTCATCGGGTACTTCGTCCGGCGGCGGGGTTTCGGTTGCGAACAGTTCGGCCTCCTGCGCGACGATCTGATGCTTGCGCTGCAGGAGTTTGAAGCGGCGCAGCTGGTCAAGCGCGCGGTTCTTGGCGGTTACCATCAGCCAGGCTGCAGGGTTGCTCGGGACACCGGATTTGGGCCACTGTTCGAGCGCGGTCACCAGCGCATCTTGTGCCAGCTCCTCGGCAAGTCCCACGTCGCGCAACATTCGCGCGAGTTTCGCAATGATTTTGGCCGATTCCATTCGCCAGACTGCCTCGATGGTGCATTCGATGTTGGACTCAGCCATGGCTAACGCGGCGCCCGCCGGCCATCATTCGAAGCAGGGACCAAGTTCGCGAACTTCAATCGTGGCCGACGTCGCCACCGGACACTCGCCCGCGATCGCAATCGCCTGCTCGCGCGTTTTACAGGTGAGCAAAAATATTCCACCGATCATCTCCTTCGCTTCGACGAAAGGGCCGTCGACTACCTTCGTTGCTCCATCGCGCACCTGCACGCGCGAGCCGAGACGGTCCGTCTTCAATGATTGGCTCATCGTCAGCAGGCCACGGGACTTCAGCGACTCGCTGAACCTGACCATGCTGTCGTACAGCGCGCGACCCTCCGATTCGGTCCGGGTCTGACGTTGTCCCGCTGGTTCAATGATCAATAGCATGTAACTCACGTTGGCCTCGTTTCCAGTCCAATATCGCGCGCGAAGTCTTCCATGTCGAATACCGGGCGAATTTCAATTTCCGAATCCACCGGCATGGGATTCGGGCAGCGCTTGACCCACTCGACCGCCTCATCGATCGATCGCACCTGCCATAGCCAGAAGCCCGCGACCAGCTCCTTGGTCTCTGTAAAGGGGCCATCCACCACGGTGCGCTTGCGGCCGGAGAACTGCACGCGCTTGCCTTTGGCGCTCGGTCGCAGGCCTTCCGCGGCGAGCAGGACACCCGCCTTGACCAGCTCCTCGTTGAACTTGCCCATCTCAGCCAGGAGGGTCTGGCTCGGCAGGGTCCCCGCCTCGCTGTCCTTGGTCGCTTTCACTAACACCATGACTTTCATCGCGTTCTCCAGAATTTACCTTGTCTCATCGAACGACGATCAAGCCGGCGCGATTTCGACACCCTGCAAGAATTTCTTCGCGGCTGCCATGAAACGGGAGTTGAATCCAAGGGACCCAATCCCAACAATAAAGCTCACATGCAGGGGCTTGCGCGCGGCCTGCCACTGCGTGTACTTTGCATTGTAAAGAAGTGTAAAGCGAAGCAATAGTCCCGCATTGGGCGGCGAACGGTTCTCAACAGCGAAGGGTGCATTCCTGGCTATTCATGTGTGGGCTTGGTTCGTCGAATTCGGCTATGCCATCGCGATCGCGGCGATGCTTTACAGCGTTGTCGCCGCCTTCGCCATGCGCAGGCCGATTTCACAGGTGGACCGGCCAAAGGAGCGATTTCGCCCGGTCACGATACTGAAACCATTGTGCGGCGCAGAGCCCGACACGTATGAATGTCTGCGCTCATTTTGCGTGCAAGCCTTTCCCCACTACCAGGTTGTATTCGGCGTCAGCGATGCGAATGACGCAGTGGTCCCCATTGTGCAGCGGCTGCAGCGCGAATACCCACAGTGCGACTTGTCATTGGTCATCGAGCGACGCTCCCACGGCAACAACCGGAAGGTCAGCAATCTCGTCAACATGATGGCGGTCGCCCGCCATGACTACCTGGTGATCTCGGACAGCGACGTTCGGGTGGAACCGGACTACCTCGGGCGAATCGTTGCGCCGCTCGCCGAGGAACAGGTGGGCATCGTCACCTGCTGTTATCGCGGTGTGGCTCGAGCCGGTGTCTGGTCAATTCTCGGATCGATGTTCATCAACGAATGGTTCATGCCATCCGTGCGCGTGGCCGCGATGATGGGGTTTCGATCGTTCGCGTTCGGTGCAACCATCGCGATCCGGCGCGATACGCTCGACAGAATTGGCGGATTCTCGGCCGTGGCCGGCCAGTTAGCCGACGACTATCGTTTGGGGGAACTGACGCGCCGCCTAGGGTTGGTTACCGTTCTATCGGACGTCGAAGTCGAGACCATGGTCGGCGAGAAAAGTGTTGCGGAGTTGGTCGCGCACGAGTTGAGGTGGCGCAGAACCATTCGCATCCTGTCTCCATCCGGATATCGATTCTCTTTCATTACATTTGGATTGCCGATCACTGCATTGCAGCTGATGCTGGCCGGCGGTGCCGCTTCGGCGGTCATTATCTTCGGGATTACGGTGCTGTCGAATGCGAGCCTGCATCTCGCGATCGATCGCCATCGATCCCGTCGCGCCAAATTGCTTCTGGTGCCTTTGAGAGACCTGCTGCATTTCGCCCTCTGGGGCTGGAGCTTCGCCACTCGCCGCGTGCAATGGCGAAGCCACCATTACCGCGTAACCCCGGATGGATCGGCCCAGCCTGTTGTCAGGACCTAGTCGCACAGGCGCGCGGGTCTGCCGATGTACAATTATCTGATCGTCACCGCCGATGATTTCGGCATTCACGAGTCGGTAAACGAAGCCGTTGAACAGGCGAGCCGCGCCGGCACCTTGAACGCGGCCAGTCTCATGGTCACGGCTGATGCAACCAAAGACGCCATCCGGCGCGCGCGCACGCTGCCGAATTTGTGCGTCGGTTTGCATGTCGTACTCGCCGATGGCTGGTCAACGCTGGACGCGCAACTCATCCCCGAGATCGCCGATCCGACCGGACGAATGCACAGCGATATGTTTGTCAGGGGCGTGCGGTTTTTCTTCAAGTCTGCGGCGCGCCGTCAATTGGAGGCGGAAATCCGCGCGCAATTCGCCGCCTTCGCGCGCACCGGGCTTACTCTTGATCATGTGAATGTCCATAAGCACTTCCACATCCATCCGACCATTTTGAATATCTTGCTCGAGGTAGGCAGGGACTATGGAATGCCGCCCATGCGGGTGCCCGACGAGCCTTTCTGGTTTGCGGCGCGAAGCGCGGGAGTTTTGCCGGGGCTTGCGCAGTCGTTGCTGTCCCCGTGGATCGCGTTGATGAAACACCGGCTGCGCCGCGCCCGCATATTCCACAATGACCGAATCTTTGGGATGGCAGGTAGCGGCGCCATGGACGAAGCGGGATTGCTCGCCATCCTGGCGCGGCTGCCGCCGGGTGTCAGCGAAATCTACCTGCATCCGGCGACACGAACAGGGTCCGCCATCACCCCTTCGATGAGTCAGTATCGGCATGCCGAGGAGCTTGATGCCTTGTCGAGCCTGCGGGTTCGCGCGGCGCTCAACGCAGTTGCCGTTCGCGGCGGCTATACAGAGGTGATGCGCGCGGTAGGACGATCGCTGGCCTGAAGCTTACTCCAGCACCCAGTATTTGACGCCCTGCTCATTCAGAAACTGCCGTGCCCGGGGGCCTTGCAACATCGCCAGTGTCGACAACAGTCCTGCCTCAGTGCAGCTGCTGGCGGCCACGGTGACGGAGCGTGGCGCATGGATCACCGGCCAACCTGTTTTAGGATCAAGAATATGGCCGTAGCGAACACCGTCGCGAAACAGGAAACGTCGCGAGTCGCCGCTGGTGGCCAGCGCGCCGCGCTCGAGTTCAAGAATCATTTTTGCATCTCCCTCTTGGTCGGGCTTCTCGATGCCCACTTGCCAGCGTCCGCGGGGTGGCGGGCCGCTGGCGCGCAAGTCGCCGCCGAAATTCACTAAAAAAGGACCTGCAGAGTTCTTCGCCAATAGATCGTAAGCGCGATCGACAGCGTACTCTTTACCGATTCCGCCAAAATCCAGTTCCATGCCGAGCGGTAACTCGAGGCACGGCGATCGCCACGTAACCTTGTCGAAGCCAACGAATGGCAACAGCGCCTCGATGGCGGCTGACTGCGGCAGGCGGTCCGATCCATCAAATGTCCACGCTCGACGCAAAATACCGGAGGTAACATCGAACATGCCTTCGCTGATGGTGTAACAGCGTTCAGCAAAATTCATGAGGGACGAGGTCTCCTCATCCAATTCAATGGGAGCGCCGCGATGTGCGTGGATCCACGCGGTGACACTATCGCTGCGATAGCGGCTGAATTTTTGCTCGATTCGCCACGCTTCTTCGGCGACGCATTCACCGAGTTCCCGCGCGACCTTAAGTTGCGAGGCGCGCACCAGCAACTCACAAGAGCTTGCCATGGCTGTAAAACACGCTGCCACGAGGTCTGCGCCCCGCGGCTCCACGCTGATGGTGCCTAGAAGCGCCATCCGAACTGCACGAGAATCGCCTTCAGCCCGGGGTACAGATCCAGACCCTGCAGCGGCTCCGGTGCCGCCAAGCGATGGTCTTGAATCTGCTGGTAGTACTCCAGCCGCACGCTGAACTCCGAACCTGCCAAACCTGCTGCATCGGAGAGTTTGTGCGCGTATTTCACACCGTATGTAAAGGCATGGAACGCACCCAGACGCGAATCCGAGGCTTGGTTGCCGATCGATGATCTCTCCTCCGTCGTGATCCACGGCGTGTAGAAAGCCGCGGCCGTTTGCCGATACCAGCGTACGGTGGGTTCAAGATAGCGTTCGCGATTGGCAAAAGACCAATGCAGGTGCGCTTGCGCCGTGTCGGAATGTATTTGCCAATCATCCTCCATGTATCGAAGCGAGAGGCCGGCGGACATTTGGCCGAAGGCCACCCGGTTCTCGAAATAGGCGCTTTTGCGTGTGCGCTCATCAGGGCGGCTCTCATAGACATAACCGGTGGTATTCCCGGCGCTATCGAGCACGGAAGTAATCTTGTAGGGGTCGTTCAAATACCCGTGGAAGCGATCCCACGAGAGGCTAAATTCGGTCAGCCAGCGCCGCGTCATCACCTGCGTGAGACTCAGCAACACGCCCACGCCATCCTTGGTTTTGTTGCCGTTCTTGTCGAATGCCGCGTAGTCACTGTCGGGAACGGGTGCGCCGCCGATCGGCCGCAGTGAATCGAACTCATTGTTGAGACCCAGCGCCAAAGTGGTGTTCTTGTCGTTGAAGTCTTGTGCGATCGAGGCATTGACCGACACAGACACAAAATCATCTTCGCCCGAGATCTTGCTGCCGAGGCTTAAGCGCGTGAGCCGCGACAAAGGCAAATCCCAGTTGCCCGAGACTGCGATCCGATCGTCCTGGTAATTCGGATCCGCCGGCAATTGCCCGGGTGCAATGGTGTACAGATGCCGTCCCGTGGTCAGACTCTTTCCCGAGGGCGAGGCAAAGGTCTGCGGCACGTTGCCCGGCAGTGCTCCATTGGGACTGGCGCCCGACAGACTGTCGAAGGTTACGTTCAGAGTGGCGACTTCGCCATCGGCAAAGGTCTTGCTGACATTGACGACAGGTTCGATCGCTTGGATTCTTCCGTCTTCGCGGTAGTAGGCCAAGGCGGAGTCGAACGACACGCCTTCCAGCAGCCGATCGAGCAGACTGTCGTCCTTTTGCGTACCGGAAGGCTCTTGGCTGTGGGCGCCGGCTCCGAGCAGTGCGCAACTCGCGGCCATGAGCTGACGCCTGACCTGTGCGGCTCCGCGCCGCTGGATCTTCTTCAGTTGCATCCGCAGCCGCCCCCGGCGTAGGAGCGGCCGCCGGACGACGCCTCCTTGCTGAAGTACATATGCTCATCAATGGCGGCATCGACGGGGTTCGCATCCAAGCGCATTTCATCGCGGGCCATTAGATCTCGATCCCATGGCCGAACGCCGAACGCCGCGCAACCACTCATGTGCACGGTCACGCCAAGGGTAAAGCACAAGAAAAAGTGTCTCGTTCGCATGCAGCTCTCCTCCGACCGCGCTGCGGTCTAGATGCACTTTGTAACGCAAAGTTATAACTGTCAAGCCATTGCTATCCCCGCCGCCGCCGGCCTCCCGCCCGTCTTGACTCCACATGCTTTCTTAAGGCAAAGTCACGCCGCCTGGCGATTCAAGACTACATTCATGGAAAAGCGATTCGTCGATCAGCGCTGCTGATCGGCACCACGCTATTTTGGCCGGCCGCCGGTTTCGCCGACCCATTTACGCTGGGCGAAGCGCTCGAAGACACCAAGCTCTACTTCACCGCGCCGGTGCGTTGGGACAGCCAGGATTGGCTGTACTTCGGAGGCGCGCTGCTGGCTGTCGG
>Ga0209624_10001050_pt1 | contig 23014 bp, 26 predicted proteins | sample JacPinW_OM2H0_O1_FD_188565 | JGI IMG/M metagenome (GOLD analysis project Ga0209624, IMG submission 188565) | Forest soil microbial communities from Algoma, Ontario, Canada - Jack Pine, Ontario site 1_JW_OM2H0_O1 (SPAdes) (version 2) | ecosystem: Environmental > Terrestrial > Soil > Boreal...
GACGTCGCGCATCACGCCCGCCTGGGCGCCGATCTTAGCGCCCGTGCCGACGGTGAGATGGCCGATAAGCCCGCCCTGGCCGCCGATCATCACGAAATCACCCAGCCGGGTACTGCCCGATATGCCGGTTTGCGACACCAAAATGCACTGCCGTCCGATCTGAACGTTGTGCCCGATCTGAACGAGATTATCAATCATCGTGCCCGGGCCGATGACGGTGTCCGGGCCGGCGCCGCGGTCGATGGTGCTGTTGGCGCCAACCTCGACGTCGTCGCCGATCACCACCCGGCCCAATTGCGGCACCTTGATGAAGCCCTTGCGATCGGGGGCGAAGCCGAAGCCGTCCTGGCCGATGCGGACGCCGGGATAAAGCCGGACGCGATGGCCGACGAGGCAATGGCTTAGGCTGGCATTCGCGCCGACGCGCACATCGTCGCCCAGCACGCAGCCCGCGCCAACGACGGCATTGGGGCCGATGTGACAGCGCGCGCCCAGCTCGGCGCGCGCGCCGATGACCGCAAAGGATTCGACGCGGCAGCCGGCGCCGAGCCTGGCGCTCTTGTCGATCGCCGCGCTCGGGTCGATCGCCGGCTCGGGATGCCGCTCGGGATAGAAGGCCTGCGCCGCCAGCGCATAGGCGCGGTAGGGCTCGGGCGTCACCAGCAGCACCGTCGTCTTGGGCGCTTCCTTGGCCAGATCGGGATGGACGAAGCAGGCGCCGGCGCGCGTCTTGCGCAGGGAGTCGAGATATTTGCGATTGTCGAGGAAGCTGAGCTGATCGGCGGCGGCGGTATCGAGCGGCGCCACGTCCTGGAGCGCGACCGCACCGTCGCCCGTCAGGGTCGCACCGGTGCGTCGCGCCAATTCGGCCGCGGTGAAGGGGCCGGCAACGGTGAAAAAGCGCGGATCGGCCATCGCGTTTAAGGCTTGGCGCCCGGTGGCTGAACCGCCGGATCGTCGAGCTTGGGCAGATTGACCGCCAGCGACGGCAGTTTCGCATCGAGGCGCTTGGTGACTTCCGCGGTTATGTCGAGGCCGTCGGTCTCGAACAGCACAGCGGCGCGGGTCAGCACCAGATTCGCTTTGCGCTCGGCCGCGATCTCGGCGACGATTTGCAGCGCGGTGTTCTCCACCTTGGTCATGGCGTCATTATAGCTCTGTTGCATCGCCTGGCGATTGGCTTGCACGCTGTGGTCGAGCGCGTCGAAACGCTGCTGATAGGTGCGCGCTTGGGTGCTGAAGGCGTCGGGGGTAAGCGTGGCGCGTTGACGCTCGAGGTCATCGCGCATTTTCTGCAGCTCGTTCTCCTGAGCCGTTACCGCCTTGGAATAGCCCATCATCGCCTTGTCGAGCTGACCTTGCACGTCCTTGGCGGCCTTGGCATCGCGCAATATCTGGTTGATGTCGGCGATGACGATGACCGACGGCGCCGGCTGTTGCGCCCATGCCCGGCCCGCGCATGCCATGGCGGCCAATGCAAACAGCAGCCCGAACAAGGCGCGGCGCTTGATTTTGCGCGGCATTAGAATTTAGACCCGAAACCGACCCTGAACAGGCTCTTCTTGTCGAACGGTTCCCGCAAGATCGGCTCGCCAAGGTCGACGCGGATCGGGCCGAAGGGCGATTTCCACGACAAGCCGAAACCCGCTGAAACACGAATCCTGTTGGATTTGAAGATCGGATTTTCCGCGTTGGTATCCGCGTTGATGTCGAACAGGCTGCCGAAATCGGTCCATACCCGGCCGGTCACCCCGAATTCGCGCGGCAATCCCAGCGGGAAGCCTTGGGTCAGCGAGCCGACATAGTAGACGTTGCCGCCCAGCGCCTCGTCCGTGTTCTCGTCGCGCGGGCCGATGCCGCCCGTGGCGAAGCCGCGCAGATTGTCGCCGCCGACGTAGAACCGATCTTCGATCGCCACCGGCTGGCCCAGGCCTATGATGTCGCCGGTCTCGCCGGTGGCGCTCGCCACCCAATCCGGCGCCCAGGCATGGAACACGCCGCCGGAGATCGAGGTGCGGATATAGCGCGCATCGCCGCCGAGGCCGGCGAGATCGTTGCCAAGCTGCACAAACCAGCCGGCGGTCGGATCACTGGGGTTGTCGCGCTTGTCGTAGAGCAAGGTCTGGCCCACCGCCGACGTAAGGCGATAACCCGCCTGTTCCTGGACATAGATCGAAGCGGGCGCGGTACAGCCGAAGGAGCCATAGAATGTCGCGGTCGTGTTGGAGTTTTCGGCGGTGCAGATGTCGTAAATGCGATCTTCACGTAAGGTGTATTTCAAGGTCTGGCGCAGCGCATCGCTGATCTGATAGCCGGCGCGGACGTCGCCGCCCACCGTGAACTGGCTGAAGCCGGCAAAGTCCTGGTTGTCGCGCTGTATGACGAACAGATCGAAGCCCACCGCCAGGTTGCGGTCCTCGAAGTAGGGATCGGTGAAGCTGATGTTGCCCTGTTGCGAACGGAACGAAGCCACCGTGTCGACGCGCAGATCGTAGCCCTTGCCGAGCAGGTTGCGCTCATGAACGCCGGCGTCGATCAACGGCCCGTCGGTGGTGGAGAAGCCCACGCCGAAGGTAAAGTCGCCGGTCGACTGTTCCTCGACGTCCACGTTGACGACGGTCTTGTCGGGCGCGCTGCCTTTGACGTTGGTGACGGTGACCTTCTTGAAGAAGTTGAGGTTCTTGATGCGCTGCTCCGAGCGCTGCATCTTGGTGGTGTTGAAGGCGTCGCCTTCGGCGAGACGCATTTCCCGGCGGATCACGCTGTCGAGTGTGCGCAGATTGCCGTTAATGTCGATGCGTTCGACGTAGACGCGCGGACCTTCCTTGACCACGTAGCTCACGTCGATGGTGTGGGTGTCGGCGTTGCGGTGCGCCTGCGGCTGGATGTCGACGAAGGCGAAGCCGCGGTTGCCGAGCGCGTCGCTCAAGAGGGTGATCGACTTGTCGATCTGGTCGGCGTTGTACCAGTCGCCCTCGCGGGTGGTGAGGAGCGCCTTGAGGCCGGCGGGATCGACCTCAGGCAGCTGGTTGGTGAGATCGATCTTGCCGAAATGATAGCGCTCGCCCTCCTCGACGGTGAAGGTGACCATGAAGGCGTCGCGCGACGGCGTCAGCTCCGCCACCGCCGAGACCACGCGGAAATCGGCATAGCCCTCGGAGAGATAGAATTTGCGCAGCAATTCGCGGTCATAACTGATGCGGTCGGGATCGTAGGTGTCGGCCGAGCTGAGGAAGCGCCACCAACGCGATTCCTTGGTTTCCAGCACCTCGCGCAAGTGGTCGGAATCGAAGCGGTGGTTGCCGACGAAACTGATGCTCTTCACGCCGGTGAAGTCGCCCTCGTTGATCTCGAACACCAAATCGACCCGGTTCTGCTCGAGCTGGACGATCTTGGGTTCGACCGTGGCGGCGAAACGGCCGTTGCGGCGATAGAGATCCAGGATGCGCGCGACGTCGCTCTGCACCTTCTGGCGGGTGTAGACCGTGCGCGGCTTGAGCTGGATTTCCGACAACAGCGTGTCGTCCTTGAGTTTCTTGTTGCCCTCGAAGGCGATCCGATTGATCACCGGATTCTCGACCACGTGGACGATGAGCGCGTTGCCCTCGCGCCGGAGCGTCACGTCGGTGAACAGGCCGGTGGCAAACAGGGTTTTCAGCGACTGGTCGAGGCGTTCGGAACTGAATGGATCGCCCGGGGCGACCTGGAGATAGGAGCGCACGGTCTCGGGTTCGACGCGCTGCGTGCCCTCGATGCGGATCTCCTCGATGGTGCCGCCGGTCTGCAGCTGCGTCTGCGCGGGCGCCTGCGCCCAGGCAGGCACCAACGCCGCCGCGAGCAGGAATGCCGCGATGGCGACGGCGCGCGCAACGCCGACCAGATTCCGCAAAACTCCCCCCCGTCCCCGAATTTCTACCCCTCCACCCGACTTAGGAAACCAGGCCCTTCAGGAACTTGATCCACCCCAAATGCACGATGTCGTTCCAGGTGGCGAAAACCATCAGGGTCAGCACCAGCGCCAGACCCAGGCGGAATCCATATTCCTGCGCGCGCCGACCCAACGGCCGGCCGCGAACGGCTTCTGCGAAATAGAACAACAGATGGCCGCCATCAAGGATGGGGATGGGAAACAGGTTGATGAGGCCGAGATTGACCGACAACACCGACATGAACCATATCATCGCGACCACGCCGCCCTGGGCGACTTCGCCCGACATCTGGGCGATGCGCAACGGGCCGCCGATCTCGTCGGCCGGGCGCGCGCCGATTGCCATTTGCCACACCGCGGTCAGCGTGCCGGTGGTGAGGTTCGCGGTCTCGACCGTCGCCTGCCACAACGCCTCGACCGGGTTGCGGCGGAGATAGTTGACGCCGTTACGCTCGATACCCAGCAGGCCGAAGGTATGCTGGTTGCCGAAACGGTCGGTGACGGTGGTGATGCGCGGCGTGATCGCAAGCGACACCGTGCCGTCGCCGCGCCGTACTTGGATGTCCATGGGCGTGCCGGTGTTGAGGCGCACGTCGCGCTGGACTTCCTCGAAGCGCTGAATCGCATGGCCGTCGATGCCGATGATGGTGTCGCCGGCCTTGAGCCCGCCGACTTCGGCGGCGCTGCCGGGCTCGATTTGGCCGATCTCGGGCGGCGTGAAGGGCTCGCCGACGGTGGCGAACAGCAGGCTAAGCGCCACCACGGCGAAGATGAAATTGGCCCCCGGCCCCGCCGCCACCACGGCGATGCGCTGCATCAGCCGCTTGTGATGGAAGGAGACCGCCTTGTCGGCCGCGCTCATCTGCTCGAGGCTTTCGGGCGAAGCCATCGAGGCGGGATCGGCGTCGCCGAACATTTTGACGTAGCCGCCCAGCGGAACGGCGCTGAGTTTCCAGCGCGTGCCGACCTTGTCGGTCCAGCCGAAGATCTCGGGGCCGAAGCCGATCGAGAACACCTCGATGCGAACGCCGTTCCACCGCGCCACCAGGTAATGGCCGAGCTCGTGCACGAAGACGAGCACCGTCAGCACGATCAGGAAAGGGACGATATAGCCGAGTCCACCCGTAAAAATGCCCATACTCAAGGAACTCCGATCCGGTCCGAGTCGCCGCGGGGCGCTAGATTAGCAAAAAATGGCCGAATCGAGCGGTTAAAAGCGCTTCATATTATCCTGCTGTCAGAAGGACTTGACAGACAGGAATCAGCCCCCCGCCAAACGCCATAGCAGCGGCGACTCGCCGGCGAGCCGGGACAGCAACCCCAGAGCGAGGACGGCGGCCAGCAGACTATCGAGCCGGTCGAGCAGCCCGCCATGGCCGGGGATCAGCTGGCCGGCATCCTTGACGCCGTAATGCCGCTTGGCCAGCGATTCGATGAGGTCGCCCGCTTGCGCGGCCAGCCCGAGGGCGAGGCTCACCGGCAGCAGCAACGCCACCGGGGCTTGGGCCAGCCAGGCCGTAGCTGCGGCCACCAGACCGGTTCCGGCCAGGCCGCCGAAAAACCCCGCCCAGGTCTTGTTGGGCGAAAGCCGCGGCGCGAGTTTCGGCCCGCCGATGGCATGACCGGCGGCGAAGGCACCGATGTCGCTGGCCCAGACCAGCGCCAGCAGCCAGAACACGGTCGCCCGCCCACCGGGCAAGGCCGATAACCACAGGAAAGAGGCGACCGCCATGGCGAGATAGAACGCGCCCGCCCCCGGCCAGAACGGATCCTTCCAGCCGCGTAGCCGGGCGAGCAGCCACACCCCGAGGCCGCCGATCAGCGCCGCTGCGATCGCCAGCCGGATATGGCCGATGCCGGACAGGGAAGCCGCGGCAATCGGCGTCGCCATCATCAGTGCCGCCGGCGGCCGCCAGGCGCCGCCCGACAGCCGCGCCCATTCCAAGCCCATGCCGGCGGCCGCCGCCACCACAACTATAGATAGAAACGGCCAGCCCAGCCACACCGCCGCCAGCGCCGGCGGCGCCAGCACCAACGCGGAGACGATGCGGATCTTGAGATTGTCGGCGCTAGACGCTGCCAACGGAAGCGCCGTAACGGCGTTCGCGGCCGTGATAGTCGCGCAGAGCCTGTTCGAGGTCGTCGCGGGCGAAATCGGGCCACAGCGTCTCGGTGAACACCAGCTCGGCATAGGCGCTTTGCCACAGCAGGAAATTGCTGATGCGCTGCTCGCCGCTGGTGCGGATCAGCAGGTCGGGATCGGGAATGTCGGAGGTGAAGAGGTGGCGGGAAAAGCAGGCCTCGTCCACCTGTTCGGGCGTGAGCGCGCCCGACGCCGCCGCCTCGGCGATGGCGCGCGCCGCACGGGCGATCTCGGCGCGACCGCCATAATTGAGCGCGATCGAGAGATGAAGGCGGTCGTTGCCGCGCGTCAGATTTTCGGCGTTGCCGATAAGCGTGACGATATCGGGCGCGAGCTTGTCCCACGCGCCGATCACCCGCACCCGCACGCCGTTCTTGTGCAGCTCGGCGATCTCGCCGCGCAGGTAATGGCGCAGCAGGCCCATCAAATCGTCGATCTCGCCGCTCGGCCGCTTCCAGTTCTCCGAGGAGAATCCAAACAATGTCAGATACTTAATGCGGAGCTCGACCGACGCCGCGACCGCGCGCCGCACCGCCTCGGCGCCGTTCTTGTGGCCGGCGATGCGCGGCAAACCCCGCGCCTTGGCCCAGCGGCCGTTGCCGTCCATGATGATCGCCACATGCGCCGGAGGCGCCGGGCTATTGGCATCGTCGTTGATCGTCATCAGACCGACAGGATCTCCTTGTCCTTCTGCTGAAGCATAGCATCGACACGCTTGATGGTGTCATCGGTCAGCGTCTGCACGTCCTTTTCCAGCTTGCGGTGCTGGTCCTGCGACAGCTTGCCGTCCTTCTCCTGCTTCTTCAGGCTTTCCATGCCCTCGCGCCGCACGTTGCGCGCGGCGACGCGCGCCTGCTCGGCGTATTTGGCGGCCACCTTGGTCAACTCCTTGCGGCGCTCCTCGGACAGCTCGGGCAGCGGCACGCGCACCAGCTGTCCGTCGCTCATCGGGTTGACGCCCAGCCCGGCTTCGCGGATCGCCTTTTCGACGTGCTTGACCATGCTCTTGTCCCACACCTGCACGGTGACCAGGCGCGGTTCGGGCACGCTGACCGAACCCATCTGGCTCAAGGGCATGGTCTGTCCGTAGGCCTCGACCATGACCGGATCGAGCATGTTGGCCGAGGCGCGGCCGGTGCGGATGCCGGCGAATTCTTTGCGCAGCGCCTCGAGCGCGCCGTCCATGCGCTTCTTCAACGCCGCCACCGCCGGATCGTCGCTCATGCCCTCGCCCCTTCCTCGGTGATGATGGTGAAGCGGCCGCGGCCCTTCACCGCCTCGGCGAAACCGCCGTCATTGTGGATCGAAAACACCAGGATCGGAATCTTGTTCTCGCGCGCGAGCGAGATCGCCGCTGCGTCCATCACCTGCAGGTCGCGCGACAGCACATCGAGATAGGAGAGCTTGTCGAAGCGCGCGGCGGTCTTGTCCTTCTTCGGATCGGCGCTGTAGACGCCGTCGACCTTGGTCGCCTTCATCAGCGCCTGACATTGGGTTTCGGAAGCCCGCAGCGCGGCAGCGGTGTCGGTGGTGAAATACGGGTTGCCGGTGCCGGCGGCGAAGATGACGACGCGGCCCTTTTCCATGTGGCGCACGGCGCGGCGGCGAATATAGGGCTCGCACACCGCCTGCATGGCGATGGCGGATTGCACCCGCGTCGGCACGCCCACCCGTTCGAGCGCGCTTTGCATGGCAAGCGAATTGATGATGGTCGCCAGCATCCCCATGTAGTCGGCGGTCGAGCGTTCCATGCCCGAGGCGGCGCCCGCCAATCCCCGGAAGATGTTGCCGCCGCCGATGACCAGCGCCACCTGCACGCCTAGGCCGTGGACGGTCTTGATCTCGCCCGCGAGTCGGTTGACGACCGCCGGGTCGAGTCCGTGGCCCTGTTCGCCCATCAGCGCCTCACCCGAAAGCTTCAACAGCACCCGGCGGTATTTGATGCCCGGCGAAGGATTGGGCAGTTTGCTGACGGCGGTATCGGCTGGCATGGGGCTGGAATTAGCACATCTGGCGAAAATCGTCTCGTCTCACAGACCTGTTCCTGCGAACCCCGGCCCCGGCCCTTCCCCTTGAGAGACGGTCTCCCGGCAATCCGCAAGCTGTGGGGGCGGTTCGGTCATCTGAGCGGCGGAAGCCGTTCGTCGAACCAATCCATCGCCAAAGTAAAAGGGCCGCGAAAGATCGCGGCCCTTTGGTCTTTTGGTTTCGCTGCGCTAGATCGCCGGCTTATTGCCAGTGTCCATCGACCCAGACATAGCCGTTGCTGCTTTGCTGCCATTGTCCGGGAACCCACATCCCCATCTGTTGATTGGGCCGATTCTCGTAATGTCCGGCAAGCCAGGTCCACTTGGTGCCGGTCCAGCCCCAATGGCCGGGCTGCCAATAAACCGTCGGGCCTGGCGCGGGCGGAATGGTTTCGGCCAAGGGCGGCGGCGGCGCGTTCGGCGCGATATAAATGGTTCGTTCATCCGGCGCTTGCGGCGGAATGGCGGTGTAGCCGGGCGGCGGGTTTGGCGGCGGCGACTGGTAGGTGCCGCAGCCGGCGGCCAGCAGCGCCAGGGCGGAAACGGTCAAGATCGGCAAATATCGGTTGCGCATGAAAACCTCCATTGGAGAGATTGAACCTAGGCCCGGCCATCACCCGTGTCAGGCTTCGGAATATACTCATGGGTGATTCGGAGGCTTTGCCGCGGCCGGGCGAGCCATGATGCTGGAATTAGCCATACACGACCAGACCGTCACCCTTATGCCGGGTGCTTAATTTTTTATGGGACGCTTATTTATTCAACTCGCGATCGGCCTCGATCCTTAATGCGCAACAGCCCTTCTATGGGACGACGGCATAAGCCGCCTGTCCGAAGATCGGGATTCCGGCAATGGCGACACGAAACGAGTTCGACGATTACCAATGGGCCGCCGCGCGCAGACCGCAGCCGCCGAAACCGGCCGAAGATTCCGATCCGTCCGCGGCTGAGCCGACGCTGAAGGAAACCGTCCTGGATCTGGCATTGACGCTCGGCGGCATCGTCGGGGTGTTCCTGCTGCTGTTCGTTTGCCTGCACTTGCTGGGAGGGTAGATGAGCGAGCAAAATCCGCTTCCCTGCACCTGCGGCAATGGAGCGCCGGTCTATGAGGCCGACAACGCGACCAACGCCGCCGTTTTGCAATGCAGCCATTGCCGCCGCTGCGTTTGCGGCTATGGAAAAGAAGAAGTCTTGCGGATGTGGAACGGCGCCATGGCGACCTTCGCGCCGCGGCGAAACGAAAGTACCAAACCCTTGGGCGCCGAAGTCTAGCGCTTCAGCGTCGCGGCGACTTCGGCGGCAAAATCCGCCTGTTCCTTCTCGATCCCCTCGCCCAGCGCGAAGCGCGCGAAGCCCGCGACATGGACCGGGGCGCCGGCCTCTTTCGCCGCCGCCTCAACCACCTTGGTCACCTTGCTCTCGCCGTCGATGACATAGAGCTGTTCCAGCAGCACCACGTCCTCGTAGAATTTCTTGAGGCGGCCTTCGACCATCTTGTCGATGATGGCGTCGGGCTTGCCCGAAGCCTTGGCCTGCTCGCGCAACACGCCGCGTTCGCGCTCAAGCGCGTTGCCGTCCACGTCCTTGACGGCGAGGAATTGCGGATTGGACGCCGCCACATGCATGGCGAGGTTGCGCCCGAGATGCCCGTGCTTCTCCGGCGTATCGGTTTCGAGCGCCACCAGCACGCCGATCTTGCCCAGGCCGGGGGCGAGCGCCGCGTGCATATAGGCGGCCACCGTGCCCTGCTTCACCGACAGTTTTTTGGCGCGGCGCAGATTCATGTTCTCGCCGACGGTGGCGATCATATGGGTGAGCTCCTCGCCCACAGAGCGGCCCGATCCGGGAAACGGCGCCGCCTTGAGCTTCTCGACGTCGTCGCCGAGATCGAGCGCCAGGCCGGCGATGGTTCGCACGAAATTCTGGAACTGTTCGTTGCGGGCGACGAAATCGGTTTCGGCGTTGACCTCGACCAACGCGCCGGCATTGCCCTTGACCGCGAAGCCCACCAGCCCTTCGGACGCCACGCGCCCGGCCTTTTTCGCCGCCGCCGCCAGGCCCTTTTTCCTGAGCCAGTCGACCGCGGTTTCGAGATCGCCCTGGTTTTCCGCGAGCGCGCGCTTGCAGTCCATCATGCCGGCGCCGGTTTTCTCGCGCAGCTCCTTCACCAGCGCGGCGGTGATTTCGGCCATCGGATTCTCCTAAACGCTCACGCCGCCGGGGCTTCGCCGGCGCCCTCGGGCTTGGCTTCCGGCAACGCCTCGACCGGCGGATTGACCCGCGCGCCCGGATCGGCGGCGCTCTGCTCCGCCTGCAAGCCGTCGAGCACCGCGCCCGAAACCAGCTCGCAATAGAGGTGGACGGCGCGCATGGCGTCGTCGTTGCCCGGGATGGGATAAAGAATCCCGTCGGGCGTGGAATTGCTGTCGAGGATGGCGACCACCGGAATCTTGAGCCGGTTGGCTTCCTGCACCGCGATCGCCTCTTTGTTGGTGTCGATCACGAACAGGATGTCGGGCAGCCCGCCCATTTCCTTGATGCCGCCGAGCGCGCGTTCGAGCTTGTCGCGGTCGCGGGTCAATTCCAGCAGCTCGCGCTTGGTCAGGCCGCTTTCGGGCGCGTTGATCTTCTCGTCGAGATCCTTGAGGCGCTTGATCGACGCCGAGATGGTCTTGAAGTTGGTGAGCATGCCGCCGAGCCAGCGGTGGTTGACGTAATACTGGCCGCAGCGCTTGGCCGCCTCGGCGATCGGCTCCTGCGCTTGGCGCTTGGTGCCGACGAACAGGATGCGGCCGCCGCCCGCCGCCACGTCGCGCAGCGCCTGCAGCGCCTTGTGCAGCAGCGGCACGGTTTCCTCGAGATTGATGATGTGCACGCCGTTGCGCACGCCGAAGATGTAAGGCGCCATCTTCGGGTTCCAGCGCCGCGTGTGGTGGCCGAAATGCACGCCGGCTTCCAAAAGCTGGCGCATGGAAAAATCGGGAATCGCCATGAGACAATCGTCCTTTTCCGGTTGATCCGCCGCGGGGTGAGAACCGGCCCTGCCCTATAGTGGGCGGAACCGGCACCGGAGCGGCCTCATCCGCATGCTTGCGGCGGGCCGCGATCCCCGCGTGAGGGGTGAAGTTAAGGTGCGTTTATGTACTGGGAAGGGCGGGATTTGGCAAGGGGGCGCAGGATGGAAGCGAAGCCCAGGCCCGGCCGAAATACCGCAGAAAATTGAGCAAAAGCCTAGATTAACGAACTGGGTGGGTGGTCCAATTCGATCTAGCATTCCACGCGTCAATCCGCTGGCGCAAGGAACCCGGCATGCTCGACGAAGCCTTCCTGTGGGGCGCCGATCAGGTCTGCACCATGGCCGACATCAGCGGCCTGGCGAAAGGCTTCGGGCTGAGGCCGGGCGGGATCTGCATCTTCAGTGGCAGCTATTGGACGAGCGCCGTCTTCTGGGCGGCAAGCGCGATGGTGGCGCTGCTGGTGATGACCAACCTCCGGCAGAAATAGACCGTCTTATCCGGCAACGCTTGCCGCCGAAGCATCGCCGTTTTTCGCGAGCTTGGCGCGCGCCTCGGTTAAAACACTTGAGAGCCAGACCGACTTAAAGCCCCGAAGCGGGAATTTTGCGGCGTTCTCGGCTATGCTGGCCGCTCGGCCATCGCGAACCAACGCGGGCACACGAGGACAAAAGGGGAAACCATGGGCAAAAAGCACGATAAGCTTCTCTTGAGCGTCATAGCCTGGATATTGTTTCTCGGCGGCGCGCTTGGCTTCGCGATCGGCTTGCACGGATTAATTGCCGGCATTCCCCAGCCGGCGGATTTCGGCGTTCGGCGAATCGGAACCGGGCTGTGGCTGCTGTTCTCCGCCGTGACCATCTACCTCAGAAACCGGATTTAGTTTTGGCGACATGAGTCACCCATCCGCCGCGAACCAGCGCGGTAGAAGGCAAAAATGACGAAGGGAGAATCGCATGAACTGGTCTTTTGTTACGCCGATTATGCTGCTGTGCATCTCAAACGTTTTCATGACCTTTGCCTGGTATGGCCAATTCAAATACCCGGCGACATCCCTCTGGCTGCTGGTGCCGATAAGCTGGGGGATCGCTTTCTTCGAGTACTGCTTCGCCGTGCCGGCGAACCATATCGGACATACGGTTTATTCCGCAGCCCAGCTCAAGACGATGCAGGAAGTCATCACGCTCGCCGTGTTCGCGGTATTTTCCGTGCTGTATCTCGACGAGCCGTTGAAATGGAATCAAATCCTCTCCTTCGGCTTCATCGTGTTGGCCGCTTATTTCGCTTTCGAGAAATTTTAGCGCGCGAAAATTCGAATCGACGCGCGACCTCCGGGCCGGTCAACCGTCACTTGGGCGGCGCGTTGTAAAGCCCGCGCAGGCTTCCCTCGTCTGCCCAGGCGATATCGCCGATCTTCCAGACGCCCTGGAGCTTCACGAGCTGAAGCGTAACCGTCATCGGCTTGCCGCCATTCTGAAAGCTCACCACGCCCGTCGCCTTGCCGTCGTCCGCGTTCTGCACCCGGATGTCGACCGCCGCGATCCGCCAATCCTGCGCGTCGACGAACGGATCGCCGTCGAGCACCGGCGTCTCGCCGCGCCTGGCCGCCGCGTCCTGATCCTTGATGATCAGCGCGGCGAGCGACGGCTCGAAATAGCGGCGGATCTTGGCGTGGGTATCGAGCGGAAGCCCCAACGCCTTGGCCGGATCGCCGATATAATGTCCGTAGATCGCATGAAGAAAGGCCGCGGGCGATTGCCCGGCGGCGGCGCCTTGGCCCGGAGCCGCGAACAGCACCGCCAGGAGAAGCATAACAGCCGTCCCCCAAGAAGCGCCTTTGCAAGCGGCGCGCGGCATCGCCATCGATTCCTCCGGTCAAGCCAATGGCCGGCTTGCAGCCAAGCCGGCCATTGACGAGCCTACACGCCGACGGGCGGCGAAGATAGCGTGCGGCCGGCGCCTACGGGTCGAACCGCAAGCGCCGGCTGCCCGCGTGCTACTGCTTCACGATGATGTTGTTCTGCACGCCTTTCACGCCATCGGTGTTCGAGGCGATCTGAGCTGCCTGGTCCTTCTGCGTGCGGTTGCTGACGAAGCCCGAGAGCTGCACCGTGCCCTGCATGGTCTCGACGCCGATCTCGAAGCCCTTCAGCGACTGCTCCTTGACGATGTTGGCCTTGACCCGGGCGGTGACGGCCGAATCGCCGGTGTATTGGCCGGCGGTTTCCTGCCCGTTGACCGTGGCGCAACTGGCCAGCGGCAACGCCAAGGCGAAGGCGAGCGTCAAAATGGTCAGCGGATTCTTCCTCGTCATAAACATTCTCCCTGGACTGTGAGCAAAACGCGATCCGGCTGGAACGCAACCGGCCATGGAGCGAAGCATCGCGGCCGAATATGGCGGCAATGGGGGGCTGAATATGACCACAATGTGATGCGGTGGAACGCGGCACCTGACGTGCGAAGGCAATCGAAAGGACCGCGCCGCCATTGATTTTGGCATGTCGCGTCGTAGGATGCGGAACCCGCGCGGCGCACGCCGCGCAAGACCCGACACGGATAGCGGCATGGCGGCAGGCGCGAATCTCCGGTTATCCGGCACAGGCCGGAGCCGGTTGTTTCGCGCGATTGCGGTTCTCCTGCTGCTGGCATTGCCGGCGGCGTTTTCGCTGCGCGCCCATGCCGCCGATGAGCTGCGCTATTTCCGCATCGGCACCGCCGCCACCACCGGAACCTATTTCCAGATCGGCGGCATGCTCGCCAACGTCATTTCCAAGCCGCCCGGTTCGCGCGATTGCGACCAGGGCGGCAGCTGCGGCGTGCCCGGGCTGGTGGCGGTGGCGCAAGCCACGGCCGGCTCGGTCGAGAATGCGACCGAGGTTTCATCGGGCGCGCTTGAATCGGCGCTGGTCCAGTCCGAGATCGCGCATTGGGCCTATGGCGGAAGCTGGCCGCCGGCGCCCGCCTGCGCCGTTCCCCCTCCCGCCGCGCAGCAACCCGGCGACGCAGCGCAAACCAGCCCGGCGCCGCCGCCAAGCCAGAACCCCGCGCCGCCGCCGCCCGGCCCGCTCAAAAACCTGCGCGCGATCGCCGCGCTCTTTCCCGAATACGTCCATGTCGTGGTGCGCGCCGAAAGCGGCATCCGCCGCCTCGCCGATCTCAAGGGCAGGCGCGTGGCGCTGGGCGAGCCCGGATCGGGCACGCTGGCCGATGCGCGCCTGGTGCTCGAGGCCGCCGGGCTTTCCGAATGCGACCTCACGCCGAGCTACCGGCGGCTGGCGCAATCGGCGGAAGCCTTGCGCCGCGGCGATATCGACGCGCTCATCCTGGTCGCGGGATATCCGGTGCCGGCGGTGGCCGATCTTGCCTCGCTGGTCAAGGTGCGGCTGCTGCCGCTGCCGGCGGGGTTTGCGCGCGCGCTGCACGCCAAATATCCGTTCTTCGCCGGCGGGGCGATTCCGGGCGCGACATATCCCGGCATCGACAAGGAGACGCAATCGGTCGCGGTGACGGCGCTGTGGATCGTGCGCGCCGAAACGCCCGACGATCTGGTCTACGCCATCACCGCGGCGCTGTGGCAACCGGCCTCGCGCCGCATCCTCGACGGCGGCCACCCAGCGGGCAGAGACATTGTCCTCGCCAACGCACTGACCGGTTTCGACCTGCCGCTTCATCCCGGCGCGGCGCGCTATTACCGCCAGCTCGGGCCGGAGAAAAAACCTTAACTAGACCGCCGGCGCGTTCTTGGCGTGCAGCGCCATGCCGATCAGCGCCACGCCGCCGAACACCAGATCGATGCCGACCAGCAGCCCGAGCGCCCAGACGGCAGTGCCGGGCAGACCGGCGAAAATGACGCCGGCCAGCACCAGGTCGATCACGCCGTTCAGCACCAGCCAGAACCAGCGGCCCGACAAGGCGCGCTTGTGATCGAGCGCGAACAGGATCGAGAGCACGCCCTCGACCGCGAAAAAGGCGATCAGCACCAGGGTGAGCGAAACCGCGCCGCCGACCGGCCAGCCGATCAGGATGATGCCGACCACGATGCCGAGCACGGCCGACAGCAGCGACCACCAGAATCCCGGCGCGTGCTTCATCCAGAAAGTGGCGGCGAGGCCGACGATGCCGCTGATGAGAAAGAGCCAGCCCAGGAATATCGCCACCGCCAGGGTAGCCAAGACTGGAACAAAGATCGCCGCCATGCCGAGGATCACCAGCACGATGCCCTCGATCAGAAACGCGACCCAATGCTGGCGCAACGCCTTGCTTGCATCGATCATCGACATGACGAACCTCCCCCGGTTGTTTTCATTCGGTTGGCGGCCAGGATGTGCCTTTTCCGCGCCGCGAACAAGCCGCTCACTTTTGGCCGGGCAGCTCGTCCTCTTCGACGATGGTGAAGCGGTAATAGGCGTCGTCGATGGTGGCCATGGCGCGCTCGTGCCATTTGATCCGCGCCTGGTCGAAGCCGTCGAACGGTCCGTATTTCTCGGCCGTGCCGGGTTTCATGCGCTTGAACGCGGCGTCGAGATAAAGCCCGCCGACGACGTAATATTTCACGGCATCACCGGCGCGCCCGCATCGATCGAATCCGCCGCCAGCTGCGAGTCCAAAAGCCGGCCGTAGCGGCCGAGCATCCACACGATGCGCTCGAGCAGGCTGGTGAGCGCGTAGAGGCTAGCGCGGTCCTCGGACGACAAGCCCTGATCGGTGGTCATCACCCGGCGGCGCAGCGCCTCGACCAGGCTGCCGCGGTCGGAGGTGAATTGCCGCAACAGCGCGACGTCCTCGCGGTCGCGGCCGGAAACCGCGTCGTTGGCGGTGAACAACAGCGCGGTCAGCCCCTCGACGATGTTCTCCACCAGCGAGCGCATCGCCGCGGTGGCGAAAGGTTGCGCGAGAATGCCGGCGAGCTCGTTCATCGATTCGTGGATCGAGACCAGCAGATCGTTGCAGCTGCGCCGGTCCGCGGCGCGGTCGAGCAGGTCGCGGTTGGCGCCGCTATCCGCCAGATCGTCGAGAAACCGCCGCACCGCCTCGAGCAGCGCCGCCGCCACCGGCAGGATCGCGTTGCGGTCGAGCCGGCGCTCGATTTCGTCGAGATGGCTGCTGAAGCCCAGGCAAACCGGCAGTAGGCGGAAGATGCGCGCCTGTTCGCGATCCACCAGCGCGAGCGCGGTCTCGGGCTCCTTCAGCGCCTCGTTGTAGATGAAGCGCGGGCGCGACAGATCCTCCTCGGGCGTCGGCGGCGTCACGCGCTCGAGCCAGGGCAGCAGGGCGCGGGCGAAGACGATCTGCACCACCACCGCCGCGAGCTGGCAGGCGAGATAGACGAGCGCCACCTGGCGCGCCGGGGAATCGCTCAAGGCGCGCGCGCCGTGCAGCAGCAGCGGCAGATCGAAGATGCGCTCGGCGACATAGAGCGGCACCAGCAGCACCACGCCCAATATCTTGAACAAGGATTGCATCTGGGGCAGATGGCGCGGCCTGCCGGACAGCTTGAAGCCCACGAAAAAGCTGGCGATGCCCGAGCCGAAACAGGCGCCGAACACCACCAACGTCGATTGATCGAGCGTCGAGATGCCGGCTGCGGCCAGGGCGGTGACGACGACGCCGACCGTGGCCGAGGATTGGACGAGGATCGCCATCGCCGCGCCGGCCGCGATCGCGGTCGGGACGGTGCGCCCTTCCGAGGCGAGGAAATCGCGCGACCAGGCGCCGCTGTTCATGCCGCCCGAGGTGCTGCGCATGATCTCGAGACCGAAGAATATGAGCGCCACGGCGAACAGCACCGAAACCAGCGGCCGCCAGCGCGGCGCGCGGTCGAGATTGAGGTAGAAGCACAAGCCCGAAATCGCCAACAGCGCGAAGATGAAGAGGTGCAGGCTGATGGCGGCGGCGAACACCAAGAGCGAGGTGCCGACATTCGACCAGGCCAGGATCGGCGCCGCATCGGCCGCGCCGAGCAGCCCGGTCTGCGCCAGGCTGACGAGGATGATGGTGACGGCGTTGGTGCTTTGCGTCAGCGCGCCCGACAGGGCGCCGATGACCGCGCCGAACACCGGATGCGAGGCCGCACGCGACACCCAATGCTGCATGCGCCGCCCGGTCATCTGGCCCATGGTGACGCGCAGGTTCTTCACCCCGATGAAGAACAGGCCCAATCCGGCCAGCAGGGAAAGGACGGCGTCGATGCTCATCGTGTCACGCGGTAACCGCAGCCCCCTACCGTAGCCCCTGACGTGCGAAGAACCTTGAAGGCCAAGCGCAACACATATCAGTGCGCGCGCGGTGTGTGAACCCTTCCCGTAGCAAAGAAGATGTGCTGCGTAGCACCTGACGTGCGAAGCTTAGGGGAATCAGCGCATCGGCGTCGTGCGAAGGGTAAGAGAGCCCGTAGCACCTGACGTGCGAAGGGTAAGAGAAGGTTCATCGGCGGGGCTTAAAGTTGTACTGTCGGCAAGGGGGAGGAACGCGATGGCCGGTAATGCTCTGTTGGCTTTCCGCCGCCGGCTCAACCCGTATTTCGACGACGACGCGCGGCAGACCCCGGCGGTGCGGGTGTTCAACATCCTGCTGGCGACGCTGATCGTCGTCAACGTCGGCGCGGTGATCCTGGAATCGGTCGACGCCATCCGCGAGGCCCACCGCGAAACCTTCCGCTGGATCGAGCACATCGCCACCTCGGTGTTCGTGGTCGAATACGTGCTGCGCGCCTGGACTTCGGTGGACCGCGTCAGCGGCGCTTTTCGCGACCCGTTCTGGGGACGGCTCAAATACCTGCGCGGTTTTTTCGCGCTGGTCGATTTGGTGGCGGTGCTGCCGGCGGTTTTGGGCCTGCTGGGCGCCGCCGATTTCCGCGTGCTGCGGCTGCTGCGGCTGTTGCGCATGCTCAAACTCACCCGCCATTCGACCATCTTCGGCCTGATCGGGGCGGTGATCCGCGAGGAAGCCCAGGCCATCGGCGCGGTGGTGTTCGTGCTCTGCCTCATTCTCACCTTGAGCGCCTCGCTGATGTACATGATCGAGGGCGAGGCTCAGCCCTTGGTGTTCGATTCCATCCCGGCGGCGATGTGGTGGGCGGTCGAAACCATCACCACCGTGGGCTATGGCGACATGGTGCCGGTGACCGTGGCCGGCCGCATTTTGGGCGGCATCGTTTCGGTGCTCGGGATTCTGAGCTTCGCGATGTTCTCCGGCATCATCACCGTGGGATTCATGGAGCAGCTGAAGCTGCGCCGCGCGCAATACCAGCGGCTGGTCGACCGGCGGGTGGCCAAAGGGCGGCTCAACGAGGCCGACATGGTGGAGATGGAACGTCTCGGCGACAGGCTCGGATTGCCCGAGGATGAGGCCGAGGAAACCATCATCGAGGCGGAAGAGCATGCCGTAGCACCTGACGTGCGAAGGCAAACCTACAAGGACGCGCCCAAACGAAAACGCCGGAAGCACAAGCGCAGAAGTTAATCCGCGCCGTTAACTCCCCACGATCTCGAGCTGCACGTCCACGTTGTTGCGCGTGGCGTGGGAATAGGGGCAGATCAGTTCGTGCGCGGTTTGCGCCAGCGCAGCGAGCTCGGCCTGCTTCAGGCTTTTGTCCTCGACGCGCAGCTTGACGGCAAGGCCGAAGCCGCCGCCCTCGCGCGGGCCGATCGAAACCGCGCAGGTGATTCGCGCCTTGGACGCGTCCTGCTTGTGCTGCCGGCCTGCGAAATCGAGCGCGCCGCCGAAACAGGCGGCATAGCCCGCGGCGAACAGATGCTCGGGCGTGGCGGTGTTGGGCTTGCCAGGGCCGCCCATCGCCTTCGGCACCGAGAGATCGGCCGAAACGATGTGGTCGTCGGTTTCGGTGTGCCCGTTGCGCCCGCCGACGGCGGTTGCAGTGGCGGTAAAAAGCGGCTTGATTTTGTCGACCATGTGCGGGGCCTCCGGTTGAAACTTAAAGAGCAACATCATCATTAATTAGGGAATTATAAGCTTAAGTCCCTTACCCGAGAAAACGCTCCATCTTAGCGACTAACCGGCGTTCATTTCTGATCTCGCATTCCCAAATTACCAGCGCCCGCCAGCCTCGTTTCCTGATGGCCGCAAGCTGCTCGGCGTCACGCTCGACATTGCGCGCGAGTTTCCGGTGCCAGAAGGCGCGGTTAGACGCGGGGACGGTCGCGCGGCGGCAACCTTTGTGCTGATGCCAAAAGCAGCCGTGAACGAATATCGCCTTTTGCCGACTCGGAAAGGCAATATCCGGTTTTCCGGGCAGATCGCGGCGGTGTAGCCGAAAACGATAGCCCAAGCGATGCGCCAGCCGTCGGACAATCATTTCGGGTTTTGTGTCACGACCCTTCACGGCCCGCATATTCGCGCTGCGGCGCTCTTTCGAGAGCTTGTCTGTCACTCGCTGAATTTCGTCTTGAGCCATGCCAGGACGGCTTTCTGATCGTCCTGTGTAGCGCTACGAACGCGCCCCTTAAGCCATGTGAGGCTAGGCCGTTCCGCCGTCAGGTTCTTCGCGCCTTCATTACACGTTGAGCAAAGCGTTCTCAGGTTCGACAGTTCGTCCTTGCCGCCGAGGCTTTTGTCTACGATGTGCCCGATGTGAAGGAGGGTCTTGCGTCCTGTGGCCGGGTCGATTTGATCGGGGCCGAGACCGCAATGCTGACAGGTGAAGCCGTTGCGGGCCAGGACTTCGGCCCGGAGCTTCTTCGAAATGTTCCGCGTGAAGGCAACGTCATGTTTGGCTGGCGGTTGTCCGTCCAAGCGGTATTCGTTCGGCCTGAGTTTCGCGTCATCCTTCTTCGACCGGATCGGCCAGCCTTCCTCGTCCCGAAGTTCGCGAAGGCGGCGCGCCCACTCGCTGACGCCGATCCCGGCAGCATCTCGAATCTGTATGGACGTTACGACCTGGCCGATATGAGCGAGCAGGAATTGCCGGATGCGCTCTTTGGAGCCGGGCTTACGCATTCCTGCGTTTCTTGGCCGGTTCTTGTTCCAGGGTTTCGAGGTAGCGAAGCAGTTGCTTCCCGACATAGCGCGTATAGACCGGTGGGATTGATTCGTTTATCTCGTTCTTTGTCATCCAGTCGATGCCCATAGCCGCCCGCGCGGCCGCAATTGAGCAGTTGCCGCCGCCCGTCACCTGTACAAAGTCCTTCCACTCGTTTGTTTTCCCGAAGTGAGATTTGCGGCGGTCGAAGGTGTGAACCTTCGGATGCTTACCGTGCGGCGGCTGGATTATCGGGAAACTTGCCTCAAACAATCGATGCCGAAGCACCCGCAGACCAGGGAACATGGTGCCGCAGAGAACGACTGGATTTCGAAGCGGTGCGCCATCGACATTTTCTATGACCCAAGGAAGCCCCGTCTTAATAAGCAAATTCCGCGTCGGCTCAATTAGCCGCGGCCACTCATCTGCATTACGATTGCGCTTCGCTAGATCGGAATATGACTGGCATGGCGGCGAGGCATGGATCGCGTCAAATTGGGCGATGAATGTCGCGGGAAGCGTGAGCGCGTCGGCCCGGAAAAACTGCAGCGGGTAATTCGGCTGGGGGTTAATATCTACTCCCACAACCTCAAAACCCGCGCGGCTGTAGCCCACGCCAGCTCCGCCAGCGCAGCAAAATAAATCTAGGAGCCTGGGTTTTCCGGATTTGCGTGACCGCAAATTCGGGAATGGTATCGGCAAGCTTTCGGAGATTTCAGTTTCTAGCGTCACTTATCCCCTCCCCGTGCAGGCTACCTGTTTGTACCTTCAGATCAAAGCCAATAAGGCACTAGATCGCATAGGAAAAATGACTATGTTCATGTTTTGTACCAAATCAAAAACATAGTGTCAACTAGGCGTTCGACTCGCTTCTCCGTCCCTACCCCTTCCTGATCATAAACACCAACACCCCGCCCGTTTCCTCGCGGCAATCCAACAGATGCGCGCCGGTGGTTTTGCAGAAATGCTCGAAGTCCTTCACCGCGCCGGGATCGGTGGCGTAGACGCGCAGCACCGCGCCCGGTTTCATCTCCTTCATCGCCTTGCGCGCCTTCAACACCGGCAGCGGGCATTTGAGCCCCTTGGCGTCGAGCGTGGCATCGGGCGAAAGCGGTATGGCGGCGGGTTGCGGCGTCATAGGACTCGTCCTTATAGCCTTATGAAAAGCGATTATCGGCGGGGAAACCGCGCGGCGCAATGCGGCCGCTGCCGGCGCGGTTGCCGGTCCAGGCGCGCAGATCGGTTTCGGTGCGGGTGCGGTCGCCCGATTTCCATGACAATCCGTCGGCCTTGGTGATCACCCGCGCATCGGCCAACCCGCCCTGGTGATAGCGTTGCAATATCACGCCGCGCCCGCCCGCCATCTCCGGCGCCTCGGCCAGCGGGAAGAGCAAGAGCTTGCGGTTCTCGCCCACCACCGCGATGGTGTCGCCCTCCGCCGGCGTGGCCACCAGAGCGCGCGAATCCTTGCCCGGGCGCATCACCTGCTTGCCGTTGCGCGTCTGCGCCAGCACCTCGTCCGCCGCGGCCACGAAGCCCCGCCCGTCGCTCGAGGCGAGCAAAATCTTCGCGCCCGGCTTGTAGACCAACACCGAGGAGATCTCGTGCTCGTTGTCCAGATCGGCCATCAGGCGGAAAGGCTCACCATGGCCGCGCCCGCCCGGCAATTTGTCGATCGCGAGCGTATAAAGGCGCCCGTTGGTGGCGAAGACCAAGAGCTTGTCGGTGGTCATGGCCTCGATGGCGAAGCGCGGCCCGTCGCCTTCCTTGTATTTGATCTCGGCCGGATTGAGCCCGTGGCCCTTGGCGGCGCGCAGCCAGCCATTTGCCGAGACGATCACGGTGGCCGGTTCGCGCTCGACCAGCGCCTCCAGGGGCACATCCACCGCCTCGGGCGCCTTGCCGAGATCGGTGCGGCGGCGGCCCAGTGGCGATGTGGGCCCGAATTGCTTGCGGATATCCGCCACCTCCTCGCCGATGCGCTTCCACTGGCGGCGCTCGTCGGCCAAAAGGTGTTTCAGCTCCTTGTCCTCGTCGGCCAGATCCTTCAGCTCCTGGCGGATGGCGATTTCCTCCAGCCGGCGCAAGGCGCGCAAGCGCATGTCGAGAATGGCGTCGGCCTGGTTCTGGCTCAGATGCCATTTCTTCATGATCCGCTCTTTGGCGTCGTCGTATTGGCGGATGATGCGGATCACCTGATCCAAATTGACGTAGACGATCATGTAGCCCTTGAGGATCTCGCTCCTCTTCGCGATCGCCTCGCGGCGGAAGCGCGAGCGGCGTTGCAGCACGACGCGGCGGTGGTCGAGGAATTCCTGCAGCGCCTCTTTCAGGTTCATCACCCGCGGCGTGCCCTCGGCGTCGAGCACGTTCAGGTTCAAGGGCACGCGGCTTTCGAGATCGGTCGAGCGGAACAGCGATTCCATCAGATGATCGGGATCGACGTTGCGGCTCTTGGGCTCGAGGATGAGGCGCACCTTCTCGGTCGATTCATCCTGGATGTCGGCGAGCAGCGGCAGCTTGCGTTCTTCCAGCAGGACGGCGATGCGCTCGATCAGCCGCGATTTCTGCACCTGGTAGGGAATCTCGGTGACGATGATGCGGTACTGGCCCTGGGCGAGCTTTTCCTGTTCCCAGCGCGCGCGCAGGCGGAAGCTGCCGCGGCCGGTGTTGTAGGATTCGCGGATGCTGTCGCGCGGCTCGACCAGCACGCCGCCGGTGGGGAAATCCGGCCCCGGCACGCATTTCAACAGCTCACCGATGGTGGCGCGGCGGTTCTTGACCAAGAGCGCCAGCGCGTCGGCCAGCTCGACGATGTTGTGCGGCGGGATGCTGGTCGCCATGCCGACGGCGATGCCGGCGGCGCCGTTGGCCAGCAGATTGGGAAAGCGCGCGGGCAGCACGACCGGCTCGCTGCTTTCGCCG
>Ga0209624_10001051_pt1 | contig 23013 bp, 23 predicted proteins | sample JacPinW_OM2H0_O1_FD_188565 | JGI IMG/M metagenome (GOLD analysis project Ga0209624, IMG submission 188565) | Forest soil microbial communities from Algoma, Ontario, Canada - Jack Pine, Ontario site 1_JW_OM2H0_O1 (SPAdes) (version 2) | ecosystem: Environmental > Terrestrial > Soil > Boreal...
GAATCGCTTCTGCTTCACGGCAAATCTCCCTTCCTGGAGTACTAGATTTTGCCGGAAACTAACCCTTGCGGTGGATCAAAAATACCGGGGCCGATCAGTGGTGAATGGCAACCCAGCCATGTTCCTTCACCAGATTGGTCTCGCGGACGGAAAGGAGATCGGCAAGGCCAAGGCCATCACCGGCGCCATGACAGCGCTGGATGGTACCCCCATGACCGATGCCAGGGGCAAGCTTCTGAAGCTTGGGACCGACCAGAAGCAACGGGCCGCTCTGCTCCTCGTGCCGCTCCGGGGACAACATAAAACGTTGTTTCTGGCCACGACCGGAGGCGAGAATCCCGGCGATCCTCATGGTTGGATGATTGCGTTCGATGTCGACACGTTTACCGAGACGGCGGCCTGGGTAGCGACGCAAAAGGGTTTTGGCGGCGGCATGTGGATGGGCTCCCAGGGTCCGTCCTCGGATGAAGCCGGCAACGTATATGCGATGACCGGTAACGGCGGATTCGACATCAAGGATGCCGTTACAACGAACTTCAATGGCACGACTGATTTCGCCGAGGCTTTTGTCAAACTCAAATACGACAAGACCCCCGGAGGGAAAGGCAGCCTTACTCTCGTCGACTGGTTTATCCCTTTCCTTGATACCAAACGGAACAACGTCAACAATTATGACTACCGCGATCAGGATCTCGGGGCCGCGGCGCCAGTGGTACCGCCCGGTACGGATCTGCTGATTGGCGCCGGAAAAGACGGTCTACTGTACGTGCTCGATCGAAATCACCTCGGAGAAAGGATTGGGGACCTCACCGTACTCAAAACATCACCGCTGTTTGTAACGTTCAACGGAATCGGCCTGCCCGTCAGCGGTCCGGGAATCGATTTCGCCATTGGAGAACCTGGAGACAATCCGAACAAGACGCATCATCTGCACGGGTCGCCACTTTACTGGAGCGGTCCAGACGGACCCATGATCTATGATTGGGGAGAAAACGAATCCCTGCGGGCCTGGAAGCTCAACACCACGACAGGCGCCGTCACGTTTGTCGGAAAGGGAGCGGAAGTGGCCTCCGCGGACCTGGCGGTGGCGCCCACGGGGTTTGGCGGAATGACCGGTGGCATGCTCACCCTTTCTTCAAACGGCGCGACTCCAAATACAGGAATCGTCTGGTCGACCGCTCCGCTGACCGGAAACGCAAATACAGGTGTCGTTCCGGGGATCGCACGCGCCTACGACGCAACCCTGCTCGATTCCACGCCGATCGACCCGCAGACTCCAAGGCTGAAGCTCCTGTGGGATAGCACGCGATCGAACGTTACATTCCACTTCAGCAAATTCTGCGTGCCGCTCGTGGCCGATGGTCGGCTATTGGTGCCAACCTACGATGGCCGGGTGGACGTCTATGTGCCGAACCCCTGACGTGTTACTGGATTCCTGCAGTCCAGGCTAAACGATGCGGTTCCTGATCGACACCCAGGTGACATGCTACCTGCTCCCGCAGGATGGGCTTATGGCGAAGCAACCCAGTGGCGCTGGAGACCCGGTTAACCAGATTATTCACTTCCCAAGTTGCTCTTGACTCAGCTTGCCAACGCGTCACAATGGAATCCCCTTCCATAAAAGGCACATCTTGCCCGACCACCACAGTTGGTCCGCCGTGCGCCCGAGTCGTCCAAAGCTCACTGAGCAGGAAGGGAAGCAATGCCCATGGATGTTCTGCTGGTCGATGACAATGAAGGTGACGCCCGGTTGCTGCGTGAGGTTCTGTGCGGGATCAATAAAACTGTGCGTCTTCATGTGGTGACTGACGGACTTGAGGCTATGGCCTTTCTCAGATACCAGGGACCCTATCTGGACGCTCCTCGCCCGCAGCTTATCCTGCTGGACCTGCGCATGCCAAAAATGGATGGCCTCGAAGTTCTGGCTCAGATGAAGATGGACCCCAGACTTTGCGTGATTCCGATAGTTGTCCTGACCACATCTGACTCGGAAAGCGATGTTGTGAAAAGCTATCAACTCAAGGCGAACTACTATGTCACCAAGCCGGGGGATTTAGGGGAGTTCGAGAGTCTGGTCAAGAGCGTCAATGACTTCTGGTTGACCAAAGTTAAGTTTCAGAGGGGACAACAGACCGTTGGAGCCCCGCAACCCCGAGGTTAAACTGCGCTTCAACCTCGATTTCGTGTCTGATATCGACAATCGAGAGCTTGAAGAAGTGCCGTCTTCGTTCCTCTGACAAAACAGGAATCACAAACTCCAGTACCGTCCTTTAGCGTCTAGTCGACCGTGCGGCTCGCGTCAATCTCGACGCCGCAAGTTCCGCATTGATCTTGCGTTGTCTTGGCCATTGTGGTGCCCCCATTCCGCCTGTCGTCGAGCTGGCAGACAACAGAGTAACCGCTAGCGCCCCGGAAAATCTGTCCCGTCGCGGACAGGACATCTTTCGTCGGTCGATGTGCCGTTTTCACTCGCTGGGGTTCGGCCCCTATGTGGAGGAATCAACTTCGATTAGTGGAACTGTCCTGCCTTCGCGAACTGCCGCACATAATAACCGGTCGGACCGACAGTCGGCGGTGCGGCGGTGCAGAGCTTCTGGCTTGCCGACTGGCCGCCTGCCACAAAGACTCCGAACACGGGATTGTCGAATTCAAAGTCGTCAAACCACACCAGATCCAGAGAATCAGGGAGCATGAGAAGCCGCTTCGCGGGTAGCCGGAACTTGCAGGGCTGAGCCGACGTCCCTTTGGGCCCCTGCGTGCAGTCCCACAATTTGCTGAAATCCGGGGCCGCCCGCCCGAGATTCTGGCAGTCAATCGCCGATCCAACCGCACAGCGGAGACGGGAGAGCTGGCTCGCTGTCGGAGACGGTACACCCACCGCCTGGAGCGACTTCAGCGTGATCGCATTTGCCAGGAATCCGGACGATATAATGCAGTCCCCTATGACAGTGCAATTCGTCCCGGCCGGCAACGGGAGCGTCACTTCCTGGTTCGTGGAGAACGTCTGCTGAAGCGTCTGAGGAAGGGATTTCTCCATACCCTTTTGCAACTTGTCTTTCAGTTTCCAGCCCCAGGGCCCGCTCGAGTCCAGGGAACAACGCGTTACGTCAGGCTGGGCGATCTGGAGAATACCGTCGCTGAGCGAGAAGAGATATTTGTATGTTCCCCAAACTTCGTTGTTGGTCCCGAGAATATTTCCCCGGAAATGGAAGGTCAACAGGAAGCCGCCCCGCACGTCGCTTAACGGGACGGTGTTGCCATTTTTTCCATCTGTAAGGCTTCCCAATTCGATCACTGAAATCGCGTGTCTGTAGTGGGATTGCTTGTCACTCAATTCACCCGAAGAACTGAATTGATCCCACAGACCGTCGACCACCATCTTGATAATTCCCGTCAAATCCTGTTCGTTGTCGCACGCACCATGATGGTAGACAACGTAGGTGTTGATGGTGGCGCCGGACGTCTGGCGGATCGTACCGAGCGGAGCACATGATCGATACTGCAGCGAGTTCAGCACGGGCGGCGCCGTTCCCCAAAAGGCCGCCGCTGTCGGAAAGGCCGTGGCCGGGGAAGGATCGGATCCCTGGCCTTCGACGGTCAGCGCCACTGGCAGTGAAAGCGGATTGGGGAGAGGCTGCGGCACTGCGGCCACGCGGTCCCAGGCATCTGTCAGTTTTGCCGCGTCCGATAGCTGCGCGAGTTCCCCTTCGACCGAAGCCGGATCGCGGGCGAAGAGCACCGCCTCCGAATATTGCGTCCTCCCGAAATCGCGGGCCTGGAAGCTCTCCTGAAGACCGTCGACACAGGTGTTTGGGAGATTTCTCAAGACACCGTCGTTAAAGAGTTGCGAATAGCCGTTCGTGAAGCCTTCCTGGTAGACGGTCGTCTGGTTGGAAAGGAATTTCAGGCTGGGACTTGGTTTGCAACCAGCGAGGAAAATCACAGCAGCAAGAAGAATGACATTTCGCATCGCAGTCCTCCGGATAAGTCACCGAAGCTGTGAATTTACTATCTTTATGATTAACAGTGCGTCGAATATTACGGAGTAGATTAAAAGGTCGATGTCACTGCCATTTTGCTTTGTATTCTAAGCGGCGTTCCGAAATCGGCCATGTTTACAAGCCTCGACGGACGAGCGGATGCAATCGACTTGGCCCGCGTGCTTACTTTGCCGAGCGCGAGAAACCAGAGACGCCATGGTCATGCTACAGGTCGGGGTTATCGCGTCTTCAAGAGCGCCCATCTGTGATAAAGGGATTAGCAATTTGATGGCTGCGACTCGGACAAGGTGCTCGAGGACGTATTGCGTCGCTGCGGACCAGGGCACTTCCTGTGGCTCCGAATTGAGGCCTATCTACAGAGTAGGCAACGCCACCGGCCTGTATGCGATTTGCAGTTCTTGGTACAGTCCGCGAAACTGCGAGCGCAGCGCTTGAAGCAACTCGACGCACCTGCTTTGCGAGGCCTATGGGCGATCGACCAATCTGACTGGTACGAGGGCGTCATGGTTGAGACGCTTCGCATATACGCTAGGCAGGCGAACCGTGGGAAGTCGAACCCAAGGCCTGATTGAAAATACGTAACTCGTCGATTTTACGTGGCCAAGAAAAGCGTAGAAAGCGCCCAGTCGGCTACACGCTGGCTGTACGGAATCGCCGGCGCGGACTAAGACTATTGTCCGTAAACGTGGTTGTGCGCCGCGTTGTAGTAGGCTTGGAGCGTGCTCACTTGGGCATCCAAAATTCCGGGGCCGAAATAACCACGTTTGTGGGTATCTTGGCCAACATAGGGACCATTCATTAGTGTGTCGGTTGCTTCGATGGCGTCGGTGGTGCTATCGGGAACTCCAGCTCCCTCCAATTTCCTGATGAGCGTTGCCCAAGGCACATTCTGAAATTCGGGCAACGATGTTCTGTATTCCGCAGCACCATAAGCGATTCGGTAAACGAGAATGCTATCCGCACCTTTGGTCTCGATATCTGTAGAGCTGTCCGCCTCTTTCACCAATCTATCAAGATCGTGAAGTCGGGCAGCGTAATCGCTTAAAATCTTTTTCGCTTCCGCGTCTGTTGATGGAACAATTGGCGCGGATACCGTCGCGCCGGTCGGTTTATCGAGATGAAACCACACACGAACCTCGGGAACGGTAACCCCGACGACTACCGTGATGATCGCAACGATCAGCGCCGCCGCGGCAATCTTGTCGGCACGACTCCAACTCCGATCCGTCGCCCGAGGTTTCGGTAGTAGATTGTCGATTTGGCTCGTAAGCGGAACCGTCGCAGAAACAACACCTCCAAATGAATCCTGACTGGGCCACGGCCTCGAATCGCGCATGAAATCGTCCCAAAGCGTATCGGGACTCGTGATCTCGACGATTCGCTCGCTGATCTGTGTCGGCGTAATTACTGGCTTCGCCTCATTCCCGCCCGCGTAGGACTGGAATAAATTGAAGTCAGGTCCGAGATAAATCCCCAGTTCAATCGTCTTCTGGTCACACGATGGACCAATCGCGCGCGCGCCCTCTTCCAAGCCCTCTCGTGACAACCTGATTTGCCGACTCAGAAATTGCTTGCGTAGAACTTTCGCGAGAATCTGGACGGCCTTTCGAGCCTGCTTCTCGATCTCCGCGTCGACGCAGTAATGGAAGGCAAGCGCCGTCGGAAGATAGTCGTCTCCCGTCGGGGCGTAAGACTTGAGGACGTGACGGTAAGCGAGGTCGTCCAGATCACGCAAGTTCTGAAATTCGATGACTAGTTCCTGCCGCGGAGTCGATTCCCCGAACTTTCCGAGAAACGTGCGCAACACTCGTACAAGTATTTTGTGCTGAACCTCCGTGGGCGGCATCGCGAAATTGTATCATCGACTCAACTACAAGAGACCGAACCCTCGGTCATTCGCAAGAGAATGACTGCGTAAAGTAACGCCACCCTGATCGAGTCAGGCTGCCGTGCAACACGCGACCGGAGCTGAGCGGTCGCTCCTGACGCGGCGCTGACGAGGGAGACAGTTGCCACTATTCAGCGCGCCGCCAAAGAGGAAAGGAACCAGTTTCGCGACCCACGCAATGGCTTGCCGTCAGTGGGCTAGGTATCTGCACCTGAAGGGAATACTCTACGAGAGCGGCCCGCGATTCTCTACCATCGTAAGAATAAGAAGAACTATCTTTGCTGCTGAGGCGGATACTGGTGTTGTCCCTAGGTCTCCCGGAAGGTTAGCATCCGCATCGACGCGTCGCTCGATTGCGCGTTCCACAACACCAAGCAATGCAACGTCGGACAGAGCGTCGCGCGCCTTGAAGAAGTAATCGAATGTGATATCTATATAAAAAACGGCGAGACTAGCAGCAGGATGCACAAAATGAATATCGAAACCGACAAAAGCGGTGTTTCATCGCTCGCCGAGTATAATGATAAACAAGCCAAGCCAGTAAATCCCAAATTCCTCAGAAGAAGCTGCCAACCAATTTTGGACTTTTTCCAGAAACCGAAACACCCGCACTTGACATCGAGTCGGCCCCTAACGAAATTTACGGTGATCGCAACACTAAAGATCACGAACAGCGCGAGTGCGCTATAAACGGACCACGGAACGGCAATGCCCACAACGAGCATGCCTCCAATCAGTAGCTCGGCAATGACAATTATTGCGGCAACCTTTCCCGCTAATCTTTTTGGCGTCAGTTCGAAGTTCTCGAGAGACTGTTTAAACCATGTAAAGTCGGCGACCTTCGACGCCGCCGCGGCTGCCAGCACGGCGCCGGTAACGATTCTCGCCACATAATCCGTTGCGATCATGTTGGTAACCCTCGTGCCGATTTTGATATTTTGGCGCGACAGCGTGCCCGCAACCAACGGGCGCGGGAGAGCACAATCGCAATCAATCACGACTTCTGTCGCCCACTTACCGACGAAGCATCAATAGATAGAGCAGCACCAAATGCAGCTTCCACATCCGCAGTCATTGCAATCACCGACTGGCGTTGATTGACATGAGCAGGCGAGGCCACAACAACACGTATAGTCCCTACAAAAACAACACTGCTGGGGAGCTGGTGTGCCCATGGCAATGGTGCGCACGAAAGCTGCGAGTCTGGTGCTGGTCGGATTTGCGTGTGAATGAATCGCATCAGATCCGGTGATTACGTCTTGGGCGTCGACAGTTGAGGGAATCGTGTCAGTATCCATGGGCAGTCCCTCGTAAATTACGCCGACTTCATCGGTAGAGAAACCGCCTTGCACGCTTGTGTTTTGCAAGCGCGCGACGTAGCCGAGGGCGTCTTCGGCGATTGCAAAATTGAAGGACCACCCGGGCAGGATCTCTTTCTGGCCGAATTTGAGACTGTCATATAATGACTTTCCAATGCCCATACCGAGCGCGGTTTTGCTGGCTACAACCCGACCCATCGCATCCGAGTCCTTCAGCAGTGAGATATCCGCGTAGCATCCATTAGCGGTCTTGTGCCTAAGCTGTGCCGTATTTAGGAGACGAAGCGCGCGGACCGCGCGATATCTTTCCTCATAATCATCACGACTCACACCGTTCTGGTCCGCCGCCCCGATTCGCGGCAGTGACAGCACAAAAGGATACGACAAGAGCCCCTTTACCAAAGTGCGCCTTCCATTCCAGAACATCGCACACCTCCTGTGTACTAATGTGCTATACTATGTTCGCTACATATCGATTATGTCAAGCCCTTTTCCACCGAAACCTGCAGATCTCTCTCTCCTTAGAAGACAGCCGCATGCGTTGGAGAGACTTGTTGCTTTCGGCACCGACCTGCTTGCGGCGGCTGAGGCGGCCGGTGTCACTCTACGTTTCTTGGGGTCCGTTGGCGTTGCATTACGCTGTCAAGACAGAATTGATCTGGCGGTGCTTCCTCCACGAAACCGTCGGGACATGGATCTGGTATGCACCTCTCGCCAGTTCCGATCAGTGTGGAAATTTCTAGCGTCTCTGGGATACCAGGGAGATATGCAACCGGTCATTCCGACAAATGTCAAACGAGCTTCTTTCGGGTGCCGTCCCAGATTGCCTGATATCGATCTATACGTCGACTACGTCGACTTTTGTTTCCGTCTCGATCTTAAGAATAGGATCGATATTGATCCCCAGACTATTACGCTCGCAGATCTGGTCTTGTCGAAATTGCAGCGGACTCCCTTTCGCATTGCCGACGTGCAAGACCTGTGTTTACTGCTCGGCCTCTTTGAAACGGGCGGCAGTGACGGCCAATGTATAAATGTGGACCGGATTTGTGATGTGACATCTCGTGATTTCAGACGTTACGCAAAAGCCATAGACCGCCTGGGAGTTGATGAAGGAGTTCTCGCTTCGTCAATCGCTGCTACGGTAAATTCGACGGTGGTCGCTCAGGCTTTTGAGAATGCATCCTTCTTGAAACGGAAACTCATCGCCCAGCCCAAGAGTCTTGGTTGGCGATTTCAACGTAGGTTCACATCCAGGGAAACACCCTTAGTAACTGTTATTGGGCTTTGAGCTTAGGTCCTCAATCAAGAATCAGTTCGAACAGTCCGTCGCTCCGCTCTCACGTATGAGGCCACGTTCGTCCGTCAACACGGCGTAACGGCACTGTTTATCTAATGTGCTTTCCAACAGGACATCGTAACCGCTTCCATCTGCACTCAGCGTGAGGCGCACTCTCCAGCCAGGAATAAGGTCAGCGGTACTCGACAGGGTCTGGTTGGCCAGTTGCGGTTCGTTTTGCGCCGCCCGCTTCATAGCCTTGTCGGTGAACTCATCGCTCGCTGAGAGGACCTCCCACGAAGCGTAGATACCGTGGGCTCGCTTATAACTCATCTCGCCCGTGTTGATGGCTCGCGCCAAGTTAATTGCAACACTTTTTTCCGCATGATTGGGGTGCGCTGGAGGCGTAGCATCCTGCGCAAGCGATTGTTTGGGACCTTCCACAAACGACATGACGAGCATAACGACTAAGACAACCCATGTCTTTTTCACGATTCCTCCTATGCGCCGGGCCAAAACCGGCGGTGTATAGTAAATGTAGAAGTCACTTCCTGCGATAAGCCCTACTCACGCCCGGCCTTCGTAAAACAGGCGCGAGCGAAAACTGCACCTTCGCTTTCGGTGGGCACGAGAGGCTAGAGCCAACCTCAGGCCTCCTCCGACCCGACTCTCAGGCAGCCATTGTGCATTATGTTTATAGTTTCTGCAAGTAGAAGAATGTCATACATCTACAATTATGTATTCGCTAAGTTTAGTTCGGGTCCCATCGCCATCCTCCCAGACGCTATGGAAACAAACAAGTCCTGTCCTAGTAAGTGTGATGTTCCTTCCGCGCCTGTGTCGATCCCTTTTTCGCAAGGCAGGTTCCCGGAGGCTACCTAGCTGGCTTGCCTTATTGCTTTCAGCTTTTTCGGTCGCGGTCTGGCACATTGTTCGGCCACCGTTTGTTCCGATGTGTTCCCATTTCTCTTGGGCGAAACAGAAAGCTTCCCAGAACCCCTTTTCCCGGGAGTTGGTCCTCAAATCCAACCTCTGTCCAATAAGGGCCAGTGTCCGCTAAACTATGGGCGACTGAAAAACTAAGTTCTTCGGGATGGGACAGTGAAACTCTTAGTCCTGGACATTGAGGGGACGCTCTTTCGGACGGACGGCCGCTTGCCCGGAACGTCAACCGACTCGGCGATCTGGCGAGGTATTGCCCGCGCTTTGGGTCCCAATGCGATCGAAGACGAAATTGCCACCCACGTGCGCTGGCGCGAGGGGCAGTATCAGGGTTACCTGGATTGGATGAAGGATACGATCTCGATCCATCAGAGACACGGCCTCACGAAGGATATCTTTGCAAATCTAATTAAATACGCAGAATACAATCCCGGTGTCGAACGAACCCTTCAAGCCGTCGACAGAGAACGGTTCGAAATCCTTTTGATTTCGGGGGGCTTTCGGGAGCTAGCAGCGAGAGTGCAGGCCGACTTTAACGTCCGGCACGCGTTCGCCGCGTGCGAATACATTTTCGGTCAGGATGGCTTATTAGCAGCCTACAACCTGTTGCCCTGTGATTTTGCGGGGAAGATCGACTTTGTTCGGCTTATGCTACGGGAATATGGGTTGACGCCCCAAGACTGGGTTTTTGTGGGGGATGGGATCAATGATGTGCCAATAGCCAAAGCGGCGCCTATCTCTATAGCGTATTCGGCGTGTCCGGAGCTTCGAGAAGTTGCGACGTTCCGAACCGACTTCTTTCCAGATTTGCTCGACATCCTTCGTGAGAACGGCCTCTGAAAGCAGGGACCTTAACGGAGTCCTACAGTTCAGCAACGACCGTCGGAACGCCAGGCCGTAGTTTTCCAGCCGACAATCGCAGAACGCAGTATCCGTCAACGAGCTGGTGTCCAATGTACCTGTCATCTACATAGTCAGACATCAGGAGACATTTTCCGAGGAAGACCTGCCATTCTTCTTCGCTAAGAAGCTCAATTCCATAGTAGTGGAACGACCTGCCCGACTCCAATAGGTAGCCCTTCCTCTGTCCAATTTTCCTCAACAGGAGCATCAACACATCACGATTCCGTGTCGACGGGTTACATTTGAAGTCCATCATCGGAATGTGTCTTGATCCTTGGTCCAACAGGGACACCGCGGAAACCAAGCCGAGAACTTGATTCTCGCGTAGACTCTGCGCAATGACACGGAGCGTTTCAGCCGACATTTCATTCCGTGAGTGTCGCGTGAGAATTCTCTCGCCTGAATCCTGTTCAAGGCCACTCAGCGGCATCAGGAAGTGGCTGTCCTCCCCTCGTCGGGGTAGTTCGTGCCAGTTCAACCCCTCGTGATAAGTTACCAGCGTAAGGGATTCAATGTGTGGGTTCGAATCCACAATGTGCCCAACAACCTCGCAAGAGGTAAGCACGTCAGAACGACACCCGGCTTCCGGGCGGGATTCACTTCTCATAAGGCCGAGGTCCCTCATTTTGGTCATTCAGGCTCGCAGCCACCGGTTTGGTGGCGGGGGGCGCAGTGGGTCCAAACAGTGTGTACGCAATGTCTCTGAGCTTACCCATGGCATTATCCGCAAACAGGCCCGTCAGGAAACCTATGCTGTATGCATAAAAGCCCTCCCATCCAGCAAGGCAAATACCGTTCGCGGCCTTCGCCTCAAAGCCAGAACGAAAGACGACATATATCGACAATCCCAATACGCCTGATACAAGCGGATTCATAAAACGCCACCAAATTTGGTCCCACTGCCATTCTCCTTTGGCGATGGTCAGATAGAACCATTTCAGCGAATGTAGAAGGCCTCCGATGATTCCAGCCAACCCGGCCAAAACCGTCCAAGACCACCGTTTGTCAGAGAAATGCCACAGGGGAAAGGTCAAACCTACAAAAATCAGCAGCATCAGAGAAAGCGCAAGACCTTCGATCCGTTGTCGCTTGGCGATGCTGGAATCGGTGTATCTCGTGCGCGGGTCTTCCTTCAGTTGACCCAAATCGTACGGCGATTGGTTCGCGTTAGGCTGATCAGCCATAGACCCTCTCCCGTGGTACGCCAGGCAGAGATGTGCTATAAGCTTCGAAATTAGCCGGACTTTTCTCGCTCGTGCGTATCGTACGCTTCGCTAGAGCTCGACACAACGAATTTGCCCCCAATGCCTCCAATGGGAGCATCTGCTGGGATCTGTGCATTACGTTCTCCATTTAGTGCTGATCGCCCACAGCTCGCTCACCGCCTGCAGTAGCGCCGCGATGGCTATCCCTTCAGCTCAGTTTCCGTCCGATCTTGTCGAGCAGCTCCTCTCGATTAACCAGCGAGAGGAACTCACCCGTCTCGGCAGTTATCGCCACGTAGGGAGAAGAGCACCTCACGATTGCCTTGACAAGTTCCTTCTTGTCTTCTTGTTTATGAACGGTGTCACGCCACAGATGCACACCCAGCAATTGCTCGACTTCGGCCGCGGCGACCCATTTCGCATGCTCGACGGTGCCCCCCACTCTGACCCAGTCTGCTGAGGGAGCAGGTGGTACGTCCGCCTGAGGAAGAAGAAGTTGAATATAACGGCGCACAATTTTCTCTGCCTCGTCAGCTTGTAGAGCGCCAGTGTCACTCGTTATCCAAGTGAAAGGAGTAACCGACTGAAGATCTGGACTCGACTCAGCATATGCCCTTGCAAAAGCGGCTTCGAGCCACGGCTGCCTGCTCGCCAACCCCCATCGAGCCCGGTCAATGTTGGCGGCACCTACGTAAACCGACGTCGGCCCTCCAGTTTGAAGAAACACTATAAACTTGAGTGACTTCATCCGCTGCAGCATCAAAGCAAAAATATACAGCCGCGAGCTTATCCATTCCCGCCCTTCTCCGAGATTGATCACTGCATATTCATCTTTCCGTGACGATCTGAATTGCTTGAACAACTCTGTTTTGTAACTTTCGGTGACGACATTTCCTTCGATCTGTCTGAAGTCGCTGACTTCTTGATCAAGCGGAGTTTCGGTCAAGATTGGAAGCTTGAAGGACGCCCACGAACCGATGTTGATTTCTGACGCACGTTGGCTAATGACGGCCAAGAAACCACTGAGCGTATCGCGGTAAACAATCAGTAGGAGAAAGATGGTGGCGGGCCAAGCAAAATGCGACAACGACTCGATCCAACCTGGAGGAGGCTTTGGGTCAAGAAGTTCGACCCTTACAGGATCTGTGGCGAGCATGAGCTGCTTTAACAGAAACAACACGTAGAGAATCTAATACGCTGGACGGGAGGAGACAAGCGCAAACAATGTGCGGAGCCGGCTTAATCAAGACGAGGCGATATCTCAATGACGACCTTACTGTCCTGGTCAACATCAGCGAGCCAGAAAAAGACAGAGAACAGAAAGAAGACGCGCACACTGGACGAGCTGGGAAATCTCAACATCAACGAATACACGATCTACAACGATCTCGACCACCTCGCGCAGGAAATCCGGCGAACGTGGCTTATCGGATAGCTGTCGATGCAGCGATAAGTGCGAGCGATGCGTGAGCATTCGCGAGACGGGTGTGGAGGCGGCGAAGATCGGAGGATTCCTGGCGCTGACGGCAAACCGGCAACAGTTTGATGCGGTGCGCGATGTCGACGCTAAGAGAATCTAAGATGTCTGTGAGGAAAAACTCAAGCAAGCTTGACTGTAGAGGATTCTTCTTTTTCGGAACGAGCGAGAGCATAAAAACGCGTATCGCACTCGTTGCAGCGATACGGCCGCATCCGAAAAGGTAGCAGCACATATCTCTCGATGAAACCACGCCGATGCGAACGAAAAACCTCAAGGCTTCCGCAATGGGGACATGAATGCGTTAGGGGATCGTTCATTTGCGGACGGATACTCTGGGGCGACCTGCTTTGAGGTGGAGGATGTATGTTTCAAGTTTTCGGTCTTCACATAGCTCAGACTATCCTGGGCTTCTGCGAGCCTACTTTAGACCGGCAAGCACTCCGTTTATCACCTCTCGGTAGCATGGATAGACAACCGCTAGCAGCCTGAAACACGGGATCGCATTCCTCTTCCAATTGCCCTCCTCAACGGTAGCGATCAGATTCATAAGATCGACGGTCCGTAAATCTGATTCAATTTGTCTGTATCACGAGCGAAGCCACGACGAATCCAATCATGGTAGAACTGTGCTATTTCGTTGGCCTTACTTCGCACATTGAGAATTCTCTCAATACAGTATCCAGCCATTATGCCTGACGATAGCGCCCGCAAAATCCCCCGGGACGATGCAGGATCAACAGTGGCGGCAGCATCGCCTACCGCGACGAAATCTGGTGAGGCCGCTCGGTAGAGAATCCGCCACGTTACGTCGGCGCCGCGAACACGGGATACAGGGCGAAGTAGTTCGACCTCCTTAGGAACGGATGGCGACAGGTCCGTACCCCAGGATGCCGAAATCCACTGGTACCGGTCTGGGCCGACTCTGGCCACCCAATGCCAGCCCGACTGTCTAAACCTGAAGACCGGACACTCGGAAAGGTGGGGAACCTCGCCTTCGCGATACCCATATCGCGCGACGATGGTCGGTGAGCACTGAATGGACTTCGATTTCAATTGACGAGCGACCCAGCGGCGACTTCCAGTTGCATCAACGACAACACGACATCGAAGCTGACCGCAATCAGTTCCAATCAGGACGCCACGGGGAGTCCGGCGAACAGCCTGCGTGCGGCACGAAAAAAAGTCAGCGCCGGATCGGCGAGCTCGACTAAGGAGAATCGTGTCAAATCGAGCCCGATCTACCTGAAACCCCATCCATGTGCCGCGAAAATCTGATCCGAAGGCAGTGAATCGACGCTTCCCTGCAATCCGCGTCCAAATGCCCGCATAGCGCAGAAATCCTTCGCCGAGGATTTCCTGAGCCACACCAAGTTTATGAAGAAGCACCTCTGTACCCGGGTGAAGCGATTCACCGACCTGAAACCGAGGAAAGGGTACACTCTCCAGGAGTGCGACTTTCATGCCGGCTTCGCGACAGGAAATCGCAGTGGCGGTACCTGCGGGACCAGCCCCTATAACCGCCACATCAAAATTCACGCCGGTCACCAAACGAAGGAAAAGGTACGCTTGAGAAAGCAAATTGCTGTCCGGGCACCTCTAGCTTCCAATAGACCCCTTTCGCATCAATCTGACACGTATAACATTTCCCCACCCGGCGCCGTACGCGACCATGCTGCTTTTTCGGATAGATTGGCTTTCCGACCAGAAGCGCGAATTGAAACAAATAGCCCATCCCGTTAAGCCTGCACTTCCCTCGCCCTGAGTGAATGCTCCAGTCTTTGACCTTATTCGCGCTTACTAGAAAAAGCTTGGTCGTGCTGACACGCTTCGGGAATTCGGGCAGTACCGCGATGCATGCGCGAATGGCATCCATCCGGCGAAAAAATTCACGGGGGTCTATTCGAGCCAGGAGACCACCCGAGATTGAGCCAGAGAGAGCGTTGGACACGTAATCCGACTGTGCGATGTCCGCATGATTCACGTGTCGGAATCCCTTCTCGAAGTAAGGCCCATATTCACCATCCCAGCCTTTGGAAGACTTGGCCTTGCGGGCTATCACCAGTGGATGGGACGGGTAGTATCCCAATTCTCTGTCCAGCAGGGGAACGGCTGTCGTAGCCGGCTCCGCCTTCGCTTCCCACTCTCTTGACGGATAGATTCCGAATGTCCGCGTCGCATCGGGTGCGACCGACGGCCAGAACGAGTTTAGAGCGGCACAGAGCTTGGCGTCTTCCGGGAACGGACTTCCCAGTCCGTATGCCGCAAAGAAATCAGCATCGCTATTTCCACTAAACGAGACATCCCAGCCTGGATCAAAGATGCCAGATGCCGCATCGGAAAGAAATGTCGTCGATGGATCCGCGTAGCGATCGCCCGCCGTTGGTGCGCTACCCTCGGCATGAGATTTACTCGCGGCCACGATAGCCGTAAGCGTTTCAGTTCTTGCTTCACCGTCCGGGTCCCGGATACGCGATGCAGGCGCGTTCGGCGGTCTACGCCGGAGGATATGTGGATTGATGCAATCGCGCCCCCGTGAAAGCGGTCGCGGGCCACCCTGCGCAAACTGCTCGCGCTCGCCGCCGTCCTTGAGTACCGTCTCCACCCAGTCCGTCACGTCGGCTTGATCAACAAGAGGAAAGAAGTCGGGAGCGCAAACCAGCGAGTAAGCGGCAAAGTTGGTTCTGTCGGGTTTGTCGAGACCGATACCTTTCACAGCAACGGTGACGCAGCCTTCGCACGTATCATCTATGAAATGTGCTGCCTCGTAACCTCCGCTATTGATCCGCTTCAGGAAGATGTCGCGTCGCAGTCGGTTAAGGTCTTGCACGCGGCCCGGCGGTACGGGATTGGTGACCTGATGACGGATATTCAGGTATTCAGGTGCGATGCGACGTTCGGAATGGAGAGGATCGAGGTACTGAAAGCTGGAAAAGGCGAACCGGTTGCCCGTGGTTTCCTTCGGGACTATGAAGCGCACAACTTCTGTCCGCCGGGAACTGGTGTTTCTCTGCATCGCCAAGCGATTGAGCTGCTTGTGATGTACGGGAACAAGCAGAACCGAGGCATTGACCCGCTCAAGATGCACCAGGTCCTTGTCACGGTCTGATTGTCGGATAAAGGGCGGTGCGGAAATGTCAAAACCGCTGACAATCGGCGCAAGGTTTTCGGTGTGGACTTTGTGCAGTTTTTCGTTTCGATGCAGTTCACTGAACTCTAGCTTCAAACGAACCCCCTTCAGGCACTCGTCCCCGTCAAAGAGCTTGTGAACGGGAAAAAGAAACGTCCGATTATCGTCTCCGGCCTGCTCGCTTAGAATCGAATCATCAGGGCTGGGATTTCGCCGTTCCGCCAGGAACGCGGCGAAGCGCGCGGGCATGACGGCAATCTGGTTCTCTGATCGACCGGCCACTGACCAGAAAGAACGTCTGTGCGCCTGGTAGACTCGCGGATGAGTACCGACTCGGGATACACCTGTTCTTGAAAATGCCGTGTCCGCGAACTTGCCGTCCGGGCTCCGCGCTCCGATTCGGTAATGACAGGCGAACACACCAACGACCAAACGCCCACCAGCGCGTTTAAGGGATTTGATCGACTTCTTCGCGCGGGCGTAGATGTAGTTCTCAATGATGTCGAGCTCTTCCAAGGAAGGGTAATTCCTATCGTCCGTTTCGTCCTCAACCAAAGGGCGAACGAGAGGACTCGCAAAAGCATGGAAAAGTAAGCTGCGGTTGGGCTCGCCTGGTTGAACACCTCGACATCCAGTGGGGGAGAAGTCCTCAAAACCCGCTACGGTGCGGTCAATGGACGGAAGTGTCCGATTTAGTTCCCTAGAAAGCAGCGAAGGCGTCCGCAATGTCGTGTCGTCAAGACGCAAGCCGTGGAGAGCAAACAAATCACTCCATCCCCTCCGCGCAAGCTTTCGGCTGATTCTCCAAAGGTCGTCGATCAGTGCCATTCGCCACCCCCCTACAACCAGCAGTCGGATGCGCACGCCCACATACCTTCACTAGGTCCAGCAACCAGATACCGATCTCTTGACCGAGCCTGCAATAAAATGTCATTTACGGCGGTATTCGGTTTGGACAGCCACATGAACCTTGACGCGCCGCCAATTTACCCCTAATTGTGTCAGGCGACTGGGAAGTAGTAGACATTAGAGTCATCACTGCCCGCGGCAATCGCGGCTGCATTGGGCGAGATCTGCATGGGCCAACTCATGTTGCTCGTTTGGAAGCTGCCCAGAGCGGTGCCATCGCCGGCGAAGAGGTAAAAGTCGCCGGGGGTTTTGTCGGGATAGCCGTCGGCTGCGGTGACATACTGGCCGGCTGAATCCATCGATGTGCTATTTGGATTCCTCTTTGTCGGGTTTACCCAAAGCTGTTTCCCCGATGCTCCTTGGTCGGCAAAGAGGAATACCTTCCCTGCAGTTCCGGCATTGCCCACGGTGGAGACTAGCAACCCGTCATCACTGACTGCCACCGCTCGGCAACCCGCGCAACCAGTAAGCGCGGCAGACCATGCCGGTTGTCTGGTGCCGGGAAAGCTTGAGGTCTTAAAGTAGCGGACTTGGGAGTCACTTCCCGCCGCCGCGAACGCTGATCCATCGGCCGATACGGCCACCCAATGAATTGTGCCCTTGTTAAGTTGCCAGCTGGTCGGTACGCCAAAGGCCCCGGCCTCGTTCTGGACCAGGATAACTGAACCGAGGAAAGTTCCGACTACGATCCACAGTCCGTCAGCCGAGACCGCAATCGCGACCACACTATCGCCCGAGGCGCAGGGGAGTATCTTCGGTTGCTCCCAACTCGACCCATTGCGTGAAAAGAGGTAGGTGGCATCTGCGCCCGCGACTAAGTAAGAAGCGTCACTGGAAAAAGCGACCATATTGACGCGAACCTTCGGGTTATAAACCAGTGTTCGCTTCCCTAAAGCAGCATCGTATATGTTGACAAATCCCTGCGCAGGCGCTGTACGGCCTCCGCTGGCGGCCCATTGTCCGTCGCGGGAAACAGCAACCCAGTAAACGCCCTCGGTAGCCTGAAATTTGTCGTGCCAAAGAAGCTTCCCCTTCGCGTTCCATGCGAATGTGCCAACCGTAATTGCCGTAGTGTCGGCTGGACTGTGCTTCGCTCCCGCACCGTACGGGAAGAAATATGTTCCGGCAACCACTACGCTACCGTCTCCGGAAATTGCTACTGAATTTATGTACTCCTGAGGTTTTGTAATTGGCGAGGATTTCCAGCTTGGCTTCATCGACTGAATCTTGCCGTTGACGGCTCTTGTCTTCTTTAGAGCAGCGGACATGGTTTTCACCGTATATTCTGTCCCGGGTATTTGCATTTAGGGGCGCGCCCAGAACAACCGCCATTTCCAACAGGCACGTACGCCCTACTGCATTCAGGCGGGCACTGATTAAAGCCAGCTAGCTAGAACCGATAATCGGTTCTCCGCAAACCGGGCAAACCCTCCACGACAGGAGCCTGCGCTCAAGAAGTCTTCCTGAATCTCAACGCCCGGTATTGCCAAAACGCCGCTCTCACTGAGCCAGTTCGATTAGAACTGCGTCGCCTATAGGCTGTCGATCCCGATCAAATCCTCGCGGCACTCCTCAAGCTTGCCAGCCCGGCCGGAACCCACTTCGCTAGGGACGCGCGTGCTTGTGTTTGGGCTGTCCGTACAGCGCGCCTCTAGAGAGCGCAATGCTTTCCAGGCTCTCGCGCTTCTCGTGGCAGTGTTTCAGAAGATTCACATTCAAAACCCCATGGGCGGTGCGCACCGTAGCCTTTCCAGTGGACTTCCGCATGGCGTTGTCCACCCACTCGCGCAGGCTAAGGCCTGTCGCAGGCCCGAGATTGACGAGCTTCGGAGGACTATTGGGGTCCACAAACTGGATCTGTTGGACCTCATCGGCCTCTTGATTCACCCAGGAAATGTATCCCCCGGGAAGGACCTGCCGCGGAGCCTTGATTGATCCGGTGAAGCTGTACCGTGTGCCGTTCGTAACGATGGGGTCGTAAAAATGTGGCGTCAGGAAGTCGGATACAGCAACGCCTTGGATCGGATAGGCGAAGTCGTCTGCTTCACATGGGTCGCAGGCTTCGACGAGATAGGCAAATTCCCCCGTTCCATCATGAATTTTGCCACCCTTGATCTCGATGGAGGTCGAGTTCTGGAGTCTGTTGCCGGCCGGATCGACAAGCATTTCGATCGTCTCGTGGCTCGCGTCGATCGTCCATCCATCGCTGTCCGGAGAAGCGATGATTTTCGCGTAGGGTTGGTTGTGCTTATCCAAATGGAACCCTCCCTCGCCTGGTGGAAGTTCCTTCACCAAGAGAACGGGCCATACTCCAGCGGGTATCCTGGCTGCATTCGGCAGATACGTGACATTGGCCTTCACATTCCAGAACTGCGGCAAGTCTCGCGTTACCTGAATGGTCAGGGCCGCGGCAACACTCTGTATTAGTTCAGGATCAATCTGTCCGGTCTGGTCAACCAAACCAACTTGAATCAGGGACATATTCCGCTCCTTTTGCAGTTAGTATTTGAAACCTTTGCGCGAGCCGGCCCTTCCGGAGATCACTCCGACCTAACGAGCACGACCATGCCACGGCTCGGTGTAAACAACCCAGCCCATGCCACAAAGCACCGGTTCCCAACTTTGGATGGTCACAACAGCGAGCCTTTTCTGGCTTCAACCCGAGGCGTGGACCAATTCCAAACTCGCTCCACCTGACTTCTTGCGATTCTCTAGGCACGTTCGATGAGCGACTCAAAGCGGCCAATTCGCGGGCGACTCGCCCGAAAATGGCGACACACCGTGCGGAGCTCACCGGTGAGCGGTGCTTATACAGAACTAATACTATTACTTAATATGCAACTTAGTTCCTGCTTTGATTGCGAAGCAGGCAGACGAATATCTTGGGCGATTTACTAGCGCCTCGGCGGGTTTCAGCATACGGCAACATTATAAGAACAGATAACATAGAAACGATGTGGGTTGCGTACTTTGGTGCCCCAGTCGGTCAGTGACAACCCCTCACGTAACTGAGCCGAGGCCGATACTTTGCTCACTAATGTAAGCTAGCGTTTCGTCCACGGACATATGTTGCCCACCTACGTCGTTTTTGGTTTCACCAACAGCTCGAACCACCGCATTTTATTCACAGATAACTAGATTCTGAACTTGTGCGGTAATACTTTCAGAGTATAGTAGGCGACTCGTTACGTCATCGGCGTGGGCTTGGAGCGACTATGACATTCACTCGCACAAATGTGTGGGCACTCGGGAGCGATTGGGCCGACGCGATTTTGTGGTACGCGCGCGGGGTCGCGGCAATGAAAGCGCGGGCTCTCGCCGAACCAACAAGCTGGCGCTTTTATGGCGCTATCCACGGCATCGATCAGCCGCTCTGGAAACTACTCGGCTATTTGAAATCCTCCGACGCAATGCCGAGCGCTGCCAACCTGAGCCGTTTCTGGAAGCAGTGTCAGCACGGCAGCTGGTATTTCCTGCCGTGGCATCGCGGCTATCTGCTCGCCTTTGAGGCGAACATCCGCGCGGAGGTTCTCAAACTCGGCGGACCGAACGACTGGGCACTCCCCTATTGGAACTATTTCAAGCCCAATCAGTTCAAGCTGCCGCCTGCGTTCGCATCAGCGGACTGGCCTGACGGGAAGGGTAACAATCCACTCTTCGTTCCGCAACGTTATGGTCCCAATAGCGATGGCGACGTTTATGTGCCGGTTAACCAGATTAACCTTGATGCGATGACCGATTCTGACTTCACCGGGGTCGGGAGCGGAGGCGATCCCGGATTCGGCGGAGTCGATACCGGATTCGAGCACGGGGGACCGACCCACGGCCGCCTTGAATCACAGCCGCATGACATGGTGCACGGTCTGGTCGGGGGAGGCGATCCGAATAACCCAAACCTTCCAGGCCTGATGTCCGACCCCGATACTGCCGGACTCGACCCGATCTTCTGGCTGCACCATGGCAATATCGACCGGCTGTGGCAGGTGTGGCGGCAAAGCCCTCCAACCGATGTCGACCCAACGGAACCCAACTGGCTGAAAGGGCCCGCCAATATCGGCGAGCGCATCTTTTCCATGCCCATGCCGGACGGCAAGTCGTGGGACTATACACCCACCGAGATGACGGATTTGGGGAAGCTCGGCTATACATATGACGATCTTTCTCCTGCCGTGGCGACGCCCCAACCGGCGGCAAGGTTCCAGCGGCTGGGAATGAGCGCCGTGGCAGCGGAGGCCATGAGAGGAGGTCCTGCTGTGACGATCGGAAAAAACGTTGAACTGGTTGGCGCAAATCGAGGGTCTCTGAAGATTATAGGTAGCGAAGCTCGCACTTCCGTGCAGCTTGACTCAGGCGTACGGCGCAAGGTCTCGAGGAGCCTCAGAGCTGCTGCCGAAGCCGCCGCGCCCGAGCGCGCCTTACCCGTCGCTGCGCCCGATCGAGTTTTTCTCAACCTTGAAAATGTCCGTGGCTTGACCGACTCTACGGTGTTCCGTGTGTACGTCGGGCTCCCCGATGGCGCGAACCCCGCTGATCATCCCGAACGCTTGGCCGGCAGCATCGCGCTGTTCGGCGTGCGCAAGGCCAGTCTCGCCGACGGAGAGCATGCGGGGCAAGGTCTGACTTTCGCTTTGGAAATCACGAACATCGTCGATACGCTGCACTTGAATAACTCTCTGGACGTCGATGCGCTCGACGTGCGGATTCTGCCCGCGAGGCCGGTTCCCGAGACCGCTCAGATCAGCATCGGGCGCGTCAGCATCTTTCGCCAAGGTCGCTGACCAGAGCCACGCCGATGACACCCGCCGCTCGCGAACGATTAAGTATCACCGTTCCCCTGCTGTTAATTACCGGGGCTGCGTGGACAATCCTCGTGGTAGGACCGGGCACGATGGCGATGCCTGACGGTTCCTCAGCCGCGACTTTGGCAACTAATCTGTCGACGTCGCGCGGCATGGCAGTGCCTGACCTTTGCTCGGCGCCGACGCTGAGTGCGACTTCTTTTTCTAACTCGCGACATCTTCGATTGGCGTTCAGCCTGCTGGCTTCCTTCGCTGCGAGCTGGATGCTGATGTTGACAGCCATGATGATGCCGGTGCTGATCGCTCCTGTACGCCATATCCGCGATCGAAGTTTCACAAAGCGGCGTGCACGTGCCATCGTGTTATTCCTAACAGGCTATGCCGCGATATGGATCGCAGCAGGCGTGGTGTTACTCACGCTCGCGGCGGCCGCGCCGTTGATCGTTTCGAGATTGTCGGTGGCACTTGCGATCGCAACTTTTGTTGCGCTCGTCTGGCAGTTTTCCCCCGCCAAACAACTCTGCCTCAATCGCTGCCATGCGCGCCCCGAACTATCCGCCTTCGGACTCGCGGCAGATCTTGATGCGTTCCGCTTCGGGTTCATGCACGGATCCTCATGTGTTGGCTCGTGCTGGGCGCTCATGCTGTTGCCCTTGCTGGTTTCTCGAGGCCACGTTGCCGCGATGGCAGTTGTGGCGATCTGGATTTTCGCTGAACGGCTCGACGGGCCGATGCCTCCTCGATGGCGCTGGCGCGGCTTGGGCAAGGTGGTACGTATAGCCGTTGCCCAGACGAGGCTACGACTGCAGAACAGCTGAAGCAGCTTCGCGCGACGGACTTCGGTCCGCATAGCGCTTGGACGATACAGATGGTCATTGTCGAGAATTCTTGGGCGGTACCAGGAGTCAACCGGCACAACCAGGCCAGCCAGAATACGCTCATATCATCGGCACCGGACGTGCGGGAATGTCGACTGCGAATCTGTTCTACGGCTATGACGGGGCGTTAACCGAGCCCTCGCCGAACCCTGTAAATCAGGTTGCGGCGAGGGCCGGGATGAGGTCCGTGGGTTTGGTTTGTGTTGTGGTCATGGGGTGTAGTCAAACACACGGAAGGTTGAAGTTGCAATCCCACGTTTCCGAGCGGAGACTATCCGGAAAG
>Ga0209624_10001052_pt1 | contig 22907 bp, 21 predicted proteins | sample JacPinW_OM2H0_O1_FD_188565 | JGI IMG/M metagenome (GOLD analysis project Ga0209624, IMG submission 188565) | Forest soil microbial communities from Algoma, Ontario, Canada - Jack Pine, Ontario site 1_JW_OM2H0_O1 (SPAdes) (version 2) | ecosystem: Environmental > Terrestrial > Soil > Boreal...
GGCGCTACGGAGAGTACTGAGGGTTCGTCCTCGCTCTTTTAACCCTGTGACAGTCCTCAACACAGAAGAACTCCACGTCCGAGCCGGAGACCGCTAGTGGGAGTTCTAGAAACTTCGTATCCGAGCGGTTCTGTTGCCCTCAGCTCATGTGGAGCTCAGTCAGTTCGCGAGAGGCCACTGCCTTGAGCGTTGGTTTGATATAGTATCGACCGCCATGGCGGTGCCCCACCAATGAGCCCAAGCACGCCTTTCTGGCGGACGGTTCCCCGGAAATCTCTGATTACCTTCTTGGTCGGTGTGTTTTTCATCTTTGTCATCATTGGATTTGTAAACGACATTACCGACATGGGTCGGGATCCTGCTCTTCGCTTTCTATTGAACCTCCTGATTTCGGGTATTTTTCCCGTCTTTTACGCCATTTCAGGAACCGTGCTCCGCAAGCAGTTCTGGAAAGCGGTAGTACCCCTGTTTGTTGTGCACCTCGTGCTGATCAATGTGCTTGCGAATTTGTTACCCGGTCCGCCAACGCCAGCCGAGATGTCTGCTGCCGACATCGCACGGCTACACAGCAGGCTGTCCCTTGACGGGCTCGCGATCGTCGTAGCCGTATTCGTCGGATACACTTGCTTCCTCTATGCGTCGATAACCGAGGGGCGGCGCTATTTCCGCGTGCATGCGGAGATGGAACTGGCCGCCGAGATTCATCGAGTGATAGTCCCTCCTATTGAAACCAGGCTCGGAGATTTTCAGTTCTATGGGCGATCATTGCCGAGCGGCGAGGTAGGGGGCGACCTGATCGATCTCACCGGATCCCGGGATCGCTGGGTCGCCTACGTGGCGGATGTGTCGGGCCACGGCGTAGCGCCTGGAGTGGTCATGGCCATGGTAAAGAGCGCCGCAAGGATGCTACTAAGTTCCGGCGAAGGCGGCGGGCAGCTTCAGACAAGACTAAACGAGGTCCTGTACCCGCTGAAGAAGCCAGAGATGTTCGTCACATTTTGCTTTATTGCGTGGAATGGAGACAGATTGCATTTCGGCCATTCCGGCCACCCGGCCATTCTGCACTTTTCCGCCAGGACCAACGAGGTCGCACAGCTGGATTGCTCAAACTTGCCTTTAGGCATTCTTCCGGAAGGGGAATTTGCAACCTCGGAGCTGAGGACGGAAAACGGGGACGTACTGGTCCTTTACACGGACGGTTTGCTTGAGACCATGAATGCCGCGGGAGAAGAATTTGGAATAGAAGCGTTCCAAGCCGAATTGCGGAAACATGGCGGAGAACCGCTGAACGTAATTTGCCGGTCACTTCAGGAATCGGTTGCCCGGTACGGCGCGCAATTTGACGACCAGTCCCTCTTGTTGATTCGGCAGCTTCGGGAAGGATCGGTCGGATAAGTCGGTAATCACACGTCGGCGGCCAACGTGCCCGCCGCCGGGAAGCGGATTCGTCTGGACCTGAACAGTCCTGAGTTCCAGGAGGTGTTCTTTCGCCTCGAGGCTACCCAACTAACACAAGTGTTCGCATCACTGCGACGACTGCGTGAACTGGAGTGGAGCGCGTTCGATCGCCATAAGGAATTCCATTGGGAGGCGATCGAGCATCTGAAGGCGCCGAATGATGCAAAGGTACACTCGCTTCGTTCAAGCCAGAAAATTCGCACCCTTGTTTTTCGAGATGGAGGGTTTGTACCCTTCGTTTCGCTCGACTCCGACCACGATTCTGTCGATGACCGGTAAGCCCCTAATGTGAACTTTGACATCATCAAAGTGTTAAACTCATTGGAGTTCGTGACCATCCCTTTCGACACCGATTCGGCTCAAGTGCTCCGAATCGCCGAAGCATCCCTCGCGGAGCTTCAGTTCCCGCCGTTGATTCGTCCAAACGAACTGTTTAGCCCCACTCCAACCAAAGACTTGGTCGATTGGGCAATTCAGCTCTATTCCTTTTCATTCTTGAGTCAGTTCCGTGCCCTGCTTCGGGGTGTCATTCCATTGATTGAAGCGCGCAACATTCCTGCTCTCCGCATAATCGTGAGGGCCTTGTTCGAGTGGGGAGCTCACTCTTACTACGTCAAAGAGCACGTGAAGCAACATCTAGATGCGAAGAATCTGGAGGCGGCGTGGGATTTCTTGATCCCAGTGGGGACCAGCGGCCTTTTTGCGATCTCTCCATATCCTCAAGAAAGCCAACTGTTTCCCTCGTCTGCACACATCGGAGGGGTGATCAATTGTTTCAATGAGGCCACGGATGGCGACGCATTGACCATCTACAGCTTCCTAAGCCAGTTCTGCCGCCCCGATATGGCGGCTCTGAGACAGCATTTTCACTGGGACGGAACTCAATTAATCACATTTGACGTGCCAAAAGCGAACGCAGCTTTGCCGCTGGGAGCAGCGGCTACGCTGGCTGCCCTTGACGCCATCAGCGAACTGCTTGAGTTGTCCAATGAAACAGAGATCCGGACGAAGATGATCCAGCTGTTACGGAAGTTAGTATCCTATCGTCGAATTAAGTAAGAGGCGAACGGAGCTTTATGTGATGCACGTCTTGGGTCCCAGTGCTAAGAATTCCCCATCCGACTGCCCGGTCCAGTGTCCTTGCGCTAACGGGGCAGTTGGAGTGCCGGGAAGGGACGCCGCCGGTAAGACGGCCTATCAGTCGTGCAAGACAACGCTGAGTAGGGAGTCGTTCATGTGAAGCCCACCGTTGTATTTGATGGAACCCAGCTTCTTAAGCTTATTCATGAAAAAATTGACGCGTGGACGCGTCGTGCCGATCATTTCCGCCAGGGTCTCTTGCGATACTTTGGGAATGTCCCATTGGGGCTTCGCCTGTTTGCCTTAGCGGGCAAGCAACAAGAGAGTACGCGCCAACCGCTTCTCGCTGGAATTGAAAAGCTGGTCAATCAAATCCTCTTCAATCCGGATGTTGCGCCCCAGCATATAGGCGATGAAGCGATCGGCCAGAACGTGTTCCGCGTGGAGCGCCCGGATCATTTCCTTCAGGCCGATCACCAGCAGTGTAGTCGGCGAAGCGGCGGTTGCGGTTCGGACGAGCAGCGGCTGTCCTGCCAGGCCGCCTTCACCGACGAAATCACCGGGCTTGAATATCGCGACGATGGCCTCTTTGCCAGTCTTTGAAACGACGGAAAGCTTTGCCTCGCCTTTTTGAATGTACATCACCCCCTTGCAGAGATCGCCCTGAAAGAATATGGTGTCCTTGGGTTTATATTCGACGATTGTTCTTGCCAGTCCGGCCGAATCTAGAAAAGTCTGCGCGTTGAAAGCGCCAGTTTTCCTCATTTTTCTTACCACGCGGGTCCTCCCATCGCCCTACGCTAATTGCGCCCAGAGGCTGTATCGGGGAAGGGTCGCAAACAAATATAGACCTGTCCTTCTTCCTGGCACCAACCTTGTTGGTCCAACCGAGTCAGCCATATTTTCGGTATAGCCCCCCAAGAATTTTCAAGTCATTGAGCGAAACGGCAATCTCTTCGCGCTCTGAAGAACGTTTCTGGGAAATCTCCAATAGGCGGCTAATGCATAGAGAAATCGCAACCGAGACTTGCAGTAGCCGAATAAAAACATCACCGTCGGAGCGAAATGCGGCGGTATAGAAATCACGCCAGTGTTTCGGCTGTATCTTGGAGGGTCCCGGCATCAACTGGCCTCTCAAAACCGTCAGGGGCCTGCCAGAGAGTTAAAGATCAACGCTACTCCCGTCCTTCTCGCAAGGCAACGCAATTCCTCAGGCCGTCAGCCTGCCAAGTCCTGATTGAACGTGGTCGTCTGAAAAGCACTGCACTTGGCACATACAGGACCAAAGATCTGACTTATGACCAAGTGTGGCGGACCTGAAACGTCCCCTGCCAATGGCGCAGAAAATGGCCCGACCAAAAGGGCTGCCTTAATTCTGTTGTATATCGCGTCCGCGTGATGTAGCGTCGGGGTGTCCCTTCACACCTTCCGGTCGCGCCATTCCTCGGCGACGGTTCCTGTGCAAACCGACAATCTTTCGGTGTAGGAGTTGCCCTGTGACCGACCTGTCTTTTGTGTACAAGTGTGGAAAGTGCAGTAGAGATTTCGCCACGCCAGACCAGCTGAGAAATCACGAAATTCCTTGTCGTGGCAGGCATTCAGCGGGGGACTTCGATCCAATGCCTAGCCAGCCCGTGTCAAAGAATCCCGGGGACCGCTCCCCTAAACGCGGGCTACCTGGTTCAGCCTGGGTTCCCGAACTTGCCACCAATGAGTACCCTTTGAGTTTCGGAACCGATCATACGGAGGTAATAAAATGACAGTGAATGTGACACCCCTGCACGACCGCATATTGGTGCGCAGACTGGAAGAGAAGGAAACCGCGAAGGGTGGAATCATCATCCCCGATACGGCCAAAGAGAAACCCCAGGAAGGTGAAGTGATTGCAGTCGGTGCCGGCAAGCTCAACGAGAAGGGCGGGCGGATTCGGCTCGACGTAAAACCCGGGGACCGCATTCTATTCGGAAAATATACGGGCAACGACATCGAGATTGATGACCAGGAGTATTTGATTCTCCGCGAGGAGGAGATCCTGGCGAAAGTTGGCGGCCTCGCAAAAGCGGCATCGGGCAAGAGGTAGTTTCTCCGATCCAAAAGATTTTGGACCGGACCGAAGTTCTTATACACCCGGGAGGGCGAAGTCCTATGGCAAAGCAAATTGTAACTGGTGAGAATTCACGTCAGGCGATTCTGCGCGGCGTCAACATTTTGGCCGACGCGGTCAAGGTCACACTCGGCCCGAAGGGGCGCAATGCGGTGATTGAAAAGAAGTTCGGTGCGCCGATCATCACCAAGGATGGCGTCACCGTGGCGAAGGAAATCGAGCTGCACGACCCGCTAGAAAATATGGGCGCGCAGATGGTCAAAGAGGTCGCTTCGAAGACGTCGGACGTCGCGGGCGACGGCACAACGACAGCGACCGTGCTGGCACAGGCCATCTTCCGGGAAGGCGTGAAGACGCTCGCGGCCGGTGCAAACCCGATGGCATTGAAGCGAGGCATCGAGAAAGCTGTTGAGGTTGCCGTCGAGGAAATCAAGAAACTCCACAAGGACGTGAAGGGCGACATGATCGTCCAGGTCGGGACCATCAGTGCCAACAACGACAAGCAGATCGGATCGATCATCGCCGAGGCGATGAAGAAGGTGGGCAAGGACGGCGTCATCACCGTTGAAGAATCCAAGACGATGGAGACGGCGCTCGAAGTGGTCGAAGGAATGCAGTTCGATCGTGGATATCTTTCCCCCTACTTTGTCACCGCTCCGGAGCGGATGGAGTGCGTGCTCGAAGACGTCTACATCCTAGTCCATGAAAAGAAAATCACTTCCTTGCGGGAATTGCTGCCCTTGCTCGAACAGACCACCAAGATGAGCAAGCCACTGTTGATTATCTCGGAAGACGTTGAGGGCGAGGCTCTTGCGACACTGGTTGTGAACAAGCTCCGGGGAACCCTGCAGTGCGTTGCGGTAAAGGCTCCTGGCTTCGGCGATCGCCGCAAGGAAATGCTGGAGGACATCGCCATTCTGACCGGCGGCAAGGCCATTACGGAAGATCTCGGCATCAAGCTCGAAAACGCAAAGCTTGAAGAGCTTGGCCGCGCAAAGAAAGTGATCATCGACAAGGACAACACGACGATCATCGCCGGGGCCGGCAAGGCGGCGGAAATTGAGGCGCGAATCAAGCAACTCCGCACACAGATCGAGGACGCCACCTCGGATTATGACAAAGAAAAGCTCCAAGAGCGCCTCGCCAAGCTGGTTGGTGGCGTAGCGGTCATTAAAGTCGGTGCCGCAACCGAGACCGAGTTGAAGGAGAAAAAAGCCCGTGTAGAAGATGCCATGCACGCCACACGCGCCGCGGTCGAGGAAGGCATCGTTTCAGGCGGTGGTGTGGCACTGCTTCGCTGTATCGCGGCGCTCGACAAGCTCAAGCTTCAGGACGACGAAGCCGTCGGCGTCAACATCGTAAAGCGAGCCCTGGAAGAGCCTACGCGCCAAATTGCCCAGAATGCTGGACACGAAGGGGCGATCGTAGTCGGCCGTGTGCGCGATTCGAAGGAAGAGAACTTCGGATTCAACGCAGAGACTGGAGAGTTCGGCGACATGATCAAGGCTGGCGTAATTGATCCGGCCAAAGTCACACGACTTGCGCTACAGAACGCCGCATCTATCGTCGCACTGATGCTAACGACCGAAGTCTTGATCGCAGAGATCAAGGAAGAGGAGCAAATGGCGGCTGCGGGAGCAGGCCATGGCGGTATGGGCGAGATGTACTAATGCGGTCGGTCTAGCTCATTCAATCGGATCGAGGCCCCTGGCAGCGAGTCTGTACGTCACTCGCTGCCGCAAGGGCCATCTGCGACGTCGGCGAAGTCCGGTCGCATCACCCCAAGAGAACGCCTTTTGGTATGGAGGTTACAAATTTGGCCTTACAAATTTCGACCCACAAAGTGATCGGTACAGCTGTCGTGGCGCTAAGCGGGCGCCTCGTGCTCGGCGAAGAAAGTCGCGCGCTGCGCACGACCGTGAATGGTCTGCTCGCCAGTGGCACCAAAAAGATCATCCTAAATGTAGACCGGGTCGGATATATCGACAGCGCGGGTCTCGGTATGCTCGTCGCCATGTATCACGCCGCGAAATCGCATGGGGCGTCACTGGCGCTTTGCAACCTAGGCTCGCAGTTCGAGGGAGTCATGCAGATCACGAAGCTGCTGACCGTCTTCGACACCTACAAGACTGAAGCAGATGCGGTGCTTGGAATGGCCAAGGTAGCCGACTTTCACTCGATCGGTGAACTCCTGAAGCCTTCCGAAGATCGCGTATACCACAACAACGAGGACTGCGCGCCGGGCCGTGAGATTTCTGCCATCGACCGAAGAGCAGATAGCGCCACCTACAGACTCTGCGGCGACTGTGAGATGCTCAACACGCAGCGGAACTAGCCTGCTTCTGCTTCACATACCTTCTCGGCACTTCCTTGATACGCTAGGGGCCCACGTGGTTGCCGGGCTGAACAGACATAGGTCCTCGTCCTGCTGGCCGGATTGGCAACCCTGCGCAGCTTGGTATACTAAGCAGTATCATATCGTTAATGGCGTGGCGCGCAATACCGGTTATCTGGAAACCCGCTCGGGCCGGGTTCGGAAGCGTCGGCTTCTGAGCGTTCAGTGCAGTCAACTGTTGATGAGCGCTTCCCCGTTCATCGGCGGGGGACCCGATAGGCCAGCAGGGGGGCCAGACCTACCGGTGAGGCGGGCTCGAACCGCCGAGGGTGTGGTGCCTTCGCGACATTGTTGCAGATAGAAACTTTCGAAACGGAGATGAACATGCCAGCAACTGGAAAAGCATCGCACTCGACGGATGCACTGCACCCCGCGCGCCTGCTAGTCTCGGCGGCGGTGAGTGCCGAGGAGTTCTCAAAGAAGTTCGTGCCATCGATCAGCAACACGCCCGATTTGCCGGTCGTAAATTGGGCGGCGGTCGGAAAACAGGCTCCGCAATTGCTGAACACTCCCGCGCAACTCCCGAACGCCGATGCCGTGGTCATAACGTGGGCCGAGGCGGAGTGGGCTGCGCTGGTGCATGTGTTTTGCAGCAGCGCCACAAGCATGCCTTACACCAAGCGGAATGAAGACTCTTGGAACGGGTGGGTCAAGTACGACCAGGGTGTTCCGAGTGGCCTAGACTATTGGGGCTACTATCGGCTGGTGCAGGTCGGGACCAGCAAGGTGCTGCTTTTCAAATCGAACACGCACTACGCCGCAGCCCAGGGGGAGCAGAACCTCGAGGCGCTGACAAACCGCTTCATTCAGTCCGTGAAACCCAAACTCATATTGTCGCTGGGTACCGCCGGGGGCGCGAGGACTACCGATCCCATTGGCACCGTCAACGTCGTTCACACCGACGTTCTTTACGAGAGTAATCAGCCGCAGAATCTCTGGCCTTCTTACTCCGACCCCTGGAAACCGAATTGGACGCTCCTCGGTAGCAGCGGGTTCAGCCAGCTGCTGTTCGGCGTCCCCACCAAGGCGAGCGATCTCGCATCGATCGGGACACAATTCAACAGTTTCTATAGCTCCAGCTATCCGCTTCCCACGCTCAATCCCGGCGACCTGAACATGGGCGCAAGCGTGCCCGCCATCAATAACCTGACGCCAGCCGGCACAGCACTCGTGACGGCGAAGTCGTTCGTCGTCGCGACCACTTCCGGGAATCTCGCGAAGTTCGCCTGTGTCGAAATGGATGATGCGGTCATCGCCAAGGCGGCCTCAGGCAAGACCGCATTTGGATCCGTGCGAAACATCTCCGACCCAATTCAAAACGCTGTACTGCCTGAGAAAGTTCAGGGCAACTGGGGCGAGGCCATCTATACCGCCTACGGAATGTACACCAGCTACAACGGCGCCATAGCCGCCTGGGCACTACTGGCCTGACGGTTCACTCCGGAGACTGCCGTCGGCGACACGTTGCGATTTTCCTTGTGGCAATTGGCGTGATTCAGAAAATGACTCAATGACTTGTAACGTCGACCATGTTGTCGTCGGCGTTGCGGTCAATGAGCTTATTGTAAGGATCGATGCCCGCCAGAGTCGGCTGTTCATCGACGATGACCACGAAGTTGTTTTGTTCCTGGGTGATTTTTTCCTTTTTGAGGTACAACGGCTTTTCCTCGTCCTTCTTGCCGCTGAAGACGCCAATTTCGATGTAGTCAGCGAGAGGCATCGGCGTTTCCACGCCATTGCCGTCGGCCTGCAACTTGCGCGCCTGGACCTCCAGAGTCACTTTGTATTTTCCATCGGGAGTCTTCTGTGACGTTGCCGAGACGGCTTTGTTGTCGTAGAGAACGATGCGGTTGAACCCGTCGTCAACCAGATACTGGAGTTCGGGCGGAGTCTGGGCGCGGATGGCGTCCACCAGCATGCGGGTATCGGGATACGGACCGTCGGTTGCGGCCTCAGCGCCAGCAGTGTCGTGCGCGTCAACCTGGTTCGTGGCGTTCGCGTAGCGATATTGCATGAGGAAGTTATGCAGTGCGAGATTGAACCGGTCTTCGCCAATGTAGTCGGCAATGGTGTAAAGGACTTGACCGCCCTTCTGGTACCAGACGTAGGGTTCGCGTTGCACCAGAGCAAGTGGAGGCTCGTGGCGCGTCTCACCTGCGCGGCCCCGGAGATATGTATCGAGCTCATGGCGCAGGTAGCGATGCATGAGGTCACGACCATACTTGTGCGCCATGACCTGGAGTGCGGAATACTCGGCGAGGCTCTCTGCCATCATGTTCGAGCCTTCGACGTCGGCTCCGATAAGCTGGTGAGCCCACCACTGGTGGCCGAGCTCGTGAGCGGTGACAAAATAGGTGAAGTCAATGTCGGTAGGTTTTAGTACCCGGCTGATGAAACCGATGCCTTCCGAGAACGGTACAGTGTTCGCGAAGGACTGGGCAAAGATGCGATAGCGCGGAAATTCCAGGATGCGAAACTGAGTGAACTGGTAGGGACTGTACACGCGCTCATAGTAGTCAAGGCCCGCCCGGGAGCCAGCCAGCATGTCATCGAGGTCATAGGTGTGCGCCGGATCGTAATACACCTCAAGTGAGACATCGCCCCCGGAGCCGTGGTACGTCTCCTTGCGACTCTGATAGCGAGCGGAGAGGTAGGAAAAGAACTCGAGGATGTGCGTCGATCCCATGCTGTATTCGTAGAAATTTCGGCCCCCAGCCTGCCATTCGCGCTGGAGATATCCGGGCGCGACGGCGATCTGGTCAGCTGAAGTGCTCACGATGGTGTGATAGGTAATCCAGTCGGCCTCGCGAGGGAAGATATTGTTCACAGTGTGAGCCGGATCACCGCGATGGGCCATTTCTTCAAGGGCAGGAAGGTGCTCTTCGCGCCGGCGGCGAGGGTCGTCAAGTTCGATGTTGTTGTTGTAGCCGATGTAGGGGACGTAATCGGAGTCAAAGAACGTACCGTTATACGCAAGCTCGGGGAGTTCGTTGCCGTCGCGAAAGCCGCGGGTCAGGTGCCCGACATCGCAAGCGAGCGTAACGGTTTCCCCCGGGGCCAAAGGCTGATCGAAAGCATAGATGGAATAGATGTTGCGGGCCGCCGAGCTGACCAGGTGAAACTTGCGATCAAACTGGAGATTCGTGACCGACTGCCTCTGATCGGTGATATGGATCTCAGGGATTGGCTGACCGGTTTTGTTCTGCAGCGTCATGCGGACGGTTCCGTCGAAGGACCGGCGGTCCGGGTAGATATTGATAGTGGCATCGACGGCGGTCACCTTCGGCTGGAGAAGGTTTTCGTATTTCTTGAATTGGCGTTCGTAGTCGGCCTGGATGTCCCGGCGTGCCTGGGAGTTGAGGTATTCATTGAGGACATGAGCGTTATAGAAGTACCACCCACCAGAGCCGGCTGCGATCAGAGCGAACATTAATATGACCGGGCCAAGTCGCGGTGCAAGGCGAAGCGCTTGCCGGGCACGGGCGCCGAGCGAGTCCTCGGCTCCGCGGCGGGCCAAGCCGATGGACACGACACCCAGGACAGCGGCGGTAGCCAACCAATAGGTCATCGACCAGAACAGGGCAGGAACAAAATGGCCGTAGCCGTTCATATCTGAGTAGGTGTAGGCGGGGACTTGGCCGACCAGATAGAGAGTGTTCTCCCAGCCGAAATTAAACAGAATTGGCATAAGCACGAAGATGCCAATCAGAATGCCGTGGCCCACAAACTTATTCGAGACGACGGTCTGGACGAACATCGCAAGAAGGATAAAGACCAGGACCTGGGGGAATGTCACGAGATACAGTTCTTTGAAGTACTGAACCAGGTCGTAATGGTAGTAGCCGGCGATGGTCTGCATGAGCATGCCAACCAGCATGGCGACGGTGAGCAGAATCAGTTCGACGATGATAATGGCGGTAAGGCGGCTGAACCAGTCGGTCGACTCGCCCATGGGCAACGCATCATGGATCCCGTCAAAGTGGATGTCGCGCTCGCGCCATAGAAGCTCTGCAGCATAGAGCGTGGCCACGATGTAAAGAAACAAGACCGCACTGCCTTCGACGGACTGCACCATGAGAAAGGTGACTGGCCAGACATTCTGTTCGGCCAGGTGCCCGGCAAAGTAGCCATTGTTAATGCCGAGGGCAACCAGCAGGGCCACGATGCCCCAGAAAGGTACGTCGCGAAGAATATTGCGCAGGCGCAGCCGGGAGAGCGACAGATATTGGGCAAAGGTGGTTGATGGCTTGAAAGCGTAGTGCACGACCGGAATACGTGCGGTAACCAGCGACCGGACAGGCTTATCTTCGGTGAGTTCCTGTTGTTTCGCCTTGGCGGCGCGGCGCCCTTGAGAGCGAGCTGTGAGTGCCTCGACAGACATCGGAAAGAAAACCCAGACGGCGCCTAGCGCCAGAACTCCGACGCTGAGCCAAAGCAGGCGGTTGTAGAGGAAGATCCCGTTCACGAGACTGGGCGACCAGGTGACGAACAGAGCGTTTTTTTCGACGACCGTCCAGTAGCGAGTGACATCATCGATGAGAATGAAACCGATGGGATCGAGAATGCCTGACCAGAAGCGCTCAAGCGAGCGGGTCGCCGAGAAGACCGTGATGCCAATGACGTAGAGCATGAAAAGGGTGACACCCTGCAGATAGACGATGAAAATCTTGCGGGTGAGCGCGGCGACCAGGAAGAATAAGGAGCCAAGGAAGAATATCTGAACGACAACGATCGAAAGAAAGGGCTGGAGGTAGTTCCAAAGATGATTCGGTTCGATGCGCGTGTGGTCCGCCCAGGGAGCCAAAGTTCCCAGGAAGGTGCCCAGGAGCATGCCTGAGAACGCGAACAGTGTCGTGAGGTAGGAACCGGCCCAGCGTCCGCCGAGGTACCCGAATTTGGAGATCGGCTTGGTAAACAGGATCTGGTAGGTGTCGCGCTGGAAGTCGCGAAGAATGGAGGTTCCGAAAATTGCGGCAATCACAATAATGCCGAACAGGGCGGAGCCCATGTCGTTATACATATTGGCGTAAGCGGAATTCAGCAGGATCTTGCCATTGCTGTTGCCGATCGCACCAAAGCTCTCGGATGCGACCGAGAGGAAGGAAAACGCAAGCCAGAGCAAGAAATACACGTAGGTCGACAGGCTTTTAAAACGGAGCCTCAACTCGAAAGTGAAAATTTCCCAAAAGAGTCGCACGTCGAATCCCACCTCCAACGGCTAGTTTGGAAGCTCGGGCCTGCCCTGCGGCGAGAGGGTAAGGAAATAGACATCCTCAAGGTCGGAATCGACCTCAGAGAAACCTTTGCCTGGCGAGGCGTCCGCGTACACGCGGACCTCGTGCTGCCCGCCAACGAGGTGACTGGATATCACTCGGAGCTGACTTTCTAGCGCGTGTAACTCGTCTGCGGTCGCGACCACCTTCGACCAGATCTTGCCGCGGAGCTCCGCGAGAACGTCGTTCGGCGCGCCTTCCAACAGCAGTTCCCCCGAGGCGATGATGGCCATACGGGGACAGAGCTGGCGGACGTCATCAACGATGTGAGTCGACAGGATTACCGTGCGGTCACTGCCAAGGGACGCGAGCAAGTTCAGAAAGCGATTGCGCTCCGCCGGATCGAGGCCAGCCGTTGGCTCATCGACAATAATCAGTCGCGGATTGCCCAGTAGGGCCTGCGCGATACCGAAGCGCTGCTTCATGCCCCCGGAGAAGGTAGAGAGCGCTTTCTTGCGAACTTCCCACAGGTTCGTCTGCTGCAAGAGCGTGTCGATGATCGCCTTGCGCTCGCCCGGAGAGGTCATGCCCTTCATGACGGCGAGATGATGGAGCATATCCGATGCGGATATCTTCGGGTATACCCCGAACTCTTGCGGCAAGTAGCCAAGGATTCGGCGGACTTCGTCTTTTTGGTGCAACACATCGATGCCGTCGAGGTTTATGGTACCGGAGTCGGGATCCTGTAGAGTGGCAATCGTACGCATCAACGAACTTTTCCCAGCACCGTTGGGTCCCACCAGGCCGAACATGCTGTCGCCAATGGACAGTGAAAGGTTCTTCAGCGCCCTTACCCCGTTCGGGTAGGTTTTCGAAATGCCCTTGATTGTAAGCGCCACCGCTACCTCCACGATCGAGAACGTAACTCAGGCCCGCAGCCGATGCGGCGTATTGCGAAATGGGGGTTATTCTACTACTAATTGAACAGATCTAATTCGCGCACCACAAAATCAACCCTACGCGAGAATTTCGGTCGGAGCTTTACCCCTGGCACAAAACGGTTATATCCTTGCCATCGCTGGTCTTCGCCGGCGGGCCGTGCGTTGATGCGCAAATCTCCAGGAACGGTCGACGTTTCGCTTCCCTTGTTGTTGTTTTCTCTCATGGGTTTTGCTTTGGTGTACCCGGCCAGGGTGCGTGCGCAGAACAACTACGAAATTCAGGTTTATGCCTCGGAGACGATGGCGCCCAAGACGCTCCTGGTCGAACTGCACAGCAACTTCACAGTGGACGGAAGCACTTCGACTCAATTCGGCATGCTGCCAACACAGGACCAGGAGCACGAAACGATCGAGTTGACCGAGGGGATAAACGACTGGGCTGAGGTCGGCTTTTACATCTTTACCTCCGAGAAAAACGGCAACGGCGTGCAGTGGGTCGGGGATCACATACGCCCACGCGTGCGGATCCCTGCTCGGTGGCATTGGCCCGTCGGAGTGAGTTTATCGACCGAGGTCGGATATGCCAGAGCTGCGTACTCCAATCCGACTTGGTCCTGGCAGATCATGCCTATCGTTGATCAGACCATTGGCCGCTGGTACTGGTCAGTGAATGGGACAATGGTCTGGGATGTACACGTGGTTCCGCCGCCGGCCGGTTCGACGACCCAGCAGAGGCGGTTTTACTACACGAATGTGGCCCCCAAAGAAGTCACTTTTGGTCCGGCGGCGACTCTTACGTATGCGCCTTCAAAGTATTTCAACTTTGGGGTCGAGTATTACTCATATTACGGACAGTGGGGGAATTTCGTCCCACTGCACTATCAGCAGCAGCAGGTTTTCCCGGTTGTAAACCTGTTCGTTTCGCCCAAGTGGGAGATCAACTTCGGAGCCGGTTGGGGCGCAACTGCCGGAACCGACCATCTGATCGTAAAGTGCATCATCGGACGCTATTTTGATTGGTCTCATCACCGTGCTGGCAGTTCTGACAGCGTGCAGTAGGCCGCAAGGAACCTGATGAATCGTCGCACGTTCCTCACGAAAGCAAGCGCAGCGTTCACAGGTGCGGCAATGGCCTCCGTCCTGCCCGCATGGGCCCAAGCCGTACCTGACGTGAAACTAGAAATCGCGCCGCTTGCGCTCGAGATTGCGCCGGGCAAGGTCGTTCACACCGTGGCCTACAACGGGCGCGTTCCGGGTCCACTCATTCGCTGGCCCGAAGGCAAACCCATCGTTATCGACGTTCACAACCGGACAGCAATCCCAGAAATCGTGCACTGGCACGGGCTTTCGATTCCCTCGACCATGGATGGATCGATCGAAGAAGGTGGGTCGATGATTGGTCCCGGTGCACAATTCCGCTACCTCTTCACTCCGCGGCCCACCGGGTTCCGTTGGTATCACACGCACTCTTTTGCCGGGCACGACCTGAAGCGCGCAACCTACACGGGACAGTTTGGCTGCTTCTTTATCGAATCCCGAGACGACCCTGGCGCCTACGATCAGGAGGTCTTCCTCACGCTGCACGATTGGAATGCGTATATGGGAGGTAGTCCAGACTCCTCCATGGAAGCTGCATACGACCACGCGACCATCGAGGGTCGGATGCTCGGCTTTGCCGATCCTGTCAAAGTGCGCGAGGGACAACGAGTACTCTTGCATCTGCTGAATGCTAGCGCAAGTTTGGTTCACTGGCTGGCGCTCTCCGGACACGAATTGACTGTGGTCGCTATGGACGGCAACCCGGTGCCCAAGCCAGCCCCGGTGCGCGCAGTCCGCCTGGGCCCCGCCGAGCGCATTGATGCGATGGTTACAATGAATCAGCCGGGCATATGGATCTTCGGCGAAACACGCGAACAGCTGCGCAAAATGGGCATGGGAATCGTGGTTGAGTACACCAACCAGCAAGGCAAGCCTAAATGGATTGAGCCGCCGGAAACGCTCTGGGACTACCGTCTCTTCGCCATGGCCGAAGGAGCTTCCGCAAAACCGGATGAGATTATTCCCCTGCGGTTTGAGTCAAAATTCCACGGGCAGGGATCCTTCGATTCCTGGACGATTAACGGGAAGTCCTATCCAGACACGGACACCATCGAGTTGCAGGAGGGGAAAAGGTACCGCCTCCAGATGATCAATCGAAGCGCGGACGACCACCCCCTTCATCTGCATCGCCATACTTTCGAAGTCACGAGTCTGGACGGGATCCCGCTCTCTGGATTGAACAAGGACGTTGTCGTCGTTCCAGGAAACACGTCCGCGGAGGTGGACTTCACGGCGAACAACCCCGGTACCACTCTGTTTCACTGCCATAACCAGACCCACATGGACTTCGGGTTCATGACACTTTTTCGATATGCTTGATATCTCAATGGAATCGGTGAGGTTTGCCTTGCCCCTGCGGCTTAGATAGATTCTCACAATGAACGTAGAGCCTTCCTCTCAAGCACAACTGGTTCTCCGTTCTGGTTTCGGAACGCTGGTAGTGGGGATGTTTGGCATGGGTTGGCTGGGCTGGGGTCTCGGAGCGGCCCGTGCATTCACCCCCGCTGTGATTGTTCTTTTCGACGTCTTTGGAATCCTCTTAGTGGGATTTTCCATTTACTTCATCCGGAAGGGCAGGTCTCTGCGCCGAAGCTACCCTGCGTCATCCAACACGCTGACACGTAGCATGAACAAACAGTTTATTGTCGTCGTTGTTTTGGAATTTACGGCAATCGTAATTCTCGGTAGGATTGCTTACGCCTTCAATCGTCCAGATCTGGCTCCTGTCTTGGCCGCCACAGTGGTCGGACTCCATTTTCTTCCCCTCGGAAAGATTTTTCGGCAGGCCCGTTACTACTTCTGGGGGACCGCCATAACGCTCTGGTGCGGTGTCTGCGCCATCTTGTTCCGTTCAAATTCGCTTATAGCCTGGAGTAACATCGGGACGGGCGTCCTACTCTGGGCTATATGCGCACACGATTTACTGCGCGTCCGAGGAATCGTGCGTTTCCTCCGGAAACCCGACTTTTTCGGGACAACTGAAAACTAGCCAACTCCGCAGAAGTCCCGATTGGCAACTGATAGGTGCGCTAGAAGTGGCTGCGGAAAACGACAGCTACGTCAGACGGTGCAGTAAGAAACTAGCTGCCGTGTTGTCGATCAGGGGCGAGGGCCAAGACTCGCTGGGACAACTCGTCAGCGAATTTCTGTTTCTCTTCAAAGAACGGGAAATGGCCTGAACTTTCAAACCACACGAGGTCTTTTTGAGGGGCCTTGATTGTTTGACTGTAGTCCTGAACCAAGGAAGGACGGCAATACGGATCGTATCGGCCTTGAAAAAAGAAAACCGGCACGCGGAACTCGGGCCCCAGTTTGCTTAGGTCCATGTTTATGATTTGGGGGAGCAGCGTATCGAGCGAAAAACGCTGGCCACGAACAAAGCTGAAATCATCCGCAAGAGAATATTCAGGGGCAGACACCAGGCTCGTCACAATCCTTCCGGGGTCGAGGAACGCCGCCCCCCTGGTCGGCGGTCCGAGCAGCACTGCTTCCCAGGGCTTGGCGATCCTTCCATTGCTTAAATCTCTGTCCGGAGGAGGATAAGGCGCAATGCTCGACAGCTCTTTGACGGCTTGTTCGTTGTGGCTCCTGCGCGCTTCCTGCAGCGCGTCCTGGAACGCGACCTCCTCGTCCCGCTCGGGGATGATGGCCTGCCCGACCCCCACGTAGGCGTAAATGAGGTCGGGATGTTCGTGCGCAAGCCAGAGTCCCAAAAGACTTCCCCACGAGTGTCCCAGAACGAAGATTTTTTTCCTCTGGAAACGGCCGCGAAGATAATTCGCGACGTCCAGCGTGTCCTGTTCCATTTGCTGCACGTTCATGGTTGCGCGCTGAAGTTCTCTGTTGTTCGATGCGTAGGTTTTCCCCGCTCCTCGTTGATCCCATTCGACGATTGTGAAGTATTTCTCCCACGGGCCCTGAAACGCGGCTGCCAGCGGTATAAAAGCAACGCCCGGTCCACCATGGATGACCAGAAGAATCGGGTTGTTTACGTTCTGGCCGCGCACTTCGATCCACTGATCGATGCCGCCTATTCGCACGGGCTCAAGGCTGTCGATGCCTGGCGGCGAAGTAACGGCCCGTTCTTCAGCAACCTTGTGTTGCAGATGTTTTCTGTAGAACAGACCAGATGACAGGGCCACAACTACCAAACAAACGGCCCCCATTGCGACGCGTCTAAGAATTCTTCTGATCATTGTTTCACCTCAGCAAAGCGTCTGTTCCGTTGATACGCACATGCCCGCTTCTTTATTACTAAGTTTGGTCACGAGTGCTCCACTGAACGTGATCGCATCGCTCGGCACGTCCTCGCTTCTCGTAAGGCGAGCACCATGAGCCTGCTGGAGGGGCACTACTGTCTAATCGTGGGCGGCGTTGTTACGGCGTGGTCGGGAGCTTTTTTCTGCCGGGCATGATTGCTGCTATTTGCGGTTCGGCGCCGTCTCAAAGAAACGCGCCGGAGTGGTTCCCAATGATTTCCTGAACATGGAAATAAATGCGCTCGGCGTACTGTAGCCGGCCTCCAAGGCCGCATGGGTTACCTTTGCTCCTTCCGCTAAAAGCCGCAGCGCCTGCATGAGACGAAGTTGTTGTCGCCATTTGCCGAGGGTCATCCCGGACTCTTTTTGGAAGAGTCTCTCCGCGGTCCTCTTGCTGGCACCTGCTAGCCTGCAGATCTGCGCGAGCGGCCGACGGTCACTCGGGTCAGCTAGAAGTACTTCTGCGATTCGAAGGGCTCTTGCATCCGATGGATTAGGAAGCTGCAACGGAACCGTTTGGATGACTCGCAGTTGGTCGACGATGACCTCTACTAGGTGACGCTGCCACTGAATCCTCCTTCCCAGCGTTCTGGAGCCACAAGCGTGCAGAATTAGCTCCTTCAGCAGCGCCGAGGTGTGTACGACGCAACAGCTTCTTGGCAAGGCTCCTGCGAGCCGCGGCCTCAAGTAGAGTGTTCGCATCGCCACGGTGCCAGACATCGTAATCGTGTGGGGAACGCCAGCTGGTATCCAAACAGCCCGCTGCGTTGGGACGACCCAGGTGCCATTGCCAGTGAGCACAGTCATGACTCCCTGGGAGGCATAGACGAGCTGGTCGAAATCATGGAAGTGCCAAGGAACGACGTGCCCTGCAGGGTAATCTCGCGTGAGGGTCGTGATTTCGAAGCGTTTATTTCCCGAACGATCGAGAACCGGCGTGTGACGCATTTGCGACATTGATTGTCACAATATCGAAGGTACGCAAAGCACGCAACCGCTAAACTGACTTGGTCGGAAATTTGAGCACGGGGGAAGCCATGAACCACCGATACCATTATTCGATGTCGCGACGCTTCGTTTGGGCGATCGCGTGCCTTTTGATCTCGGCGATCACTTGCCAGGGTCGCACGCCAGGTCCGGCGGATGCGTCGCCCCCCACGGTCAACCTGCAGACAGGCACCCTTGAAGGCATCCGTTTCGGGCCGGCCCAGAATGAGGCGGCGTTCCTTGGAGTGCCTTATGCAGCCCCACCAGTTGGCAATCTCCGCTGGAGACCACCGCAACCCGTACGGAAATGGGACGGAACGCGCAAAGCGGCGCAATTCGGAGCGGTGTGCCCTCAGCTTCCCGCAAACTGGCTTCCGTATATCGCCTGGAATGAAGATTGCCTCTACCTGAACGTCTGGACGACGCGACTCACAACGAGCGCGAGATTGCCGGTCATCGTCTATTTTCACGGAGGATCGAACACATCCGGCTATAGCCAGATAACTCCGCTCGGACCTGCGCTTTCTCGCATGGGCGTGGTCGTAGTGAGCGCCAATTATCGGCTCGGTCCGATGGGATTTCTCGCGCTTCCGGCTCTTTCAGCGGAGTCCGAACACCACTCTTCGGGAAATTACGGCCTTCTCGACCAAATCCAGGCCCTCCGTTGGGTACGCGAAAATATTTCCCGCCTTGGAGGCGATCCCGGCCGAATCACCGTGATGGGCCAATCTTCCGGAGCAGTGGATATCTGCTTGCTAATGACGTCTCCGCTGGCCGCGGGATTGTTTCAGGGGGCAATCCTGGAAAGTGGCGATTGCCAGGGCACCTTCAACGAAGACATCCACACTCCGATTCCATACAACGGGATCTCGGACACAGGTGAAGCCGTGGGACAACGTCTGGCGGATGATCTAGGAGTAGGGAATGATTCCGATACGCTGCACAAACTCCGCAATATTCCCCCGGATGAGATCCTGAAAGCCTGGACTCATGATCCAGAGGTTCACTTTGACGCGATCGTCGACGGCTGGGTGGTTCCGGACCAGCCCGCGAAGACTTTTGCGGAACGCCGTGAAATGCATATCCCAGTCCTTATAGGTAGCAATGCCGATGAGGCAACGGTGTTTGGCGGCGGTGGACCGAAAACCGTCGCTGATTACAGGAAGTATCTGGTCGGGGACACAGGCAACCGCGCTGATCAGGAATTTGCGGCCTACCCGGCCGAGTCGGATGCCGGCGTGCCAGCCCGGTATTTGCAGCTCCAAAACGAGTCCTTCGCCTACGGCGCCTATTCGATGGCGCGCGCCGTGACGCACGCGGGCCAAAGGGCATATTTGTATTGTTTTACCTATGTTGAAACGGGCAAGCGCGCGCCATTGGGCGCGTACCACGGTGAAGAATTGCAGTTCTTGAGCGATTCATTCCGGAGTGATTGGCAGTACAACCAAGATGACAAAGCCCTTGGCCAGGCCATGCGGATGTATTGGACGCAATTCGCAAGAACCGGCGACCCGAATAGCCGAGGCTTTCCGCGCTGGCCGACATACGCGGTGCGAACCGCTCAGTGCCTTGAGCTTGGCCGCACCATTGGTGTCCGCCCGATTGAGCCTCGGATCCAGGTTCTTGACCACATAATGGATCAGATCTTCACCGAACGTGGAACAAAACAAGGCGACTAGAGTTGTCTGGGACTAAGACCTGCGTCGGGCAGCTCGCGATGGACTCCGATGTGCATACTTGGCACCCCCGAAAGCCAGAACGCGGTAGATTCGCAGCCGGCATGGACGGTGTGCATCCGAATCAGTTCCGCTAATCACGTGTTCTGCTGTTTCTTGCCTCTGAAGCCAAATTGGACCGAACGAAACTCAGTCGTTGTGCTGCTTCGGTAGAACCAGCGAGGTATTCGGCTCAGATCGGAGGCGCCCATGAAGAAATTGCTGCTCGACACTGCGGACCGAGCGGCCCGATACATCGCTGAAATCGACAATCGCGGGGTTGTGCCGTCGCCTGCGGATGTCGCCCGCTTGGAAACTCTTGGAGGACCGCTGCCGCTATCGCCATCGGATCCTTCAGAGGTCTTAGCACGGCTCGATGACATCGGGTCGCCGGCTACAGTGGCAACTGCCGGTGGCCGCTATTTCGGATTCGTGATCGGTGGTTCCCTGCCCGCTGCTCTAGCCGCCAACTGGCTAGCAGGAGCGTGGGACCAAAACGCGGCGATGCAAGTGATGTCACCCGTTGCGGCGAAGCTCGAAGAAATTGTTCTGCAGTGGATGGTGGACCTGCTGGGTCTTCCGTCCGGGTCGGGAGCAGGATTTGTCACCGGAACCACGATGGCAAACTTCACGGCCCTGGCTGCGGCGCGCACCGCTCTGCTGAAACGGGCCGGATGGGACGTCGAGGAAGACGGATTGTTCGGGGCGCCGCCGATCCACGTTGTAGTGGGCGAAGAAGCTCACGTTTCGGTGCTGAAGGCGTTATCGATGTTGGGCTTCGGACGTTCTCGATTGACGCGAGTTCCAACCGACGACCAGGGGCGGATACGACTGGACACACTCCCCCGCTTCGACGATCGGACCCTCGTGTGTATTCAAGCGGGAAACGTAAATACGGGTGCATTTGATCCCGCGGGCGAAATATGTGCCCGCGCCCATGACACCGGCTCCTGGGTGCATGTGGATGGCGCCTTCGGGCTGTGGGCAGCCGCCTCGCCGTTATACGCACCTTTGCTCGCGGGCGCAGGCTTGGCCGATTCCTGGGCAATTGATTGCCATAAGTGGCTTAACGTGCCCTACGATTCCGGTGTTGCAGTGGTTCGGTCACCGGAGCATCTCCGCACCGCTATGGCGCTGAGTGCTGCCTATCTGAAGGGGGGCGATGGGCGCGAGCCCTGGCACTATGCGCCGGAAGCGTCGCGTCGGGCGCGCGGAGTCGAGCTGTGGGCAGCGATGCGCTCACTGGGTCGCAGCGGCCTGGCGGAAATGATCGAGCGAAACTGCCGGCAGGCGCAAGTGTTCGCGAAACGTCTTCAAAAGGCCGGGTTCGCTATCTTGAACGACGTGGTCCTAAACCAGGTGCTTGTATCATTCGGCAGCGCGGAAGAAACGCAGCGGGTCATTAGAGATATCCAAAACGACGGCACCTGCTGGTGTGGGGGCACGCAATGGCATGGTCATACTGCGATGCGCATCAGCGTATCCAGTTGGGCCACCACCGATGAGGATGTCGATCGAAGCGTTACTGCAATGATCAGAATCGCGACGCAAAAAGCCCACGAGCGCCTTTGACACCAACTCGTTCTTAAGCGGCTGCGATCAGACGAGATTTACGCTTGGCGGCCAATAAATGGGGACTGCGGGCGAGGAGCAGGAGACCCCACTCCCGGTGGTACTCAAGCCGGTTGGTCTCAGAACAACTCTTGCAAAGCCAGAAGTGGCGCACAGGTCTTGCGCAGCCAGGTACTGCAGGGCTTTCCAGCCGGTCTGCTTGAAAACGAAGGAGTTGACCTTCCTTAAAGGTGAACTCAGCCGTGCAGTCGGGATTTGCGCATTTTGAGACCATAAGTGCTCACTTGATTAATTCAACCGCATCTCAAAGTAGCAGGTTGGTGTTGGTAAGGTCCAACTCATTAAATCGATCGACCCCATTCAGTTTGTCTCAGGATACCGTCGTCCACCGGTCTTTTCGAAGCTATGCGCCTTCTGCAATCTGGCGGCTGTCGCGGTGGGATTAGCGGCCTGTGACCGGACCACCGCGCTTGCACCGGACCTACCGGAAGTTCTAGTAGCTCGCGCTCGCATCTGTTATGCGCAGAAGAAATTCAACGAAGCAGCCAAACTCGCCCAGCGCGCGATCGAACGCAAACCCGACTACGGAAGGTCCTGGAACATGCCTGGCCGCGCCTATTTTGCCTCCGGACGACACGAGGAGGGGGCGGCGTTGACTGAGCGCCCAATCGAAGCAAACGGAGACGATTACGATACATATATTCCCTATACGCTGGCATTGGAACGGCTGGGAAGCAAAAATGAGGCCGGGCACGTCCGCGCGCTCCGTACAAAAGCTCTCCGTCAGCAATTGGAGCTGGTGGCGGAAGACGTTCGCGCCCGTATTGTGCTGGCCAACAACCTCGCCTCCATTGGCGAACCCGAGCAATGCATCCGGTACCTGCAGACTGCTGTCGCTCTTCGCCCAAACGACGGGAATACTCTCTACAATGCCGCCTGCACCTACGGCATCCTTGGCAAAAAGGCGGAAGCGCTCGACACACTCAGGAAGGAGCTCGCAGCCGGGTACGCCAGCATCAACTGGATCGCCAAGGATTCCGATCTCGATTGCCTGCACGACGACCGTGAAATCCAGAAACTCGTC
>Ga0209624_10001053_pt1 | contig 22902 bp, 23 predicted proteins | sample JacPinW_OM2H0_O1_FD_188565 | JGI IMG/M metagenome (GOLD analysis project Ga0209624, IMG submission 188565) | Forest soil microbial communities from Algoma, Ontario, Canada - Jack Pine, Ontario site 1_JW_OM2H0_O1 (SPAdes) (version 2) | ecosystem: Environmental > Terrestrial > Soil > Boreal...
CGGCCGGCATCGCCGCCGCCGTGATCGGCACCGGCGTGCACGCGGTCATGGGCTCGGGTGGTGCGCCCGAAGGCGTGATCACTGCCGCCGCCATCCGCTGCCTCAACGGATACATGCTCGGCCGCCTGGTCGTGAAACCCGATCAGGAAGAACGCCTCGCTCGGATGGGCATTAAAGACAAGAACAAAATTTACGAGGCTGAGGATCTTGCCCCCGGCAAGCAACTCATCTTCGCCGCCACCGGCGTTACCGACGGCGCGCTGCTGAAGGGAGTCCGCTTCTTCGGCGAAGGCACGCGCACTTCGTCGGTGATCCTGACCCAACTCACCGGCAAAGTGCGCTTCATCGAGAGCATCCACCTGGAAAAGGGCCCGGATGTGAAGGTGAGGTTCATGTAGGGACTAGATTGCAAGCTGGAAGGACCATGACAGGAGGAAGCTATGCGCATCATGTCGTTCCGAATAACTCCCGTAGCTAGCGTACTTGCCATTGTCTATGGCCTGTACGGCTTTGCTTATGTGCCCATTCTGCTGATCATGGGTGCGAAACAGATGATCCTCCCTATCGGAATTGTCGCCCCGCTCGTTTTCCTCAACCTCAATCTTCACCTCGCATTGCCGACTCACTTTCTGACCGGAATCTTGTCTGCTATAGGCGCTTCCTTTTGCTATGCCGTGACCGGATGGTTGACCGGGGCTGCGGCCGTCTTGGCTTTCAACTTGGTGGCACGCATGATGGGAGGAATCGACGCGGCAGTCATCACAAGTGCCTCTCTCGCAATCAAAGGCAGTCCCTCGGGTTCGCCTCAGACTTCCTGAGATCTCGCATTTCGGATATTTCGAATCTTACTTCGGATCTTCGGGTAGCTCGGGGACCGGCGGAAACTCCTGCGAGTAGCCTTTGAGCAAGCTCACAGCCACCTCGGAGCGGCGGGTGCCGTCGTGGACGGCGATCTTGTGAGGATGCCCCTTCGAATAGCCTTCCCACAGGGAGACGCCGGCGTAAGCGCCGTCCTTTCGCAAGATGTAGTAAGTCATGTCGACGAAGCGCAGCTTGTGCATGTCACCGTTGTAGTTGCGGACGATGCGCTTCAGGGTTTCCATACCGGCCTCTTGCGGGGACATGCCGCGGCGCATGTTTTCGACAATGGTATGCGCGCCCGCGACCTTGATGTTCTCTTCGCCGCTGCCGGTTGCTCCGGCTGAACCCACGTCCTGATCGGTATAGCAGCCCGCGCCGATGATGGGCGAATCACCGCAGCGTCCCGGAAGCTTGAAGGACAACCCGCTGGTCGTGGTGCAACCGGAAATCTCTCCTTTGTCGTTCAAAGCGGAACAATGAATGGTTCCGGTAGGCGGATAGAGAACTTTGCGTACTGCCTCCAATTGCCGCTCCGGCTCGATGCCAAGCTCGGCCGCGCGCGCTTGCAGGTTCTGGATGCGCTCTTGCCAGAGCTCCGATTGTGGTTTGTCAGGACTCGGACTCGAGTCGGGAGACTGCCAGTGTGGATCGGCCAGGCCCGGTCCCCACCAGTCTTCGTTGGAATGAAATTCCTTCCACAGCAACCAGACCTTGCGCGAGTGCTCGGTGAGCAGATTCTCGCGTGGGAAGCCCGCAGCGACGGCGAAACGCTCGGCGCCTTCGCCCACCAGCATGACGTGTCCGGTGTGCTCGAACACCGCCTTCGAGACCAGCGACACATTCTTGATGTTGCGCACGCCTCCGACGGAGCCGGCGCGGCGAGTGGGTCCGTGCATGCAGCAGGCGTCAAGTTCGACTACGCCTTCTTCGTTGGGAAGTCCGCCGAGGCCGACGCTGGTGTCGTTGGGATCGTCTTCCGGTCCCTTGACCACTCTGAGCGCGGCGTCGAGCGTGTCGCCGCCGCTCTTCAGGAAGGCGAATGCGTCTTCGAGATAGGCGTAACCGTTATTGGCGCAGACGATGATGGGACGTTTGTATGAGCCGGATTGCGAGTTGTGGTCTTGCGCGGGTTCTGCTTGGGCTCGCGTTCCTACTCCAGCGGCGACTGCTCCTAGAACTGAAGTCTTTACGAAATCACGGCGCGAGAAAGTCATGAGTTCCTCCTGCTTATGGGAAACCGGGAAGGATATCACGCCGAGGGTGGAGGATCCGGGCTTTGTGGCTGGTCAGATCGGGTATCGAAAAAAATACAGACCGAATCGGCTTAATGATCTGGAATCAATAATTTGCGAGGGAATCGATCCGCCCCGAATCCGGCTAAAATATTGATTTCAGGTAGCTTGTCCGCAAAATATTGCGGACAAAGGAGTTAGGCGCATCCGGATCGCGTAAGTTATTTGGAATCAGCGACGCGATTTCTGTCGGGACTGAAAACATCTGGACTCTGGCGGCAAAACTTTGTGGGGGAAGGGCTTAGCCAACGGTCTATTCAGTTTTCAATGAACTGTTCTTTACTGCCTCTGCTGGGGCAATCATGAACGAATTCTAGATGACGAGCAAGGTCAGATGTCACACAGGTAGGCTGTGGGAAAGTGTGGGGTCAGAAGGGTGCCCACACTGATTAGCGCCAGGTCACGCGAATCAAAATCCCAAGGAGTTTACTTTAGTGGAATCCTACCTTTCGCAAAGAGCGCGAAAGATGGGGCACCCGGCGGTAGGTAAGGTTTGGTCCTGACCGCGACTCGCGTGTGATGTTACGCAAGACCCGAAGGATTGGCGTCCGTGGAATCCCACTTCTCGCAAAGAACTGCGAGAAATGGGGCACCCATCTTTCAGTAATTCACGCGCACTTAATTCACACGCACTTACAATTAACCGCTGGCTAATCCACGGTAGCGGCCTACCAGTCTGGTGCGGCGGCTTAGGGATGGATTCCCCGGGACGTCGGCGATGGATCGCAGGTTGTTGCTGTTCTGCTCGGAGCGGAAGCGCAATAAGGCGGCGATGTTGCCTACCTTGTCGAACTCGGGATCTTCCTTGACGTAAAAAAGCTCGATGTCGTGGCGGATCACCCAGGGCAGAATGGCTTCGCCTACATCGACTACTTCTCGAGTCTCGCGTCCGCAAACCGGACAGAAGCTGACCAGGTGAGCGTCGAGGTGGCCGCAGCCGGAGCACTCGACGGCCTGAGCGCGGTAGCTTTGCCCGACCAGCAGAGTTTGGACTTCGCCCAACTCCAGGGAGTTGAGCACGCGGCGCAATCCAGTGACGCCGCGGGCCTGGTGGCGGGCCTGGTTGATGGTTTCGCGAACCGCTTCCCGGCAGCGTCGCTCCTGCGCTTCGGTGAAGATCCGTTCCGCCTGAGAGAGGATTTGCTGACGGCTGATGTGAGTTACTTCAGCAGGAAACTTGCCCAGCAACTTCTGCGCGACATAGGGATGCAACTGCGCTTCGAATTGCGGGGGCGAGTGAGTTTCCTGGCAGCCGAGGATCCACTTCTCAAACATGCCTTTGTCCAGGGCGTCCTTGAGGAAGTCGGCGACGAACTTGAAATGCTGGCGGGTCTCATCGGCGACGCGGCGTTCGGCGTGGCCTCCGTCATAGCCGGCAAAGCCGTCGCCGCGGCCACGCCGGGTCAGAGGATGAAAGAATCCTTCGCGTTCGGTGAGTTCGCCCAGTCGCAGATCGAAGAGGCGGGCGCGATGACGATCGATCAGCACGATGCCGAGGCTGGGAAATACTCCCAGCAATTGAGCCAGGGGTTTCAGGTGGAAATGGCGATTCACGAGAAGTTGCGTGCCGGTCAGTTGCGCAGGCAGATCGTACTCGCGCCAGAAGTTCTGCGCCGAGCAGGCGAAGACAGCCTTGGCATGGGCGCCATTGCCGCGCAAATCCTGCGAGAGGCGGACGATGCGATCGAGATCGGCGCGGGCCGACTCGAACTTGTCTTTATGGTTGCCGCTGCTCTTACTTCTGCTTTCCAACTGACGCATGGCTTCGCGCGCCAGATCCTTGGTAAGGATCGCCTCTTCCTTGTGAGCCTTGTTGCGAGGCGGAGTGGGTTGGAAGTAGAAGCTAAGAGCGCAGGCTGACTGATCTTCAAATTCTGCCAGTTCGTGGATTTGTTCCCGAGTAATCATTCGGTGATCCCAGTCCTTTCTTCAAAGAAGTGGAAAGACGATTTATGCGGTGCTTGCGAACCTTCCCTTGAATTGCCGGACGAGGCGGGGCGATTTGCGCAGGTGCTCGCGAGCCGTTGCAATGGAGATCAACACACGGTCGGGCGAGGCGCCGGTGATGGCGGAGATTTCGTCGACCCCGAAACCTTCGAGGGCGTACAGGATGAAAGCTTCGCGATGGGCCGGACTGACGTCGTGCAGAGCCGAAGCGATTAAGCGCATCATTTCATCGGAGCCGACGATCTGCTCGGGCGTGGCCACGCGGTCGTCGGCGATGATGTTCTCCTCGGTGATGGCTTCGTCGGGCTGATGGAACTGGAGTCCGGGCTCATCGCTGCCCTTGACGTTCTGCTTGCGAGCGGAGTCTCCAAGGTGCACTGCGCCGCCGTTGCTTCCATCCGGACGGGAGAGTTCATCAAGGGCCGTCATCGCCAAGCGGTAGAGCCAGGGTTCGAGCGCCAGGCGCTCCGGTTTTTCGTGACCTTCGCCGAGCGCGGCGGCGATGGTTTCGTCAATCACTTCCTCTTTCGTGATCGAATCCGGCGCAACCAGGTCGGAGGTTTCACGGAAATAGATTTCGCGTTCGACAAAACGCTCGAGGCGGGAGAGATTCACGTTGACGTAAGAGCGCACGTCCTCGGCAGAGACCACCGGGGGAAAGACCGCGGCCAGCGTCTGTTCGAAGGGCACGGAATGGCTGCGCCGCGCCGAGGCTTCGTTCTGCCGTCGCGGCCACTTGTGGGAAGAGCGCAGCAGGTCTTTGTGTTTATTGACCTGTTGCAACAGGTCTTCGAACGCACTCTTCACTGCGGCCGCGGCGGTTGAGGCTTTGGCCTGAACTGCCATCTGTCCGGAAGGCAAGCGCAAGTTGAGGGAGACGCAGGTTCCTTCGCGCGTGGAAATCTCCTCGACCATGCCTTTCAAGTGAACCAGCTCGGGGCGGAAGACTTGCAGGCGCTTTCGCAGTTTTTCGACTTGATGTTGAATGTCTTTTTCTACGGCGGGAGTTTTATGAAGACGATAACTGACGTGGACGTTCATGAGCACCTCAAGCTTGCCAAACGGCGACGCGCAAACCAGTGCCTTCTTGGGCGATTGTACACCCGCATGAGGGAAGTCAACGCCGCAGATTCTTGGATCAGACTTATTTACAGTTCGCTGCAGTGCCAGATATGATCCGGGAACTATGAAACGAGCAAAACTTCTGTGCCTCGCGTCTCTGATGGCTTCGGCCTGGGCTCAGGCTCCGGCGTCGAAGGAAGTCGAAGCTGTCTATCCTGAGGCGCACGCGCTGTATTTGGATATTCATCAGAACCCCGAACTCTCTTCGCACGAAACCCAAACGGCGGCGAAGCTGGCCGGCCGGTTGCGAGGGTTGGGCTATGAGGTGACGGAACATGTCGGAGGAACCGGGATTGTTGCCATCATGAAGAATGGCGCGGGACCGACGGTGATGCTTCGCACAGAACTGGACGCGCTGCCGGTGGAAGAGAAGACCGGACTTTCTTACGCGAGCAAAGTGCACACGAAAGATGATGCCGGGCGCGATGTTCCGGTGATGCACGCGTGCGGACATGACCTGCACATGGCATCGATTTTAGGGACGGCCGCGGTTATGGCGCATAGCAAAGGCACATGGCACGGGACGCTGATGCTGATCGGCCAGCCGGCCGAGGAAACAATTGGCGGCGCCAAGGGCATGCTCGACGACGGCTTGCTGACACGCTTTCCCAAGCCGGATGTGGCGGTGGCGCTGCATGTCGGCAACACGCTTTCGGCGGGGATGGTTGGCATCACTCCGGGAGTTCTCAATACCAATGCGGATTCGCTGCGGATTACGATTTATGGCAAAGGCGGGCATGGCTCGGCGCCAAATACGGCGATCGATCCCATTGTGATCGCGGCGCGAACGATTTTGGCGCTTCAGACTATTGCTTCGCGGGAAGTGAAGCCGGGAGAAATGGCGGTCGTCACCGTGGGATACATTCAGGCCGGGACGAAGAACAACATTATTCCTGATCAGGCAGAGCTAGGGCTAACCATTCGCACGCGGAAAGCGGACGTGCGCAAGCAGGTGCTGGCGGCGATTGCGCGGATCACTAAGGCGGAAGCGGAAGCCGCGGGTGCGCCGCGTTTGCCTGCGATTGAACACTACGAAGCGACGGACCTGGTGTACAACGATCCTGCTTTGGCCGAGCGGCTGCGCGGAACGCTCGAAACGGCGCTGGGCAAAGGGAATGTTGTTACGGAAGAGCCGCATACGGCGTCGGAGGATTTCTCTTACTTCGTTGAACAGGGCATTCCGGGTTTCTACTTCGGCCTGGGCGGAGCGGATCCGCAGAAGTTTGCTGAAGCCAAGGCTGCGGGAACCCTGCTGCCCTCGAATCACTCTTCGCTTTTTGCGCCGGATGTGGATCCGGCGTTGCATACTGGGATTGTGGCGGAGGTGGCAGTGCTGAGGAATCTGCTGAAGTGAGCACAGTCGCTATCCGAGTGATAGGTGTTGAAGCGCGCCGCGATTACCGGCGCTTTAGAGCTTCGAGTTCTTCGAGGGTTCTTGGCCAGTCTGAGCCCAGAAGCCGGGATAGACTCCGGTCGGCTAGAACTTTGCCGCCGGTCTGGCAGCGGGCACAGTAGTTGGTTTCTTTGTCGGCGTAGCGAATCCGCAAGACTTTGTCGCCGCATCTTGGACATGGTTCGCCGTAGCGGCCGTGAACTGCCATGCCCTTGCGAAAGGCGGTGACCTTTTCGGGGAAGGCGGCGGTTGCTTCGGCGCGGAGCCGGCCTATCCACAATTCAAGAGTGTGACGCGTGGCGGCATGTAGTCGCTCCCATTCTTCCGGCTTCAGTTTTTGGGTGAGGGTGAGCGGGGAGAGTTGTGCCGCATGCAGGATTTCGTCGGAATACGCGTTGCCGATGCCGCTCAACAGACGCGGATCGGTAAGCGCCCGTTTGAGCGTGTGATTTTCGGCGGTGAGCGCCGCGCGAAACGCATCGAGATTGCTGGAGAAGACGTCGATGCCTCCGGCGTCGAAGGAGCGCAACGCCTCTTCACCGAGCACAACGTGCAGGGACGCGCGGCGCTTGGAGCCGGCTTCGGTAAGAACCAGGGAGCTATTGGGAAAGTCGAACGCCGCCAGAGTCTGGCGCCCCGCTAGCTTTGCCTCTGGCGTGCGCCAGTGCAGGCGGCCGGCAATCATCAGGTGAAGTACCAGCCAAAGATCATTCTCTACGCCGATCGCGATGCGCTTGCCTATGCGCCGCAGTTCGCGAACGATGCGACCTTCCACAGCCGTGAGGGGCGGCTGTGCGGTTCGCAGGAGGAAGGCGCTCTGCAGCCGTACATGCTGTAGCGGCTGGCCGACAATGCGTGGTTCCAGCGCGGTGATGTAGGCTGCGATGTCGGGCAATTCTGGCATTCTGGCGGTCTGCGTTACTTATTGGGATAGCCTCTGGTTCGAATCTGTGACGCCGATCTGGTTGAGGTGGTGGAGGAGGTGCGTGAGGTAATCCTTCACCAGGAAGCTGAGGGTGACCGGCTCTCCGGGACCGATGCGGCAGACCGTTTCCAGCGTGGCGGCAGGCAGGCGGGCGATTATGTGAGCGAGGTAACGATTGTAGGCGGCCCAGAGCGAGACCAGCAGTGACCAATCCGCCTCTTGAGGAGCTTGCACACGTACGTTTCCGTCCTGGTCGTAGCCCGGGAAATCCAGAGACGGTTGCAGGGCGGCGCGGACGAATCGTTGATGGTTGTTTGACGCGGAGTCGATCAGATGTCCAAGGACTTGCTTGCGTGACCAGCCGCCTGGCAGTACAGGCTTGGTGCTTTCAGAGTCGCTGATTTTGCGAAGCTTTGGCTCCGCTGCTTCGACTATGCGTAGGAGTTGTTCACTCAGGTCTTTCATTTTCGTTCAACCGCCATGTTAGCCGTTAATCATCTTATGGTCTGCTTTACTTGCTCTTGAAGGGCACTATCTTGGAACGCAGTGTCTCGCGAAGCTCAGCTTGCTGCTGCTCGGTGAAGGCTCGTTTGGGGATCGGAACGTAAATTCTCGGCTGAGGAAAAACTACGAAAACCGATTTCTCCTCGCGCCAGCCGATGAAGGCGGACCAAGCGACTTGAGAATCCGAATGACTGGATTGCATGCGAATACCGGACTCAGATACTGCAAGCGTCATTGGATCCTGTGCGGAGGGCATGCGGCGGAACTGCATGCGCGCCGAGAGCCAAGGGCCGGCCCAGATGTAGGTCAGCCAGAGCGCAGCTGCGCCGAGCCCTGTCCACTCAGCCTGTCTGAGCTCCGCCCGGGGGTATGCGGCGAGCAGGATCGCGTTGAGAATGAGAATTGGAGGCATCAAGGCGAGGCCGAACCGATAGCTCCATCGTCGCCATCTGCTTTTCATCCGCCATGCGATCATCCCGTGACGGAAGTCGTCGGCGGTCAATTGGTAAGTAACTTCCACCGTGCGTGATTATAAGGGAGAAGGCAATGCCACTACGCAATCTGCGCCAGAATCGCGCGCGCCTCCGCTGCGGGGTCGGCCGCTTCCGTGATGGGGCGGCCTACGACGATGTGGCTGGCTCCGGCGGCGATGGCTTCGGCGGGAGTGGCTACGCGGGCTTGGTCTGCGTGGCTTGCGCCTGCGGGGCGGACGCCGGGGGTCACGATAGCGAAATTGTGGCCTAGTTCGGCGCGCACGGCGGCGGTCTCGCGGGCCGAGGTGACGATGCCCTTGCATCCATTATCCAAGGCCAAGGCGGCCAGGCGCAGAACTTCCTCGCGCACGGTTCCCTGGAACCCGACCTTTTCCAGATCGTCCTGGTCGAGGCTGGTGAGGACCGTCACTCCGAGCACCAACAGGGCCGGGTTGACGGCGCGAGCCGCGCTCACCGCGGCGTGCAGCATTTTGCCGCCGCCGGCGGCGTGGACGGTTAATATGCTAACCCCGAGCCGGGCGGCTTCATGCACCGCGGCCGCTACCGTTGTGGGAATGTCGTGATACTTGAGGTCGAGGAAGACACGCCGCCCCGAGGCGACGAGATCCCGCACCAGCTGCGGACCTTCGGCGGTGAAGAGCTGCATGCCGACTTTGTAGGTCAGCGCCGAGTCGCCGACGGCCGCCACGATTTTCTGTGCGGCCGCCGCCGTGGAAACGTCCAGGGCGACGATTAGTTTCGCGCCTGGGTCAACTGCATTGTTACCAAGGGGAGGAAGAGGGATGGGGTTGGGCAGAGCCGTCATCCCTAGCAGTGTAGTGCGTTTAGGGGAGTTGCGCCACGGGGCGGTTAATGGCGATGGTCTGGTAGACCGGGCGGTGCTGAGACGTGCCTCGTTTTACTACGTCGAGTCTGACCTTTTGCAAGCCGTGGTCTTCGAACCTCAGGACCTGTGCGGCGCCGTAAGAAAGGTCGATGATTCGTCCTTGCACGATTGGACCTCGGTCGTTTACTTTGACCACGACGGCCCGCCCGTTCCGAAGGTTTGTTACCCGCACGTAGCTTCCCAAGGGAAGCGTTGGGTGGGCGGCAGTCATATCGTACATGTCAAAGTCTTCGCCGCTGGCGGTCTGTTTTCCGTCAAAATACTCGCCGTACCACGAAGCTGTCCCAATTTGATACGGCTGGGTTTTGCCGGTCTGGCTGCGGATTTCGGGTTTGGCTGGAACCGCCCTAGTTTGGGCTGAACTGGCCTCCGAGTTGTTCGGGCCCTGAGCCGCTCCCAGGCCGACGATCAATAAGGCGATCATCAGTCCATGAGCTATAAGTCCACGCATTCAGTTCTCCTCGCATCTCAAGAGTCGTCCTAGCTAGGCTGTTTGGTTAAGGTTCTGTTAATGGTAGGGGGCTGAGTGGGGCTTGTCAACCCGAAAGTGCATGACCTATGGTGACGTGGTAGTTATCGATATCTCACGTAACTTGTTGTTAATCATGAGTAATCGTCAACATGTCACTCAAAACATTAACGTTACATGATTATCATATGGTAAATACCCAGCGGACTGTAGACTGGGAAGTATTTTCATCCTCAATGGATTCAGTAACTTACGGGGAATTCTTTCTAAGTTGTTTATGGTGAGCATTTTAGGTAGAACTTTGCATACAGCAAGACTGATTTCTCTTTGACACGAATGGCCGAGAAACCACCTGTCGTATTGACCATTGCTGGCTTCGACCCGTCTTCCGGGGCGGGTGTGACAGCTGACATTAAGACCATCGCCGCCCACGGATGCTATGGAGTGGCCTGCATCACCGCAATAACCGTGCAGTCGACGGCTGGGGTCCGCCGGGTGGAGGCCCTTGATCCGGCCCTGGTCAGTGAGACTCTGGATGAGCTTGCCTCAGATATCGCCATCGCGGCGGTCCACATCGGCATGCTGGGGACGGCGAAGGTGGTCAAGGCCGTTGTGGAGTTCTTGGGCCAGCGATCTGGCAGGAACAAGCTGCCCAATGTTGTGCTCGATCCGATCCTCAAGTCATCCTCTGGGGCGGATCTCCTGGACGCTGCCGGAACCCGGGTGCTGATCGAGAAGCTCATTCCTCTGGCGGATGTGATCACTCCGAACGTGGACGAGGCCGCTATTCTGACGGGGTTGAAGGTGACGGATCTTGACGAAATGAGGGCGGCGGCAGCCAAACTCCATCAGATGGGATCGGCGGCCGTGGTGATTACGGGCGGACATCTGGAGAAGGCAACCGATCTTTTGAGCTTCACCACCAAGGGCGGAGTCGAGGAGGAAGTCTTCAAGGCGGAGCGGCAGCGGTCGAATTCGACTCATGGCACAGGTTGCGCCTTCGCAACCGCCATGTCGTGCCACCTGGCGCTCGATCGCGGACTAGCCGAGGCTGCCTTGCTGGCCAAGACCTACGTGACTGCGGCGATTGCCGCCGGGCATCCTGTGGGGCGGGGAACCGATCCGGTTCACCACCTCTATCGCATGCACCAGCAACGGCGCGCGGCGGGCACGGGCAGCGAATCGTAAGAATTGGTCGGGGGAGGGCTTCGCGACAGGGAACTAGTCGCTGTAGCGATCTTTACCGGAATCCGATGGTTTTTTCAGCAGAATCCCGGCTACAAATGACGCAGTGGCGGCCAGCAACCATTCAATCCGCCACATCTGGATGGCCTGGAACTCCATCAGATTCGATGCCCGGTAGAAGAGGCTGACTCCGATGGCTCCGGCCACACAGCCCAGGCCGATCATGAAGGCGATCAGAGCCGCTGTAGACAAACCTACCCAGCGTTTGATCTCATGAAAGTGCAGATAGTGGAGCCAATCCGGAAGGGGGACCTCGTGCCACGCGGACGCGATCAACCCGGTCCATGATCGGAGCGCAGAGCTGAGGCGGGCCCAGACCATTGTGATGCTTCGAGCCGACAGGCCGATCGTCAGGGTTTTATCAGGGTTGGGCGACGAGATCATGGGGCGGCGGCGGCCGCAGGTATGGCAAAACCTGGCACCGATCATGAACTCAGTGCCGCAATCGGCGCAAGCCTCTGCCATCTCCGGGGCCGCAGCCGGAAGCGCCGCCTCCACCACCGGAGGTTCTAACACCGTCGGGGAGCGCCAAAACTCCTGCCGCGTATCTTGAACCACTTCAGCCATACGTAGGAACGCTTACTTCCGGAAAAGCAAGCCAGCCACCAAAGAGCTTTGTCGACTAAGGTGTTTTCAAGTCAAATACTTGCAATTGTTTGCCGTATCCACACGCGGCTAAGCCAGCGCAATTATTACCCTCAACCCGTAAAGATGCCCCAGTACCTTAGTTTTTCAGTCGAGTTTTTCGGGTTCTGGCTGGGCAAATTATAGGGTTCCCCGCTCAATGCCCGCGCAGAATTGTTGGGTTTGCCCGATGACGCCTTTGGTTCGTCCCGTGCTGCGGCGAACTTCAGTTAGACTAAGTACTCAAGGTCTAACGCGTGGGGATGCAGTTGAGTCTAATTTTACTGAAACGGTTGGTTTTCAGGAGTACCGCCGCCTGCGTACTCATCTTTTGCCTGCCAGCGGCTCAGACCATGGCGCAAGCCGCGGCGGGAGGTGTTCCGGCGTCCGTGGGCACGGTTTCCGCGGAGCACGATCCGCAGGTCGACGCCGCCTTTGAGCACTTCTATAACCTGGAATATGACCGGGCGATCCAGGAGTTCGAACGAGTGCTGGATCGGCGGCCGAACGATCCCTCCGCGTTAAATCACCTGCTAAGCACGATTCTGATGCGCGAGCTTTATCGCATGGGAGCGATGAATAGCGGCGAGTATGCCAACGATAGCTTCATCGGGGAGGCGCATCGCGCCGCTGATCCCAAGGTGAAGGACCGGATCAAGCAATTAGTGGAGCGCGCCGAGGGCCTGGAAGAGCAGCAACTCAAGGCGAATCCCGACAATATAAATGCGCTCTACGCCCGCGGCGTCACCCGGGCGCAGTTCGCTCTTTATACCGCGCTGCTGGAGCGGGCCTGGTTTTCTGCCCTGCGCAACGCGGTGGGCGCACGGCATGATCACGAACGCGTGTTGGAGCTGAATCCCAAGTACGTGGATGCGAAGCTGGTCGTGGGCACGCACAACTATGTGATGGGAAGCTTGCCGTGGAGTGTGAAGGTGGCGGTGGCGCTGGTGGGATTGAGCGGGACAAAAGAAAAAGGGCTGGAATATCTGCGCGAGGTGGCCGACAGCAACGGAGAAAACAGCGTGGATGCTCAGGTCGTGCTGAGCGTCTTCCTGCGGCGCGAGCATCGCTATGACGAGGCACGCGTCCTGATGCACGGTCTGACGGGACATTATCCCGGGAATTATCTATTCCCGCTGGAGGAGGCGAATCTGCTGCGGGCCAGCGGTCGCGTGCAGGAAGCTGCGGCAGGCTATCGCAAGGTGTGGCAGAGCGGCCGGGAAGGGAAGTACGGAAACCTGCATTATGAGCTGGCGGCGTGGGGTCTCGGGGAGTTGTTGCGGAGTCAGAAGGACTATTCCGGAGCCGCGGCCGCGTATGAACTGGTGAGCGAACCTCCGGGACCGGATCCGGAGACGCTGCAGAAGGCTAACCTGGCTGCCGGCGAAATGTATGACCTGCTGCAGAAACGCGATTTGGCGATGAAGAAATACGAGACCGTCCTGGCCGAAAACAGCAGCACTCCCCGCGCCGAAAAGGCGCGCGAACACATCCGGGAAGCGTACCGGGAGTGAGCTTAGTACCTCGCCCATGGGGACGAAGGACGCCATGGAACTTTCCGTCTACAATTGCGTATTCTCTTGTAGAGGCTCACCGAGGAGGACGCGGCTATGTACTGCAACTATTGCGGCAAAGTGATTCAGGACGACGCAGCGGTTTGTGCTTATTGCGGTACTCGTGTGGGACTGTCGATAGCCCGCAAGCGCCTGGTGCGGCCGCGACAGGGGCGCAAGATCGCGGGCGTCTGCATTGGCTTCGCCGAGTACTTCGACATCGATGTGACCGTGGTCCGGTTGGTGTGGCTGATCGCTTCGTTTATGACGGGCATCGGCCTGCTCGCCTATCCCATCGCATGGATCGTGATGCCGGATGAGCCGCTGCTGCTGGCGGAGCCGGCAGGCGTGCAGCGCGCGACCAATGGCTAGATCGCGCGAGACAGGCTGCGCCTTTTCTTCAGCGATTGATCTTTTACTGATTGAATCTTCATCGAGATTAAATCTTGATGGAGGTTAAATCCGTGATTAAATCCCTGCATGGAGCCCATTGCCACCCGGCAAGTAAGAAGTGGCGACGCGGAGATCGTCTACCGCGTGTTGGGCGAGGGTCCTCCAGTCGTCCTGCTGCACCCTTTTCCCGCGAATCATGAATTCTGGCTGCCGGTGGCTCGTGCGCTGGCCACCCGCTACCGCGTCATTCTGCCGGATCTGCGCGGGCATGGCGACTCAGGCGTGGGTGAAGGTCCGGCCACCATGGCGAAACACGCCAGCGACATTGCCTTCGTGATGGACGACGCCGACATCGGCCGCGCTCCGCTGATAGGGGTTTCCATTGGCGGATATGCTTTGTTCGAATTCTGGCGAAGGAATCGCGGGCGTGTGGCTGCGCTTGGTCTTTGCAATACAAAAGCCCCCGCCGATTCCTCGGAAGCTCGCGCTGGTCGGCTGCAGGCTGCGAACGATGTGCTCGATCGCGGTGCCGAACCGTTTTTCGAGAGCATGATTCCCCGCTTGCTGGGCAAGACCACCCGGGAGACGCGGCCTGATCTGGTCGAAGGCGCGCTGCGGATGATGCGTAAAATGTCGCCCGAAGACGTCGCGCAAGTGCAGCGCGGCATGGCCGAACGTCCGGACTCGATGGACACATTGAAGACCATCAATGTGCCTGCTCTGCTTATCACTGGAGACGAAGACATCCTGACCGGCGTGAACGAAGCCGAACTCATGCGGCAGCAGATTGCCGGGAGCCAGCTGCGTGTCATTCCGAAAGCTGGCCATTACTCCCCGTGGGAGCAGCCTGAGGAGGCAGGCAAGCTGCAGCGGCAATTTCTGGAGCGGCTTTAGGAACGAACGGCGTCCAAGTGCTGCCTGCCAGTCCTGGCTACGCTACAATCGTGTCGTCATGAAAAGATCCATCTCAGTGTTTGCCTTCGGGCTACTTGCGGTTTGCGCCCACTCGCAAACCCCGAGCGTGGACCGGCCCCGCATTCTCGGCATCGATCACGTTTCGTTCTACACCACGGCCCCAGAGGGCGTGAAAGCGCTTTACAGCGGCACGCTTGGCTTGGCTTCCGCCGAACCGGTCGAGGCTAGCGGGCTGGTGAGATACATCGTGGGCCGGCAGTGGGTGGGATACAGCGCCGCGCCTGACCCCAAGGCAACTGACCGGATGGATCATGTGGCTTTCACCACGGATAACATTGCCGCCCTGCGCAAGTATCTGATCGCGAAGGGTGTGAAAGCGCCTCCGGTCGAGGGCCGCGCCGACCACAGTTTGAGCTTCATGATGGCTGATCCAGAAGGCCATCGCATTGAGTTTGTCGAGCGAGCCAAGGACGAACCACCTGCGCCGCCGGCCGATTCGGCGGTTTCACGCCACATGATTCACACCGGTTTCGTGGTTTACCATCGCGCTGCCGAAGACAAGTTCTACCGCGATATTCTCGGGTTCCGGCTTTACTGGCACGGAGCTGATAAGCCTGGCAAGCCGGATGACTGGATGGCGATGCAGGTTCCGGACGGCACCGATTGGCTGGAATATATGCTGAATCAGCCGGAACGTATGGACCTTCGATTGACGGGTGTGATGAATCACATCTCGCTCGGGGTTGCGGACATGAAGAAGGCGCAAGCGATCATGGAGGCGCATGGCTGGAAGCCGCATGGCGACGAAGAAGCGGAGATCGGCAAAGACGGCAAGTGGCAGCTCGATGTGTTTGACCCTGATTTGTCGCGGGTAGAGCTGATGGAGTTCAAACCCACGCAGAAACCGTGCTGCAACGATTTCACTGGGCCTCATCCCACGGAGTGAGCGTGGCCTACACCTTGAGGAAGATCCGTTTCCGCCAGAGGAACCACAGCAGAGTCCAGCAGAACAGAACTGCTGCCACCGAATAGATGAGCGAAGCATTGGCCGCGCTGGCGCCCAGCGACACCAATTTAGCCTGAGCGGCGTCGTGCCACGCCATCGGGCCATTCGGACCCTTCACCGTGAACGTGTAGCCGGGCCCATACACGAACGAGTCGGCGACGAATCCGGCAATCCCGTTCGTTCCGAAGACCAGGATCGGCATGGTCCAGGCGCCGCGCCACTGCTTGATTTCCAGTACCCAGTAGAGAAATGCTAGAAAGACCAGGGCGAAGCCGCCACTGAAGAGGACGAATGAACTGGTCCACAGATTCTTGTTGATGGGGAACCAGAGATTCCAAACCTCACCTGCCACCAGGCCGAGAATTCCAACCCACACCATGCGGATCGCTTTTGTGCTGGGGCTTTTCTCCGACCGGAGCCAATAACCTGTCAGCACTCCGATCAGCGTGGTCGCGATCGCAGGGATGGTGCTGAGGAGTCCTTCCGGATCGCGGGTTGTGTCGAAAAGGTGTCCCATGAAGAGCCTGCGGTCGAGCCAGGCGGCGAGGTTGCGGTCCGGGTCCATGAATGGGATGTCGCGTCCCGGTACTCCAAAGCCGGGAACCGGGGCGAAACGCAGCAGAGCCCAATAGCCCAGTAGGCAAACGCACATTGCGACGAGGGCTCCGCGGCGGTTTGACCACAGAACCAGAATCGCGGCAGCGAAATAGCAGAGCGCGATGCGCTGGGTCACGCCTTCGAAGCGCCAGCTGTGCAGGTCGAGACCGATGATGGGAGAGGCGTTCACAAAGAGGCCGATGGCGATTAGGATCAGGCTGCGCTTGAACGCGTGCCACAGGATTTGCGTTCGCGATTCGCCGCGTTGCAGGCGGGCGGAAAACGAGTACACCATCGAGATGCCGACCAGAAAGAGGAAAGATGGGAAGATGAAATCGGCGCAGGTCCAGCCATTCCAATTGGCATGTTTGATTGGTCCGTAGGCCAGGTCGTCGCTGCCAGGGTTGTCGACCAGAATCATGCCCGCGACTGCGAGCCCGCGGTAAACATCCAGGCAAATCAGGCGTGTGGAGGGTGGTTTGCCCGATTCGAGCAGCGGCACTGTAGAGCCGAGCGCTTGCGTCGGTGACATATCGAGAACAAATATAGGCGGGTCGTGAACTGCTGTCACTCGGGGGTGCGGCGCGATTTTGCCTGCTGAAAGTTAACCTTGACGTCCACGAAGTGCTCGAAAACGACAACCTACAACTGACAAGACTACCCTGCGATTTGCTACAATCCTCCCGGCATGATTGATACGGAACTGGTAGCAGCGAAGACCGCGGTTAGCGCCAAGGGAGACGGCCCCACCGTGGACGTGAGCGGCGCCGTGGGCCGGGTTTTCCTGGTAACGCTCGACATTACAGAGATCATTGAGCAGGAGTCGCTCGACGTCAGCATCTATGGCTCAGCCGATGGCGCAGCGTGGGGTGTGAAACCGGCGGCTGCGTTCCCACAGAAGTTTTATCGGGGAGAGTCTTCGCTGTTGCTCGATCTGACGGCGCATCCGGAGGTAAGAGTCGTGCGCGCGCACTGGGAAGTAGCGCGCTGGGGACGCGGCGTCGAAACTCCGATGTTCGAGTTTGGCGTGCGGCTGAAAGAAATTCCCGCCGACGTGCTGCGCGCGGCCACGGCTGAGGCCAAGGCCCTCGCCTAAAAAGATGCCGGGTACTGGCGTTTCGGGGCATTTGCAGATCCATCCAATGAAGACAATTCCTACAATCGTCGCCTTGACCGTTCTGGCTTCATTCTCGGCATCGGCGCAAAAATCAGCGCCTCAAGATCCCTTGCTTGATCGCATGACCGGCAGTTGGCTGCTTCACGGCACGATTGCCGGACGCGAGACGACGCACGATATCGAGTCCGACTGGGTGTTGAATCATGAGTACGTGCGGATGCACGAAACGTCGCGCGAGAAGAATGCCCAAGGCCAGGCCGCATACGAAGCAATCGTCTTTATCGAATGGGATGAATCGTCGGGCGAATATGCGTGCCTGTGGCTTGACTCGACCGAGGGTGGTGGCCTCTCATCCCAGGTCATCGGCCACGGGAAACGCAGCGGCAATGAAATCGCGTTCTTGTTCAAGACCAAAGCCGGCAACTTCCACACCACCTTCGCATACACCAAAAGCACCGACACCTGGCAGTGGCTTATGGATGACGAAGAGAGCGGCAAGGTCGTACCCTTTGCGCGGGTGAAACTCGTCAGGAAGTAGGGTTAAGCAAACGTCGACCTCCCGAGCCGCCGGCATCACTCGTTCCCTTCCGCTATATTGATCTAAAGATGAAAAGCAAATCACATGTAGCCGTGCGTCCCGCGCGCAACGTGCGGGGCACTGTGAGTCTTCCCGGGGATAAATCTATTTCGCACCGCTATGCGATGCTGGCGGCGATCGCCGACGGGCCTTCGCGCCTCGCGAACTACTCGACGGGCGCGGACTGCGCCAGCACGCTCGGCTGCCTGCGTTCGCTCGGAGTCAAGTGGGAACGCAGCGATGGATCGGACAATGTCATCGAGGTGCAGGGAAGCGGGCTCGATCTGAGTGCGCCGAACGACCCTCTCGATTGCGGGAATTCCGGTTCAACTATCCGCATGTTGAGCGGCATTGTGGCCGGGCAGAAATTCTCGAGCGAAATGGCGGGGGATGAATCGCTCTCGCGTCGTCCCATGGAGCGCGTGATCACGCCGCTCACGGCTATGGGCGCGCGGATCGAATCGCGCCGCGGCCGTCCGCCCCTGCGCATTTCCGGCACTCAACTGAAAGCGATTCACTACCAGATGCCGGTGGCGAGCGCGCAGGTGAAGACTTGCCTGCTATTTGCGGGCTTGCTGGCCGAAGGCGAAACGCGAATCGAAGAACCGCTGCGAACGCGCGATCACGGCGAGCTGGCGCTCCGTGCATTCGGTGCGCAGGTTGATCGCCAAGGGAATGAAGTACGCGTTCGCGGCGGGCAGCGCTTGCGCGGCCTTGAAGCGCGAGTTCCCGGCGATCTTTCCAGTGCCGCGTTCTTTCTCTGTGCAGCCGCTCTCTTTCCCCATTCGCAATTAATCGTCACCAGTCTGCTGATGAATCCCACGCGAGCGCGCCTGCTCGATATTCTCATCCAGATGGGGCTGCGCATTTCTGTCACGCAGCTGGAAGAGGTTCATGGCGAGTTGGTGGGCACGTTACAGGTCGAGGGCGGACGGCTGACCGGCACGACCATTGCCGGTGCTGACACAGCTGCGCTGATTGACGAGATTCCGGTGCTGGCCGCGATCGCTCCCTATACGGAGCAGGGAATCGAGGTCCGCGACGCGAAGGAGTTGCGGGTCAAAGAGTCAGACCGCATCGCCTCCATCGCTGCCAACCTTCGCGCCATGGGGGCCCAGGTGGAGGAACGCGAAGATGGCCTGAAAATTCCCGGCGGACAGTCGCTCCGCGGCGCGGAGCTCGAATCTTTCGGCGATCACCGCATCGCCATGGCCTTCAGCATCGCGGCTCTGCGAGCCCAGGGTGAGACCCTGATTCGCGGCAGCGAATGTGCGGCCATCTCTTATCCGGCGTTCTTCTCTACGCTGGAGGGCCTGGTCGAGCGTTGAGTGGCCTTCCCTATGACTTAGGTTACTTCCGGACGATGACCGATGTGATCTAACCAGCAAGTATCAAATTAGAAACAATTCATGTTGAGCGGAGTCGTTGCTGGACAATGTAGTGCGCTCCAGCAGGGCATCTGAATACTTTCAAACTCAACGGGGGAGCCCATGCGTTACAGATCACTGGTTCTGGCATCGATCTTTTTGGCGGCGACGGCCTATGCCAAGGAACCGAAGGCTTATCAGAGCGGCAAGTTGCTGCAGATGGATTCAGTGAAGTGCGGGGTGGATGAGAAAGACGCGAAAAGTTTCACTGGCGAAATGATCGGAACCGATTCGGGTCACAAGAAGACCCAGGAACTTCTCTGCCAGGAGTATGTGCTTCAGACCGACAAAATGATGTATCACATCCGTCCCAAGGACGTTAAGCACCCGGTGATTCTGCCGGTCGGCGAGCGGGCGCAATTTCGCCTCGATAAAGACAAGCTGGTTTTGCTGGTAGAAAGTCTCGACAGCAAAGAGCGCGAGTACATCGTGGTATCGATGACACCGCGCTCCGACAGCACCGCCGATGCGACTCCGGCGCCGAACCATCTGCAGTAAGTAAGCGCACGCGATGAAGAGCCGTTTTCGCAACGGTACTGGATTTGCCCGCTGGCGGCCATCTCAAGGCCGCCAGTTCCGCTTTTCGGTCGGGGCCCGGCGGAACGCGGAATCGATTGCCAGACCTCAATGTTTGGCTGATGACGTGTTTGCTTATATGGTAAAGTAGTGCCCAAGAATCAGCCGGGCTGTGTGGTCCGGGTCCAAATCCACTCGCCGCGTCTAAGTCCCAGAAGGAGTTTGCCATGTCCACCCTCCGCGACCTTGTGAAAGACCGCAAAGTTTACTCGATCAACGCCGAAGGCACTGTGCTCGAGGCGGCGCGCTTCATGATGGAGCACAACATCGGCGCCCTGCCGGTGCTCCGCAACGGAGAGCTGGCTGGCATCTTCTCCGAGCGCGACATCATGAACCGCGTGGTAGCCGTGGGCCGCACACCCGGGCACACCGCGGTTTCTGAAGTGATGACCGCGAATCCACGCGCGGTTGGTTTGGACGAGACGATTGAAGAGTGCCTCTTCATCATGCACGAGTTCGGCTTCCGGCACCTGCCTATTGTGGACGGCAAAGAATTGAAAGGATTGGTTTCGCTGCGCGACATCGTCATGCGCCAGGCCGCCGAACTCGAACGCCAAAGCCGGCGCGCGTCCTAAGAGCGTTTCTAGCTTTTACCTCGGCCTGTCCGAATCCTGCGCGGATTTCGTTGTCAGCTTCTTTGGTAGGGGAGCGGCTTCGGTCTTGGAGCCAGCACCGGTTACGGATGACGAACGGGGACACGCCTTTCTCAGTGTGCTGTGTTCGCCGTCGTCACTACAATGGTGACGGTCGCCGCATCGACAGTGACGTTGCTGGGCGCCGCACCGTTTGCATCCGTGCCCGTCAGGGTGAAGACGTAGGTATTATTCGGAGTGATTTGACCGTTGAGGGCCCTTGTCCCGGTGGTGTTACTGCAGGCCGGCAGCAACAGTAAGCCTCCTATCGCCGCCACCAGAAAAAGCATCCCCATCAACCTTCTCTTGTAGTTTCCACTTGCACCCGCGCCCATCAGCGCCAACCCTGGAACAACCAGCCAGAAGGCATAGAACAGCCGTGGGCTCCACAGCTTACTCGTACCGGGCGCGGGTCCGAAGGTGTTGATGGTGAGAGTGGAAGTTGCTCCAGCGTTGCTGGTTATGCTTACTGTCGCGGGATTGAACGCGCAAAACGGCGCCGCCGTCACGATAGGAGTGACCGAGAGGCACGAGAGAGTGACCGTTCCTACATAGCTGCCGATTGGGGTTACGCTCACCGTGGTGGTAGCGGCGCTTCCGGCGGGAATAGGACTTGGAAGCGCGGTTGTCGGCAACACCGACAGCGTGTAGTCCTCGGTCAGATCGGCTACGTTTAAAAAGAGAACGACGGTTTGCGTAGGGACGCCGGGGCTCGTCCCCGTAACCGTAATTTGGTATGTGCCGGCCGGAGTGGCGTTAGGGGGTGTACCCCCGACGGTCGTGATGGTCAGCGAGGGACCGTCGGCGGGCGGGATCTGGGACAAAGGGCTCGGGGTGCACTGCGGCGCGAACGGGCCGCTAGTGGTCGGCCCTGAGGTCACCTGGCAGCTCAACGCCACCGGGCTGTCGAAGGTCCCGACGGGCTCGAGGTCAATGGTGGCAGTTGCAGTCTCGCCCGGAACCACTGCCGTCAGTGGAGTGAGTGGAGAGACGGTAAGGGTAAACTGCCCGTAAGCCAGGGATACAGACGCCGAGGAGAGTAGGGACAGCAACGAAGCGAAGACGACTGCGCGAGCGACCCGCCTGGGATTCACCATGAGTGGATAAGAACTCACTACCTTCGATTCCTCCAACGGCACAAAAGCTGCCCGAACCGGCGCAAAAGAATCCCGCCAGCCAATCAGCCGCAAAAGTAATGGAATACGAATGCCCTCTCGCAGAATGCGCCAGACAGAATCTTAGACTACGGCGGTGCATCATGCCAACCCGTCAGGCGGTTTGACCTCAGTTGGGCTTCTTCTTGAAGAGCCCGCTCGCTCCGCTCAGGGGATTCTTCCCACTCTTGTCTCCGAGAGCGCCCTTAACCAAGCCTGCGGCCATCCCTTTTACATCGGGAATAAATTTTGGATCCGCCGTGGTTCCCTGGATGGCGAACGGAATTCCGTCACCCTTCATTTTGAAATCGAGGGCGTTGCTGGCACTCACCGTGCCCGCTCCGGTCACCGTAGCCAAGGACGGCACGACCAGGTCGATGTTGTCCGCGCGCGTTCCACTGGGATCCACGTGCACATCGGCGCTGAAGTTCTGAATGGTCGTATCTTTTCCTCCGCCTCCCTTGCCCGCCAAAGCGGTAATCGACGACAGTTTCGAGCCCAGGCTAAAGCCGGCCAAGGCTGAGTTCTGCAGTCTGATCGTGCCGGTGGTGACCAGTTTGTCCACAGGTCCTGTGATGGAGAAATCCAGCGCCAGGGTCCCGCCTTTTAACTGCGAGCCGGGCGGCAAAGTTACGCCCACCGCGGGCAGCATCGCTTCCAGATCATCCACGGGCATGCCTTGGCTGTTCAACTTCATGTTGATCGAGGTAGTGGTCGCGTGCGCGTCGTAGGTTCCCGAAAGATGGGCCACGGCCTTGCCCATCGCGACTTCGCCCTGGGTGAGAGTTCCGGTCTGCGCTGCCAGATTGTGGGTGACCGAGTATTGCACGTCTACGGTCTTTCCCGCGGGCGATCCCTTCTGTACCACCTGCAACTTGTCAACCTTGAGTGTGCCGGCAGTTTTCGCCTCATGACCGTCGGACGTCACGGTTCCGTCGAAATCCGCGACGCCAGCGATGCCCGACGCCGGGTCGATAAAACCCGAGGCTGCCAGATTCATCTGCTTCACCGTAACCTTGGCCTGGAGCGGCGTGAGCTCGGCATTGCCGGCGTTGATTGGTCCGGCGGTGCCGTCGAGTTTCAAGCTGCCGCCAGCCGGCAGGCTGGCGCTCATCTTGAAAGGAAACGGGTTGGTGAAGGAAAAGTTGGTCACCTCAATGTCCACCTTGTCGTAGACGCGCGGCTTTTCCGAA
>Ga0209624_10001054_pt1 | contig 22896 bp, 19 predicted proteins | sample JacPinW_OM2H0_O1_FD_188565 | JGI IMG/M metagenome (GOLD analysis project Ga0209624, IMG submission 188565) | Forest soil microbial communities from Algoma, Ontario, Canada - Jack Pine, Ontario site 1_JW_OM2H0_O1 (SPAdes) (version 2) | ecosystem: Environmental > Terrestrial > Soil > Boreal...
CCGGTCATCGGCGACTTGAGCCGCGCCACGTCGCGCTTGAGCGCGGCCGCGTTGACGGCCACTCGCCGCTGAAACGCGCCGCTGGCGAGCGCGGCCGGCAAGCCGCCCTGTCCTTCGATCTCTTGAAAGTTCCCCCACGCCTTCTCGCATAGCGCCTTAGTCAGCGCCTCAAACGCCCCGGCGCCGGCGGCGGGGTCGGCGACAAATCCGAGATTGGATTCGCGCAGGAGAATGAGCTGAGCGCTGCGCGCGAGGCGCCGTGCGAGGCTGTCGGGAAGGCCGACGGCCAGAGTGTGCGGCAGAACACTGATGCTGTCAGCGCCGCCGAGGCCGGCCGAAAACGCCGCCGCCGCGCCGCGCATGACATTCACGTAAGGATCGCGCGCCGTCATCATGCGCCAGGCGCTCTCGGCCTGCACCTGCGCCGCGCGAGGCTCGAGGCCGCACGCCTCCTCAACGTGCGACCAGGCAATGCGCAACGCGCGGAATTTCGACAATGTCGCCAATTCGTCCGTGTCGGCCGCCAGCCGGAACGCGACCAGCGCGCGGGCTTCGCCGGGCGGCGTTCCGCTTCCTTCAAGCAGTCGCAACAGGCTGACCGCGGCCGCGAGCGCAAACGCAAGCTCTTGCGCCGGACTTCCGCCCGCCGCATGGACCGCGCGCGCGTCAGCGACCAGGAACGGCCCTGGGAAACCCTTGCTTCCCAACGCGAGCGCGGTCTCGACATAGGGCTTCGAATGAGCCCTCCAATCAACCGAGAAGCCACCGCGCGCCGTGACCGCGAAAGGATCGAGCCCGAAGGCTACCGCACTCTCCGCAGGCCTCGCGCCCGAGCGTTCGATCAGAGCGCCAAAACGGAGCGCCTGGCCAGGGTCATCCGGCCCAAGATCGAGCTCGAAACTCGTCCCTGGATCAAAACGCAGACCCTCGAAAGCTTTGTGAAGCGCGGCGGAATCGACTCGTCTGAGACCAAAACCGTAGGCGCCGAGCGCGCCGGAGAACACGATCTGCAGACCGTCGGCTCCATTGGCGAGGTCGTCGAGCGCCTGGGCGTTCGCCTCGTCTGCGTTGGGATGATCGAGTCGCGCGATGACTCGCCAGGGATTCCCAGGTCGAATGGGCCTGGGGCCTTCCGCCGGCGGATAGACGGGTTCGATCCGAGCGCCATCCGCCGTCTTGGAGACGAGCGTTTCAAGGCTCGCGCCGTTGAGCGCGGCTTCAGCGGCCTTGCGCCAATCGGCTTGGGTGTAGGCGGGAAAAAGGTTCGCGACCGCGCCCAATGCCGACCTCCCCTAGATGAATTGGGAAAGCCCGGGAATCGACGCGGAGATTTCGCCCACCACCTGATCGCCCGCAGTTTCGCGGGCGTAAGCGAAGACTTCCTTTCCGACCGTCTGGATCTGCTCCATCCCGAGGCCCAGGCTCAACAATTCCGAGCCCAGCGCCATCAGCCCGCCCCCGCCGATCGCTCCGCTCGACACGCCCATCAGGCCCTTCAGACCTCCGCCCATGCCTTCGCCCCCCGTCTGCGTGCTCGAGGTGATAATCGCAGGAAACACCGGGGCCTTCTCGAACAGTTCCTTGACCGCCTCCTCGGGCGCCTCGCGCTGGATGAAATCGCCGATCAGAGCGACCGCCTTGCGGGCGACCTCAGGGGTCAAGTCCGCAGCGGCCGCAACGCGGGCTATCAGGTTCTCCATATCACGCTCCTTGCCCGCGCGGAACGCGCGGAATGAGTCCGGCGGTCGTCGGTTGTCTCACCGCTCGCGCTGGAATCAAGCGCGCTCCAAGCATGTTACTTCCTCAGCGCCCGGCGCGAAATGGTTACTGCTGCTGACGCGGCCAGCCGTGGCCGGGATATCGATCGGGGGCGGGTGGGCGCAATCACAAGGGTTTCGTTTGCGGCGCCGCACCATCGGTAAGCCATGATACTGTCACATACGTAAACACTGATTAATAATCCCACTGGCATCATAGTCGCGAGAAATGATCCAGATGGACGAGTAAGAGAAGCTTTTTTGCTGCACTTGCGGCGCTATTCAGCTCTGACAGGAATCTAGCAATGCAAAAACTGCATATCTGTGTTTCTAATTCACGGGCTACCGGTGCCTGTCGAGCAAGCCTATGTTGCACCGCGGTAGGCCGAGCGCCTGCCGACAAAGGAGTACAAAATGACCCCTCTCAAGACGATTTCGGAGAAGCTTACCGCTTGGCGCCGATATCGCGAGGCAGTGCGTGAATTGTCGCAGCTTTCTGACCGTGAGCTGGACGACATCGGCATTCGCCGCGGCGACATCGAATTCATCGTGCGCCGTTCCGTCGCGAGCCAAGCTTCGGCCTGATCGCTAAAATTCTGACAAAGCCGAGACGCGCCGCTTGAGTGGCGCGTCGGCCCCCAGGGCGGGCTCGAGGCCGCGACCCTTCACTGATAATCTCGACAAAACGCGTTGACGATGGCGTAAAGCTTTGTGACAAGCGCGCCCATGCGTCCGATCCACATCATCGGCGGAGGACTGGCCGGTTCGGAAGCCGCGTGGCAAGCGGCGAATTCCGGGGTCCCGGTGGTTCTGCATGAAATGCGGCCGATCCGAACGACGGCTGCGCACCACACTTCCCATCTGGCCGAGCTGGTCTGCTCGAATTCCTTCCGATCCGACGACGCCTCGACCAACGCGGTCGGGATTCTGCATCGCGAGATGCGCGCCCTCCGCTCAATCATCCTTCAAGGCGCCGATGCGCACCAGGTGCCGGCTGGAGGCGCGCTCGCCGTCGATCGCGATGGCTTCTCGCAAGCCGTCGAAGCCGCGCTTCTTAGTCATCCGCTTATCACTCTCGACCGCGGAGAGATCGCTGGCCCGCCGCCGGAGGACTGGGACAATGTGATTGTTGCGACTGGACCGCTCACCTCCCCGGCGTTGGCGGAGGCGATTGGCCAGCTGACCGGCGAAGGGGCGCTCGCCTTCTTCGACGCGATCGCGCCGATCGTCCACCGCCATTCGATCAATATGGATGTCGCGTGGATGCAGTCGCGCTACGACAAGGAGGGGCCAGGCGGCGACGCTGCGGCTTATGTGAACTGCCCAATGAGCCGCGACCAATACGAGGCGTTTATCGACGCGCTTCTCGCAGCGGAAAAGACCGAGTTTCGCGAATTCGAAGGCACCCCCTATTTCGACGGCTGCCTGCCGATCGAAGTCATGGCCGAGCGCGGCCGGGAGACCCTGCGCCACGGGCCGATGAAGCCGTTCGGCCTCACCAACGCGCACAATCCGGCGGTCAAGCCTTACGCCGTGGTCCAGCTCCGGCAGGACAATGCGCTGGGCACGCTGTTCAACATCGTCGGATTTCAGACCAAGCTGAAATACGGCGAGCAGAGCCGCATCTTCCGCATGATTCCGGGGTTGGAAGGCGCGGAGTTCGCCCGCCTCGGCGGCATGCACCGCAACACCTATCTCAATTCCCCTCGCCTGCTCGACGCCCATCTCCGCCTGAAGGCAAGCCTACGCCTGCGCTTCGCCGGCCAGATCACCGGCTGCGAGGGCTATGTCGAAAGCGCCGCGGTCGGCTTAATCGCAGGCCGGCTCGCCGCCGCGGAGCGGCTAGAGCTCGCGCTTGAGCCGCCACCGCCGACGACTGCGATCGGCGCGCTCCTCAATCACATCACCGGCGGTCATCTCGAGTCGATCGACGCTGGCCCGCGCTCGTTCCAGCCGATGAACGTCAATTTCGGCCTCTTTCCCCCGATCGCCGAGCCGCGGTTCGACGAAAAGGGAAAACGCTTGGCCGGCGCGGCGCGCGGGCTTGCTCGCAAGCGCGCGCTCTCCGCCCGGGCGGAGCAGGACTTGGTGCGTTGGGCGGAGGCGGCGCGCCAGCGTGTGTCCTTTGCGGAGGCCTGAGGTCGCGGACTGAAATTGTACGCGCGGGCGCGGTGTACGGTTTTGCACGCGACTCAGTGTTTTCAGCCGCTTAGCCTCATTTTTCTGCAACTCGCGCGGGTCGCTTTGGTCATCAAAATAACTTTTTGCCTATGTTATTACAAAACACCTTTGACACGCGTTTCTCCGAGGCGCAGCTGCAAACCGCCTCAAAAGTCGGGCCACTTTGCAGCGTCAAGCTGTCCTTTGATCGTCTGCAATTCGAGCTTGTCCCTCTCGACGTGACCCGTCCATAGCGCGCTGACGCCGGACGAGATGGCGTTCACGATCGGCTCGATCGGAGCTTTCAGGATGTCTTCAACCAAGCCCCTGGAACCCGCTGCGGAAGCCGTCTTCAGCGCCGCGTCACAGACCTCCTGAAGGCCCCCGCCCGCTTTCTTGAGGCTGGTTAGGACCATGGGCAGGGCGTTGGGCTGGCCGCCCTGAACCAGCGCGACCGTGAGACCAGCGATGACCCCGTCGGATTGCGACTTTGCCGCGCCGTAGGTGAGCCGCCCGGTCGCAATGGCCGCTTTATCGCTGCTGGATTTGAGCGTGGCGACGCAGGTCTCGGCCTGTGTCCGCTGTTGCGCGAGCAGGTCGATCGTCTCCGGCCAATCGACACTCGTTTGCGCCAACGCGCGCGCCAGCAAAAACACCATGGCTCCACAGGCGGCGGCAATTTTCATAATCCCCTCCGGCCGACTCCGCGTTCCTCATGCATCTCATTAAGCCCGAGGCGCCGCCGGCAGCCGTCACGGCTTAACGAGGGCGAGGGGGAAATCCGGGATGACGACAGGGCGGTTCATCACCGGATGCTGCGCGCCGTTCGTCATCGACTTCACATGTTCCTCGATATAGAAATCCAACATGTCGGTCGTGATCCGCCCGCTCGGGTCGAGCGATGCCTTGCCCTCCCCGATCGCCTCGATCAGCGCCTTGGTGAAAGCGCCATGGCGATCCCATTTGGCGTCTTCCTTCGCCCGCTCGGTCCCGGTCGACGCGCCGTAGACAATCAGACCCGATCCCGCAGTGGAAAAGTCGTTGACCACCTTGTTCATATCGGGGTCGGTGTCGACCGCGCGGGTAGCGACCATCGCCGCGCCCGCGTGGCAGGCGTCGATGAGCAAGATTTTCTTGCCGGGAACGGATGTGATGGCGTCGAGAAGGTCCTCGCTCGAGATTGCAGTCGTGCGCAACTGCTCGGTGTCGGCCTCGCGAGTCAGGAACCAGAATTTCTGCTTGCCGTCGAGAAAGCCGTGACCCGCCAGAAAAACGATGGCCAGATCGCGCCCTGTCGCCACGTGGCGAAGCCAATCGAGCCCAGCGAACACATTGTGCTGAGTGGCGTCGGCGACAAGCCTAGTCTGCACGTCCGAATAGAGACCTCCCTTCTGCGCATCGAGAGCCTTGGCGAGGGTCTCGGCGTCGTGGCCGGCAAACTGGAGGGAGTTGTAGTCAGGATTGGCGTAGCCAGTCACGCCTACGAGCAGCGCATAGAGTTTCGGCTTCATAAGTTCGGCGGGGCTACGGCCATAATATTCGAGCTTGACGGTGACCGGCGCGCTGGTCAGATCGCCGGAATAGGCGACCAGGGACACCTGGGTGTCTTTTCTCGGCACCGTCGCGACGACCTTGCCCTGGCCTTCGGCTGAGGTCGTCTTCTCGAAACCAATGGCCGGCACGGGAACGCCGTCAGCGAGCACGTCGAGACGGTCAACCGGTAGTCCGGACGGGGATCGCAGCGAATAGACGATCTCGACCGAGCCCTCTGAGAAATGGGCTCCGTCGCCGGGCGACGTGATCGTTACGACTGGCGGCAAGGCGGCGGCCACCGGCTTTGCTTCCACCGAACGATCGGAGGTCAGGTTGGCGTGCCGAATCGCCTCGGCCTCGTCGCGCGTTTGCAGCACAAGGCGCACGATGTCAGGGCGGTTGTAATCGGCGCGAAACTGCGAGGCGGGGAAGAAGTCGGCCTCTTGATTCCAGCCGCGATTGACGTGCCAGCCGATCAGGTCCTCGCCGCCGGCCGAAGCCATGTAATAGCCGGAGGGCGTCCAGGCGACCCATTTGCGGCTCTGCTGCTCGACAAAAAACGCAAGCAATTCCTCGCCGTCGCTCCAGCGCAGCCAGCGGATCGTGCCGTCTTGGGAGGCGACCATGAGGATTTCGCCATCGGCCGAGAAATCGAGGCCAGACGCCGGTCCAGGGCTCGCATAGCTCCAGCGCTCCTCGCCCTTCGCGCCGAAAGCGTGCACCGACCATTCGGTTCCAATTGCGAAGCCGGACGCGTCGGGTCGAATTGCCATCGCGCGGGAGAATTCATTCTTCTCTAGCGACAGCTTTGCACCATTGAAGTTCGGAGTGAAGCTCAAGTGCCAGTCCGCCACCGGAAGGCCGTCGATTCGCGCTGGCGCAAATCCTGACGGAGGATTTGGCGAATCGGTCAGAGACGCGGCGGCGAGATCGAACACGACGGGGTTCTGCTCGCCGTAGCCGAGCCCGAAGCGCACCGAGGATGCGTCGGGTGAGACCGCGAACCCTGATCCGACCTTTTCGCGCATGTCCGGCATGCGCAAGCTCTGAAGGGTCGTCGCGGTGCCTTGCCGGGAGAGGACGCCAAATGACGGCTCGAAGGTGGTGAAAAGGAAGCCCTCACCGCATGGCTTGATATCCAGAATCGTGTTGGCGCTCACGGCGACGTCAGCGCCCTGGCGTCGGCCGTTTGTGTCGAACCGGCGCAGGAAATTTCGCCATTCGCCCTGGAATTGCGCCTGCGCCTCCCCGCCCGCGACAAGTGTCGCGCCGTCGCGCGACCAGGCGACGCTGGAAAAATGGCCGTTGCCGAGATCGGCTGTTTGCGCCTCGGCCAGCGGCGCCAGGGTCCGCGCGTTGAGAATCGACACCGGCGTCTGGGCGTCATAGCCGACCGCGACCCGATGTCCCGAAGGGTCGATGGCGACGCCGAAAGGCTGCTTGCCATCGGGCGCGGCGCGCTTGACCATCAATTTGAGGTCTGGTCCGTAGCGACGGAGTTGGCCATCCTCGCTCGACGTAACAAGGGCGCCGTCTGGCGCGAAGGCGAGACCATAGACGGTGTCCGAATAGCCGCGGTCCGCCATCAGTTCCGCGCCCGATGCGCTGTCGAGCACACGGACGCCATTGTTCCGGCCAAGCCCGATGGCGACGCGCCGCCCATCGGCGGAGAACGCGATCTGATTGATGGCGCTCTCGAACGCACCAACGCGTCGGATCGCACCGTTAGACAGGTCGACGATCGTGAGGCTGTCCTTCCTGATCTTATCCCACGCGGCGTCCCATCCGCCGGCGGCGAGCCAACGTCCGTCGGGCGATAAAGCCGCTGCATAGACCTTGCCGGCATTGCCGTCGCCGATGGGCAAGCGGATGATCCGTTTGAGCTTGCCATCAGGCAGCGACCACAGCCGCACCGTCTTGTCGTCGGACGCGGTCGCCAGCATCCGGCAGGCGGCATCGACGCCGATGCGCTTGATTGCCGCCGTGTGCATGCCGGTCTCGATGCGGAGGAACGGCGGCTGGTCGGGGCAGGCCTTGATCGCGTCATCGAGCGCGCCGCGCGCCGTGCCGTCGATCGCGCCCTTGTAGCAGCCGGAGTCGGTCAGCCGCTGCTCAAGCGCCTTGATCGCATCGGCGCTCATCTGCGCCGGATCGAGGCCCGCGGCGCGTCCGGGCGCCAGACCTGCGAAGGGGGCAAAAGCAAGCGCCGCGAGTACTGCCGCACGTCCTAGCCAAAATGTCTTTCTTCGAATCATGGCGCGCCCCGCCGCCGCGCAGTTGCCTTTTACTAATTAAATAAACAGCACCATCTTAACAGCGAATCCAACAAGGTCAATCCGGCTGGACGGCCCTGGTCCATCTGTACCGCGGCTCGTCTAACTCGCCTCGGCCAAAAGCGACAATTGCTGGCGTCCCGAGTCCCCGAACTGGTCGACGAGACGGGTGGGATAGTCGCCGGTGAAGCAATGGTCGGTGAACTGCGGCTGTCTCGGATTGCGGCCGGGATAACCCATGGCGCGATAGGTTCCCTCGATGGACAGGAACGCGAGAGAGTCGGCGCCGACAAATCGCCGCATCCCCTCGAGGTCCATGCGGGCGGCGAGCAATTGCTCGCGCTCGGGAGTGTCGATGCCGTAAAAGTCGGGATGGGCGATCGGCGGCGACGAGATGCGGAAGTGGACCTCGCGCGCGCCTGCTTCCCGCATCATCTGCATGATCTTGACGCTGGTCGTGCCGCGCACGATCGAATCGTCGATGAGCACAATGCGCTTGCCCTCGACCACCGCGCGGTTGGCGTTGTGTTTCATCCTGACGCCGAGCTCGCGAATCGACTGCGTCGGCTGGATGAAGGTGCGCCCGACATAATGGTTGCGGATGATGCCGAGTTCGAACGGCAGGCCGCAGGCGCGCGCATAGCCGATCGCGGCCGGAACACCCGAATCGGGCACCGGCACGACCACGTCCGCCTCGGCTGGAGCTTCGCGCGCGAGCTCCGCTCCCAACGCCTTACGCGCGTCGTAGACGCTTCTCCCATGGACGAACGAATCGGGCCTGGCGAAATAAATGTATTCGAAAATGCAGGGGCGAGCCGGCTGCCTTGGCAGTGGGAAGAAGCTCTTCACCCCTTCGTCGTCGATGACCACGACTTCGCCGTTTTCGATGTCGCGGACGAATTTCGCTCCGATGATATCGAGGGCGCAGGTCTCCGAGCAAAGAATGGGGCTGCCCTCGAACTCGCCGAGCACCAGCGGGCGAATGCCGAGCGGATCGCGCGCGCCGATGAGCTTCTTGTTGGTCAGCGCCACCAGCGCATAAGCGCCCTCGATCTCAGCCAGGGCCTCGACGAAGCGGTCGACGATCTTGGGCCGGCGCGATCGCGCCGCGAGCAGCAGCACCACTTCCGTATCGCTGGTCGACTGGCAGATCGCGCCGCCGCGAATGAGCTCCCGGCGCAGCGTCAGCCCGTTGGTCAGATTGCCGTTGTGCGCGACCGCGAGGCCGCCGGCCTCAAGTTCGGCGAACAGCGGCTGGACATTACGCAAGATCGTGTCGCCGGTCGTCGAGTATCGCACATGGCCGATCGCCGACCGCCCCGGCAGCCGGTCGATGGTTGCGCCGCTCGAGAAGTGATCGCCAACCAGTCCCTGTCGGCGCTCCGAGTGGAACCGGACGCCGTCGAAAGCGACAATCCCCGCGGCTTCCTGGCCGCGATGCTGCAGGGCATGCAGCCCGAGCGCGACAATCGCGGCAGCGTTGGGGTGATCGAAAATGCCAAAGACGCCGCATTCCTCACGCAGCCGGTCGCCGTCAGGATCGAAGCCGCCTTCCCTCGAGGGGTCCAAGGCCGGTTCGAGCGCCGTCCCCATCACTGCCTTGGAGCCGGGGCGAATGGCGCGTTCTTGTTGATCAAGGCGTCGAGCTTCTGCTTGTCCACAGCGGAGCCGCTCGATCCCGCCGTCGAATCGGGTTTCTTCGGCGGCTGAGATGGGATGGCGATTGGTTGATCGTCCTCCGCCTTCGGGCGCGAACCGGTCGCATCGTTTGTCGGCGCCAGCTCGTTCGTCGCCGCGTTGGCGCGCGACTGGATCCAGCCGTTGAGCGTCTGAGCCGCGTCCGTCGGCAGCAAAGCGACGATTCGATCGGCCGTTTCGGTGAGGACCGGCCGCGTTCTGGCGTTCTTGACCCATTCCGGTTGCTGCTTCTCCGAAACCAACCAGTTGAAGATGGCGAAGGCGACGACGGCAAGGAGAAACCCCCTGGCGACGCCGAACACGAAGCCCAGCGAGCGGTCGAGGGCGCCGATCTTGCTGTCGAGGATCGCGTCGGACAACCGAACCGTGAACAACGACACGACGATCAGCGTGACAAAAAACACCAGCGCCGCTGCGGCTGCCTGGGCGATGATCTCCTTATGGATATAGGGAGTGAGGTAAGGCATGAGAATAGGGTAAAAGTAATAGGCGGCCGCGGCGGCGGCGGCCCACGAGGCGATGGCGAGAACCTCGCGCGTGAACCCTCGCATCATGGACAGAAGCGCCGAGATGAGAACGATGCCGAGAACCGCTAGATCCAGGTAAGATGGCATTTGCGAGAGAACCTCGTCGCGACGGTCCAACGTGCTCATGCGCCCTCTGGCGGCCGGCGCGAGCGCCTTATAGCCAAGCCGCCTCAGTTCGTCACCCCACTGTGGGCCGGCGTTCTCGGCCGTCCCCCCTTGTTCTCGACTGCGCTCGCGGCGATCAGCGCGACCAGCGCGGCGACATTATCGATCGGCTGCGTGGCGATATTGACCGGCTCGCCGCCACCGCGCGGCGACTGCGGCGCAAACGCGCGCGTAAATCCAAGTTTGGCGGCCTCCTTGAGTCTCAACCCCGCATGCGCAACCGCGCGCACGGAGCCGGACAACCCGATTTCGCCGAAATAGACCGCATCGCGCGGCAAGCTCGCGCCGGTGAGCGAGGAAACAAGCGCGGCGGCCGCTGCGAGATCCGCCGCAGGCTCCATGATCCTCAAACCGCCGGCGACGTTGAGATAGACATCGTATTGGCCAAGCTTCATGCCCCCATGGGCCTCGAGCACCGCAAGCACCATGGCGAGGCGGCTCGGCTCCCAACCGACAACGGCGCGGCGCGGCGTGCTGAATGTCGTCGGCGCGACCAGCGCCTGGATCTCAACCAGAAGCGGCCGCGCGCCCTCGACGCCGGCGAACACCGCGGCGCCGGGATTGGCGGCCCCGTCGCGCTCCGCGAGGAACAAAGCCGAAGGGTTCGGCACCTCGGCGAGGCCGCCGCCGGTCATTTCGAACACACCCACTTCGTCAGTCGCGCCGAACCGGTTCTTGGCCGCCCGCAAGAGGCGGAAGGCGTGCGCGCCGTCGCCCTCGAACGAGAAGACCGCGTCGACCATATGCTCGACCACGCGTGGCCCGGCGATCTGGCCGTCCTTGGTCACGTGTCCAACCAGCAGCAAAGCCGAGCCGCTCGCCTTGGCGAAGCGGATCAATGCCTGCGCCGAACCGCGCACCTGGCTGACCGTCCCGGGCGCCGATTCGATCGCGTCGCTCCACATGGTCTGAATCGAATCGATGACGACGAACCTCGGCGCGTCGCCCGAGCCGAGCGTCGCCACGATATCCTCGACGAACGTCTGCGCGGCGAGCTGCACCGGCGCCTCGGCGAGCCCGAGCCGGGCCGCGCGGAGGCGCACCTGGGCGGTCGATTCCTCGCCCGAGACATAGACCACCCGGCCGCCCGATCGCGCCACCGCCGCGCAGGCCTGGATCAGTAGCGTCGACTTGCCGATGCCGGGCTCGCCGCCGATCAACGTGGCCGAACCAGCCACGAACCCGCCCCCGGCCACCCGATCGAGTTCGGCAATGCCGGTGACAAGACGAGGCTCGGACTGGGACGCGCCCGACAGATCCTCAAGGGCGAATGGCCGGCCTGCCGCTCCCCTACGAGCCGCCGCGCCGCCCCCGCCGACGCCGAGCGCGGCTCCTTCCTCGATGATCGTATTCCACTCGCCGCACGATTCGCATTTGCCCTGCCAGCGCTGAGTGATCGCGCCGCAATTCTGGCAGACATAAGAAGAACGAAACTTGGCCATTTCGTCGCACTCGCAGGTTTGCCGGGACCTGTCGAGGGGCTTCGTTGGCGACTTCGCCGCCTATCCTCCGGCGCATCGCCCGGGCGTTAGCCGCCCTTTAACGAATGAGGCGGCGCGGCCACAAATCATTCAGCCGTCATTCAACGAACCGAAGTTAAGGTTTGGCCTCCCTGCAAATCGAAAGGCTACCTCATGCGAAACATCTTGATTGCGTCTGCCTTTGCCCTCATCGGCCTCGCGGCCGCGGCGCCGTCTCAGGCGATGCCGTTCGCGCCTGCCGACCAGGCGCCATCCGTGATCACCCTCACAGCAGGCGGCTGCGGCATCGGCTTTCATCGCGGACCGTATGGCGGTTGCCGACCAAACGGCGGCGGATATGCCTATGGCTACCACCCTTATGCTCACCCTTACGCCTACGGCCGCCGTTGCTGGTGGCGCGGCGGGGTGCGCGTCTGCAACTAAGCGAGTAGCGAGCGAGGCGCTGGCCTTCGCGTAAGCCAGCGCCTCACGCCGCGGCGCTCGGCCGGGCGAGTTCAGAGCTAACGCCCTGATTCCAACGCTCCTCGTGATGTGATATGCTGGAAATTCATGCTGGATAGGTTCGGGGACGGTGGTTAAGAAACAAGATCGAGCGGCGCCGGCGCTAGATATCAACAACGTCGTTGCCGCTTATTCGGAGGAGCAGATTGGCCGAATGGTTGGCTTGACCAAAAGCCGGCTTCGCTACTGGGCGCGAACGGACTTTTTCAAGCCAAGTTTCGTTGAGGAGGACGGCCGCCTTCCCTATAGCAGGTTTTACTCGTTCAAAGACGTCGTCGCGCTGCGGACGCTTGAGATGCTTCGTGTGCGGAATAGCGTTCCGCTTCAGCATCTTCGCAAGGTTGCAGAGAGACTTGCGCACATGAAGGATGAGCTGTGGAGTCGCACCACCCTTTTTGTGCTCGACAAGAAGGTTCTCGTGGTCAACTCCGAATTCGACCAGCCACAGGAAATTGTATCAGGTCAATTTGTTCTCGGTATCCCTCTGTCAAAAGTCATCGACGACACGCGGAACGATATAATCGCGTTTCGTAGCCGCCCTGCGAATACGGTTGGGCACTTGTCGCGCAATAGAAGCATTGCGAGAAATGCTTTGGTCGTATCCGGCACAAGGATTCCCGTAGGATCAGTCGTTCGTCTGCATGAGGACGGGTACACAGTTAATCAGATCATCGCTGAGTATCCGGACCTGACCCCAGAGGACATTAAGGCAGCGCTGACACACGGGAGACACATCGCTGCGTGAACAAGCCGCCCGTGATGCGTCTATTTGTGGACCATTGCGTGCCAGAATCCGTGCCAAAAATGCTAGAAGAAAGAGGATATACCGTCATTCGTTTGCGCGAAAAGACGGCACCGGATTCTCCCGACTCTTTGGTCGCGGCTGTCGCTGAGGCAAACGATGCCGTGCTAGTTACAATGGACGGAGATTTCAAAGCCATCGCGGCGCGAACGGGGATTGGACAGCGTCGTTATAGGCGCCTGAGCCTAATTCGCTTTGAAAAATGCCGCGAGTCCCAGGCGGCACATCGCCTCAAACAGGCGTTAAGTCTAATCGAGCACGAATGGGGGATTGGGAGCGAAGGCTCAGACCGCCGCATATTCGTGGTTATCACTGGCAGCGCAATTCGAACGCACAGGTGAAACCTACTTCACAGGCAGGCCGTTTTATCACGCCCACCTTGGTCAAAAGGATAATACGTTTCCTTAGCCAAGCCTCACGCCGCGGCGCTTGGCCGGGCTGATAACGTCTCGCGCCAGCGGTTGAGATGGACGAACTCGGGCGGGATCGCGATGCGCGCGGGCTTGGCGAAATCGAGCGCCACCAGGCCGGTGATGTCGGCGACGGTGAAGCGGCCGCCGGCGATGAACGGCCGGTCGCTTAAGGTCTCATCGACAATCGCCATCGCGTGAAGCGCCCTTGGCCGGTTGGCCGCCGCCCAATCGGGAACCTGCGGAATTTCCATTTCCGCCATGCGCGGATGGGTGTGACGCAACACCTGTGCAATCGGCAGCAACAGCCGCAATTCGAGCTGTCGCTGCCACATCTCGATCATCGCCTGCTCGACCGGCGTTAGGCCGAACAGGTTCGGCTCTGGCCAAAGCGCCTCGATATAACGGCAGATCGCGATCGATTCTGCGATCCTCGTGCCGTCGTCGAGCTCAAGGATCGGAATGGTCTCAAAGGGATTGAGCGCCGCGAATTGCGGCGTCTTGTGCTCGAGCTTGCCGAGATCGACCTCGACGCGTGGAATCGAGACGCCCTTTTCCGCCAGGAAAATGCGCACGCGGCGCGGGCTCGGCGCCAAATTGGAGTTGTAGAGCTTCATGCCGCCATCCCCTAGCTCGCGACCTTCCGGGCGCGCTCTGCAGCTAAAAAATCCTGAACTCGACGCCCGGCCTGGACGAATTGACGGCGCGGGGCTTAACAACGTTAATAAAATTATCCTCAACAACCTCTCAATTCCAAGCCATTGCGTCAGGGGCTCGTTAAGCAATTGAGCCGCATGATTGACGCGAGTAAGTGCGTACGTGTTGGGCGGCTATGCGTGATGTCGGGGCGGACCTGGGCGGGAGCGGAAGCGGCGTCAAGCCCGATTCCGAAGCCGCCGCCGCGCGCCGGCGCAAGATGACCATCCAGCTCAGAGAGGCGCGGCGGTCCCTCTCCGAGCCCGACGCGATCCCCAGCCATTCGAGCGCGATGGTGCGTCTGTTCGCGGAAATCAACCGCAGCGCCACGCCGATGCTAGGGATCATCGCGCTGGGCGTCTGCGCGACGGCGTTGGCGTTTATCGACGCTGGTCCGCTCACGACCTGGATCACCTTCATCGCCTGCGCAATTTTGACCGGCTATTCGCTGCCGATCGCCTTTCTCGACTCGAGCGACAAGGAAAAGACGGCGGGCGTCTGGCAGCGCAAGTTCATCTTGTCCACCGCGCTCAGCGGCTCGGCTTGGGCCTATCTCATCGTCACGCTGCTCGAAAAGAGCGACCCCAACGCGCAGGCGTTCGCCATTGTCGTAATGCTGCTCGTCTCGACCGTGATGTCGCTCTTGGCGGCGGCCATTCCGGCCGCATTCGTCGCCGGCATGCTGCCGATGATCATCGGCGTGATCCTCCTTTACGCTCCCCGTCTGCACGGGGCGGCGCTGCCGACGGCGGCGCTGTCGATCGGCGTCATCGGCTATTTCCTGGTCGTTGCGCGACGCCTCCACGCGTCCGCGTCGGAAAACATATCGTTTCAAGCGGAAAAGGACTCGCTGATCGCCGAACTCGAGCAAGCCAAGCTCAACTCGGACGAGGCGCGCCGCCGCGCGGAGAGCGCCAATCTCGCCAAGTCGCGCTTCCTGGCGACGATGAGCCACGAGCTGCGCACGCCGCTCAACGCGGTGCTTGGATTCTCCGAAGTGATGAAGGGTGAACTGTTCGGCGCGCATTCGGTGCCGGCTTATAAGGAATATTCCAGCGACATCCACGCCAGCGGCCAGCATCTGCTCATGCTCATCAACGAAATTCTCGATCTGTCGCGGGTCGAAGCGGGGCGGTACGAACTGAAGGAGGAGTCGGTTTCGCTCACCGCCGTGGTCGAGGAATGTCTGCGTCTCCTATGGATGCGGATCGAGCGGCGTCATCTCGTCATCACCGAAGCCATGGAAGACGGATTGCCGCGCATCTGGGCAGACGAGCGCGCGGTCCGTCAGGTGACCCTCAACCTGCTCACCAACGCCATCAAGTTCACTCCCCAGGGCGGCTCGATCACCATCAAGGTCGGCTGGACCCGCAGGGGCGGACAATATCTGTCCATCCGCGACACTGGGCCTGGCATTCCGCCCGACGAGATCCCGATCGTGCTCTCCTCTTTCGGCCGCGGGGCGCTGGCGCAGAAGAACGCCGAAGAAGGGACGGGCCTCGGGCTCCCGATCGTCAAGGGACTGGTCGAGTTGCACGGCGGAGAATTCCGCCTCAACTCGACGCTGCGCGTCGGCACCGAAGTGATCGTCATCTTCCCGCCCGAACGGGTGATGGACACCCTGCCCGCGCTCGATCCCGACCCGATCCCCGAGGCGCCGGAGCGGCGCCGTCGGCGGATGCGCCGCCGCCAGCGTGCGCACGCGGCGTAAAGCCGCGGCCGCCGGGGCTTCCGCCCCTGTTCGCAACGCGCGCCAAGCGTGACCCGCGGCCTCGACGTCAAAACTCGACGTTCGATCGGGAGCCTTGCGGCGGTGGTCGCCCACTAGGCTTGCCGGCGATTCCACGTTCACGGCTCTCATTCCCGACAGGCAGCGCCGTCCGCCATCGGTCCGCATCTTCGTAGACCACCTTGCGGAAGAGTTGCCGACGGCGGTCCTCAAGTCCATCCGCATCAGTGGAGAGCGGACATTCGAAGGGGCTAGGACAACAGCCATGCGCAAATAGCAGTCATTGGCGGACAGCGTGGGGAACGGCTCAAATCCACCCATTGCGGACCTTCCCGCTCTCGTCGCGCACCGCAATCTGCACAATTTCGCGGACGGTAGCGAGGCCGCGCCTCAGCCACAGCGCGCACCCAGGCCACAACGAACGGCGGGGTGCGCAAATACTTCCTCCGACATTCATCGGATTGTCCAGCGTTTCGTCGATGCAAACAAAGAGCGTCTTCATCGACCGTTGGATATCGCGAAACAGTCACCCTCTGACGGCACGGCCCTGAGGTCCAAGTCTCTCGGCTCGATCCACTCAGGTAAGACAAATTTCGATCCGTTTATGCATATAAAGTTGATCTTAATTTGAGAAAATTTGGCTAGATGATCGAGACAGTCGAGGAATTGCCCAGTCTCTGTTAAATGGTATTCAAATGAAATATTGGGGAGCCCTCTCGATAGACCTCGAAGCACCTCTGACTCGAAACCTTCTACATCGATCTTGCAGAAATGTGGAACTCCGTACTGTTCAATCATGTGGTCAAGGGTAGTCACCTCGACTTCTGCCTTCGCTGTGACCTCGTGCTTCAGCCATGGCCAATCCTCCCGAAGACTGGCCGCGGTTGACACAGAGGCATGATGAAGGACCATTTTCCCCTCGGCGTCGGCCAAAGCGCACGACAAAAGGGTAAAGTTGACGTTTGAGCCGAACATATATTGAAGCGTAGAGTGGCATAAAGGATTTGGCTCTACTGCGATAACCCTTGCGCCGATTTCTAGGAATATCTCGGATTTTATTCCGAGATGAGCACCTACATCGAAAACAAGATCGCCTGACCGGACAAACAATGAGTACAGTGTCCGATCGACTTCTTTTGCAGCTTGCACCTGCCGGCTCAAGCGACGGTATAATGCCCTCGAAATTGGAAACGCTCCCGATGCGAGCAAAACGTTTTTTATTTTATTTCTGAACTCGCCCATACTTGCCTCCGGCGCTTGTCAAAGCTTACCTTTCGGATCGGCGGCGCCAGTGCTTGCGTCTGCGTAGGTATGTGCGGAGCATATCCGAGGGACGTGAACATAACAAGAGCGCCAACAACAGAGGGCAGCCTAGCCTAAGCGGTCCCCGTTCACGGCGCGGGACTACGCCTCTGCGTCGCCAGCAGCGCCTTACAGTCGGCGGCGGATCGCTTCCTCACTGGTGCGGCGCGCATAAATTGCTTTTGTCGAGCGTTTAACCCTCGGGTCGCCGGCCGCGTCACGATCTGGGTATTTTCGCCTATTGAAAAGCAGTTGCTCAGACTGAAAGTGAGGGACGCAATGCGCCTCTCGCGTCCCCTCGACAATAGCCGCGATTCGCAAAGTTCGATCCTTTTTGCGTATCCACCCGAGCGGTTCGAGCATTGTTAAAGCCAAATATCTCTAAGTCAAATTACCAAGACGAGTGAGGAGACTATTCTCGTGCTGAAAGCATTGACAATAGTCTATCGTGAAGAGTTGGCGCAGCCACTGGCGACTTTTTATTCTCCCATTTTTAGATGTTTTGCTGCCGCCCGGATTCTATTGTTTCCAAAGACAATCGCCCAGTTTAAAACCATGAAGCTGATGGGAAAGCTGAAACACCCAACGCGGAAACATGATCCCCTCTACTTCCTCGTCCATCACTATTATATTTCGAGACAATTCACGCTTCGTCAGCGAGTCGACGTGGCGATGGAGCACCACAAATACGAATTACAGGTTTACAACTGCGAGTATATGAGACAAGTTTATCGCTCAAATGGCGTCGTACTATGGGAACGGTCGTTTGGCGATCTCCATTTCACCATCGTCTTAATCGCTTCGCTGGATAATCGCCACGAAGGCGACCTCAGCGTGATTTTGTATGTCAATAAAGTTATATTATATCAAATGTCGTTCTGTTATCTTAAATCTGATATCTTTGGACTACCGCCCTGCATGACGATGCTTATATCACGGAATCAGACAGACCGAACTTCCCTTCGACAGTTGTTCGATCAGTGCTTTAGGCAGAATACCCCGCAATTATTTTGCCTTTCTGCTGTTTGTGGAATCGCATTGACGAACGAATTCAGGACCATGTTTGCGATCAAACACGATGCTCAAATCGCCTACGAAGAACCCCTCCACGAGAGCTTTCTCAATTCGTACACGGCGCTCTGGGAAAAGTTCGATGCGATTGAAATCGACGGGCACGCCTTCATGCTGAACGTGCCGCTGAACCTCCGTCCGGTCGGACTGGTGAGCCGCGTCCACCGTCGCCGCGCGCGCGCCCGGCGTCAGTATTGGGACGAAATCGTTCAAAGCACACGCTTGAGCATGGCCAAATGTCGCAAGCCTTCAAGTTTGGATCCGACGCCTGAAGCGCCCTCCCGCAGAGGGCCCCCCGCTGCGATCGTCGCAGCCAAGTCTTCACCGAATCCTCCCTCGGTCAGTAACCTGGTCTGATCCAAGTGGCTCGCGCCAACAGCAGCGTTGGCCCCCGGATGACCGCTTCACGTCGATCCTCGCCGTTCGATTGCGGGCGGCGAACGTCTTCTTCGGGTCGAAACCGGCTTAACTGAGTATCCCGAGCCGCTTCGTGTCCTTTGCGAATTTTGGTCGTGATCCGAGCGCGAGCAAAATGCGGCTGCGCCTCTGAGCCCCCTTGTCAGGGCCGCCGCCGGTCTTTCCATGTTCCGAGTTCGCCTCCGCGAAAGCCCAGGATTTTGGGCCTATTTCTGGTTTTTCAAACATTTTCTTTACGATTCTCTAAATCTGCAGTATTCTCTCTGCTTCCGATCACAGAGCCGCGGAACGGCGGCGCAGAGAGGCGGCATGGTTGAGGGAAAAGCGCCCACAGGGCGCCGGCGGTTGGGCGCGCATGGGCTGATGTTCCGGCGGCGGCGGATTTTCGCCCAGCTGCGCGAGGGCTTCACCTATGACGAGATCGCGGCCGAAGAGGGCGTGAGTCCGTCACGCATCCGGCAGATTGTTTCGCAAGAGCTGCAGCAGCGCGGGGTCGATAGCGGGGCCGAGCATGCGAAGCTGCAATTGGACCGCCTGGCTCCAGCGATTCAGCTCGCGGCCACGGGCATCGCCGCCGGCGACCTTTCCGCGATCACGCCTTATCTCAAGGCGCTCGACCGGCTCGACCGCTATCAGGTCGTCGCGGGGGCCCACCAGGTCTATGACGACGAAGCGCGCAAGAAACTCATGGACAAGATCAACCGCCTCGCCGAGAACCTCGGCATCAACGAGGACTTCGCAGCGGCGGTGCAGGCGCATTTGAAGAAGACCGGCCAGATTCCCGCCGACGAGCCGGGCGAAGCCGACGGGGAGGGGATTGACCTTGCGGCCGCGCCCGATTTCATGGGCGAGGCGAGCGAGTTCGAGACATCTCGTGCGGAGGCTGAGACGAGCTCCGGATTTTTTTACTCCAAACGGCCGTAACCCATTGAAAAGGCTCATTCTCAAAAAATAAACGCTAGTAAACGTCAGCATTTTTACTAGCGTTTACTAGCGTTTAAGCGCGTTTATTGGCGTTTATTGGCTCGGGCCTGGGTCTTTGGCGGCCAGGGATCGCGCCCGCGGGCGGACCGCGTTCACTCGGTCAGGCGGTCGACTCTTCTCCAAAGCCCGCGGCCTCGATCGCCAGATGCGTCTTGTTCTGGAAGCTCGCGTCCTGTCCCGCCGCCAACAAGGGCGCGGCCTCGGCGATCGCGCGGCAGACCGCCTCGACCCAGCCCGCCTCCGACTTGGCGAAGTCGCTTAGCACATAAGGGTGGACGAGCGCCTTGTCGCCGGGATGGCCGATGCCGATCCGCACCCGCTTGTAATCCGGCCCGAGGTGGGCGGTGATCGAGCGCAGTCCGTTGTGGCCGGCGTCGCCGCCGCCGACCTTGACCCTCACCTTGGCCGGCGCGAGATCGAGTTCGTCGTGGATGACGACGAGCGCGCTTAAGTTCAGCTTCGCATAGCGCAGCGCAGCGCCGACGCTGCGCCCGGACTCGTTCATGTAGGTCTCGGGCTTGAGCAGCATCACCCGGGTCTCGCCGATGAGGCCATCAGCCGCCAGCCCCTGATACCGGGCGCGAAACGGAGCGAACCGGCGCGCCTCGGCGATCGCGTCAACCGCCATGAAGCCGATGTTGTGGCGGTTGCGCGCGTATCGCGCGCCCGGATTGCCGAGTCCCGCAATGACCAGCATGGGGTTCCCGATCGAACTGCGCGGCGGCGTACCTCGCCGCGCATGAGCCGCGCCCGTCCGGCGCCGAAGCTGCCACGCCGGCGGAGCCGGCCAGAGCTTCGATCGACGCGGCTGAGCCGTTACTTCTTGGCGGCCGGCTTGGCTGCGGCGGGAGCGGCGGCGGCTTTCGCCGGCGCGGCGGCGCCCTTGCCGGCTTCGGCCTTGGCTGGAGCGCCGGCCGCAGGCGCAGCGGCGGCGGCTCCGGCTGCGGGCGCGGCTGCCGCGCCGGCGGCGGGCGTCTCTTCGACCATGACCGTCGGCGGCACGATCGTCACCACCGTCATTTCAGCCGTACCGCTGAGCGGCCGGCAGCCTTCAGGCAGGTTTAGCGCGGAGACATGCACCGAATCGTGGAAATCCATGCCGGTGAGATCGATAGTGATCGATTCCGGAATGTCGTCGGCGGGCGCCATGACCTCGACCGTATGCAACACCAGATTGACCGCGCCGCCCTTTTTCAATCCGGGCGAAGCTTCGCGATTGGCCACATGCACGGGGATGCCGATGCGCACCCGCGATCCCGGCGCAAGCCGCAGAAAATCGACATGAACCGGGCGGTCGGTGACGACGTCGAGCTGATAGTCGCGCGGCAGAACCCGCTCCTTGCGCCCTTCGATTTCGAGCTCGAAGATCGAGGTCAGAAAGTGGCCGGCGAAGATGAACTTGTTGACGTCCTTGAAATCGACCGAAATCGGCTCGGGTTTGACGCCGCCGCCATAGATGACGGCTGGAACGCGGCCTTCGCGACGAACGGAGCGGGCGGCCCCCTTGCCTGTCCCGCTGCGCGCCACGGCCGCGAGTTGCTTGATCGCTGCCATGATGATGATGTCCTTTATTTGGTCAGTCGCGCCCTGCCTCCAGGGGTGTCGGAACCGGCGCGAAACCGTGGCTTATAGAGAAGGGGGGTGACCTAAGCAAGAGCGCCGGCGCCTTGCTTTTGTTGGCTCGCCCCGCAATGCTTTGCTCGGAGAACGGAATGATGACGGGCGCATCGGCGAGCAACGAAAACTGGCGCATCGAGAAGGACGCGCTCGGCGAGGTGCGGGTGCCGGCCGAGCATTTGTGGGGCGCGCAGACCGAGCGCTCCCGGCTCAATTTTGTCATCGGGGTCGAGCGGCACCGCTGGGGCCGGCCGGTCATCCGGGCCTTCGGCCTATTGAAGAAATGCGCGGCGCTGGCCAATCTCGAACTTAAGCAATTGCCCAAGGAGAAGGTCGATCTCATCGTCCGCGCCGCTCAGGACGTGATCGACGGCAAGCTCGACCACGAGTTCCCGCTGGTGGTGTTTCAGACCGGATCGGGCACCCAGTCCAACATGAACGCCAACGAAGTGATCGCCAACCGCGCCATTGAGATCGCCGGCGGCGTGATCGGGTCGAAGAAGCCGATCCATCCGAACGACGACGTCAATCACAGCCAATCGTCGAATGACGTGTTCCCGACCATCATGCATATCGCCACGGTGGAGCGGATCAGGGCGGCGCTGCTGCCGGCGGTCGCTCAATTGCGCGATACGCTCGACGCCAAGGCGAAGGCCTTTTCCCATATTGTGATGGTCGGCCGGACGCATCTGCAGGACGCGACGCCGCTAACGCTGGGACAAGTGATTTCGGGCTGGGCGGCGCAACTCGACCAGGCGATCGCAGGCGTCGAGCGCGCCTGCCAAGGGCTGATGCCGCTGGCGATCGGCGGAACGGCGGTTGGCACCGGCCTCAACGCTGACCCGCGTTTCGGCGAGACGGTCGCGCGGATCCTCGCCAGGGAGACGGGCGAACCTTTCGCCTCGGCGCCCAACAAATTCGCCGCCTTGTCGGCCGATGACGCCATGGTCAACGCGAGCGCTGCGCTCCGCACCCTGGCCGGCGCGTGCATGAAGATAGCCAACGACATCCGCCTCTATGTCAGCGGACCGCGAGCCGGCATCGGCGAATTGAGGATCCCGGAAAACGAGCCCGGCTCCTCGATCATGCCGGGCAAAATCAACCCCACCCAATGCGAAGCCTTGACCATGGTCGCGGTACACGTTTTCGGCAACGACGTTTCGGTGGCCATGGCCGGCTCGCAGGGACATTTCCAGCTGAACGTGTTCAAGCCCGTGATCCTGCACAATGTCCTCGACTCGGCGCAACTGCTTGCCGAGGGCTGCCGCTCGTTCGACGAAAATTGCGCGGTCGGCATTGAGCCGAACGAGAAGCGCATCAAGCAGCATCTCGACAATTCGCTTATGCTGGTGACGGCGCTTAACCCGCATATTGGCTACGAAAAAGCGGCCCAGATTGCGATAAAGGCCCATCGCGAGGACATCAGTCTGCGCGAGGCGGCGCTGGCGCTCGGCTTCGTCACTGGCGAGCAATTCGACACGTGGGTCCGGCCTGAGGACATGATCCATCCGCTCGCCGTCTAGGGGTGAGATCAGTCGGAGCGCCGTGCCGAGCCGCTCCTCTAAACGCCATACGCCTTCATGAAAACGTCGACCCCGGCCTCGACAGAGGCTTCGATATCCTCGCGGCTGATCGAGTCGACGACGCCGAACAGGAGGCGCTTGTAGACATAGCTCTGACAGAGATCCACGAACTGCCAGGCGGCGCGCTCCGGGTCGGGGACCTTCAGCGCACCCGATCTTTCCAGGTTTTCGAGTTCCGCCGCGAGTCGGG
>Ga0209624_10001055_pt1 | contig 22881 bp, 21 predicted proteins | sample JacPinW_OM2H0_O1_FD_188565 | JGI IMG/M metagenome (GOLD analysis project Ga0209624, IMG submission 188565) | Forest soil microbial communities from Algoma, Ontario, Canada - Jack Pine, Ontario site 1_JW_OM2H0_O1 (SPAdes) (version 2) | ecosystem: Environmental > Terrestrial > Soil > Boreal...
AATCAAGAATGTTTTGATTCCGAATATGTACTACCGCACCGACATCGGCGACCGCTGGGAAGAAGACAGCGACCGGCTGCATAACTGGGGTTATCTCCGCTAACTGGGCACTGCAGTCGTCCGCCACTCAGCGATTTCCAATCGCTGCCGCGCAGATAAGATGTTCCGCTATTGCGCTACGTTCCACACGTACAAGAACGTGGCGTCGCTGGCGGTAGCCACCTTGCGCCCAGCCTTCCGTGTTGCGCGATTCAGCGCGGAACGAACCTTCTCCTTCGATTCCGCCAACTCCGATAGCGGAACCTTGATTGCGGCGCCGTCTTTTAGGCGGTCCAGGTCTTTCAGGATTGTGGTAACAATCAGTTTGTGCTTTCCGTTTCGACCCTGCGGCACATCCGTCTGCACCATGGTCTTGAAGTGCGCGGGAACCACTTTGTTTTCTGAGCGCGCCATATGGCCTCCCCGAGTGATGGTACGTTAAGCAAAACTAACCTTAACGTATCACATCGTAGCGAGTCGTGCAAGTAAAATATTTAAGGAGGTAGAGGTTCGCGCCGATTCGGCTCGCCACGACACCGAGCAGGTCGTCAGCTAGTAGCGCGACTAAGGCCATCATTAGTTTTTTTAAAGATCTGACCCGTACGGCTTGGCGCCTGTTAGCGTTTAGGTGTTCTCAAGGAGTTTGTGATGATCGAAGCAAAAACGCATTTCGACCAAGTTCCGCTGGCGGTTGTTAAAGAAATATTGGAAAGTCGAGTTGTGCTCGAACCCCTGATCGAGCCTGATCAAGTAACAAAGAAAAAGACATCCCACGACCGCCCTTTGAAGGCTGAAGGCAGACAGTCGGGAGGGAAGCGATGACCCATCCGATAGACATCTTCCAAATGGAAACCGCGGGTGTGCGCTGGCTGGAGTCGGCGCCGAACCTGGAGCATGCCAAGGCGCGCGTGAAGGAATTTGCGGCAAATTCGCCCGGCGAGTATGTGGTGCTGGATCAAAAGACGGGAAACCAAATTGTCATTAGATCTGGCGAGGTGCACGGCGTCTCTGAGCCCCTCCGTTCGCGGAAGGACGATCCAACCGCTCACGCGAACCGTGAGTCCGCGGGGTAGGGACTAGAAGGCTGCGAAAAAAATAAAGTCGAAAGATGCCGTAGGGCTGCTCTTAGTTGTTCGTCTCTCCGCACTGCCAGCGTCGCCATTCTTCGGGTGACGCCCCGCTGCAACGCGATGATACCCAGATACACGCGCAAACTGTGAAGCGCCGCCTATTTTTAAAAGTGAGTTCTACTCGCAGGTTTATCGTTTCCGGTTGTGTAGATACGTCAGCGCCGATCAAAGATTCTTGAAAAAGATGGAAGATAGCTGCGCCGGGATCTATCTGTCTTTTTTTGAGAGTTCGCTGTGAACCAGATTCTCGACGAGCGGTTTGACGCCCTGCGAAAATAGTTCTTGAAGGTGGGGCTGAAGCTTTTCCAGAACCTTTCGCACCACTTCGTCAATCGCGTGGGCGTCGTTAGCTTCCGGCTCTGCTGCCAAAGATTCGTGTAAGGCCGACGCGGGCGGAGGCATCAGAAACGGAATCCCCGCAAGGGCTTCGCGGTTTGGCGGAGGCAACGTGGGAATGCGTTCGCTGAACTCGTCCACCGCAGACGTTTGCGCGGCAGGCTCGAATACGGACTGCTCCAAATGTTCAAGCAGGGCATCGGGCTGGCGATTTTGCTGTTCCACCGAGGCTGGAAGAATGTGCTGCGCCGGTTCGGGGGACGGCAAATATAGAGATGGCTCGCTGTGCTCCTCATCGACAAGCAGCGGCTCGGGTGCCGGCTGACTTGAAGCATCGTCATCGTGGTGTTCGGCGTCCGCTGGAGCTGAAACAAGCTCGTTGGATGGTTCTGGTGCGCTGCTCGCCACAGGGGCGGCTGCAGGTTCCTCGTGGCTTCGAGCTGTTTCCCGCGATTCATCGGGCGGAAAGTGATAAGAGAATTTTGCCGGTCCGGGCGCATCGGCGAAAAAGCGTTCGTTTGATTCAGAGCGCGAGCTGAATTCGTAATCCTCGGTGCGCTCTGCTTCCTGGTGCGAAGTTTCTTCCGCCTGCGCAACGGGTGCGTTGCCGTTACCATGATTCTCTGGCGAAACTTCCGCGTGGCTCTCGGCTGGCTTCGTTTCAGCTTCAACATGCGTGGCAGCCGCTGGCGTTGACGGGGCCGTCATGTTTGACATCCAACCGCCATCGGGATATTCAGAAGGCGGCGGAGCCATCATGTCCATCCACTCGGTTGCTCGCGATGCTGGGGCTGGACTGGGTTCGGGTTGTGCAATAACTTTTGGCTGCTCGCGAACTTCTTCGCGCGCTTCTTCACGAGGCTCTTCGCGCACCGTTTCTTTCGCTTCGAACGATGGCGTTGCCGCGGTCACTGCAGGCTCGGGTTTCGGCTCTGACAGCCACATCGCGTGCGAAGTCTGCGGGATATCCTCGGCAGGCGATATCTTTTCAAACACCGCATCGGCAGGTTCTACGGATAAGACCGGCACTTCGAGCGAGTGGCTGGATGGAAAGGAATCCTGCACATTAGCGCCGTGGTTTTCAGGAGATTCTTGCTCGTCAGAAAATTCCGCGTTACGGACACGCTTCGGCGGCACGTCTTTTTCGGATGGGAAGGCGCTTGAATCAAACTTGTCCTCGACGGGCTCGATCGCATCCTGCGCGACGTTTTCCGGCACATCGAAATCAGCCGCATTGCGGCGCCAATCGCTGGCGGTAGCTACTTCCTCATATTCGTCGCTCTCTGCTGCTGACGCAACCGGAGCTTTAGCCGTTTTTGAATTCTTGGACTTCTTCGAATACTTCTTGTCTTCCTCTTCTTCGTCGTCATCCCCGGCAAGCGCGCGCACGCCTTTTCCGAAGCCATAGATCTGCGCAGCCTCTTCAGGAGTGGGTTCGGGAAAATCGGGCAACGGTTTCGGCTCAGAACGAGCAGGAGTTTCCAGCGCCTCCATTGGCGGAGGCGGTGGCGCGGCAATCACTTCTTTCTGCTTTGCCAGTTCAGCCGCAACACGCGGATTCTTTTCCAGGACCTGCATGACCATTGCTATAAGCGGGTCGGGCGGAACGAAAGGTTTTTTTAAGACTCCATCAGCGCCCACGCGGCGAGCTTCTTTTTCGTCCAGCGGGTCAAACGCGCCGACCAGCAGAATCACCGGAATGTGCGCGAATCGCGTGTCTTTCTTGACGTACTCGCATACCTCATATCCGTTGCGAACGGGCATGAATACGTCTGCAAGAACGAGGTCGGGATTTACATCGGCCAAGCGTCGAACGGCAGCTTCGCCATTGCCGACGGCAACCACGTCAACACCGCGCTCTTCCAGCGCTAGCGTGACCATTTTCTGGATATTGGAATTGTCGTCTGCAACCAAAATTCTGGGCACTGGCTTCCCCTGGAGGCGGCCCGGACACCGACACGCCCACGCCTTTCACTATGTATTGCAGCATCCCAAAACGCAGGCGTCAACAAACTCGAAGTACAGGAGTGCTACAGTTGTTAGCAGGGTGTTGCGAGGTAGTTACCGGGGTGATGCAAGGTAGTTACCAGGGGATCAGCTTCTTTACGCCCTTCTTTTTCTTGCTGGTGGACTCTTCTTTTGGATCAGCTTTGTCAGCAGGCTTGGCTGCGTCAGCCCTGGGCTGCGCGGTTGTTGCCGCCGGGGTAGAACCTGCGGCCGGTGGAGCGGTTGAGGTAGATGCGCCGCCAGCGGGAGGCGCTACGACCGTGGAACCGATTGGACTACCGTCACTTCCCGAAGCCGGAGTCGCTGAAGGCCCTGGACCAGTAGCTGCGGATGCCGTCGGCGTCAGGACCGGAACATTGTTGGATGGGGTTAAGGTGGAGCCCGCCGATGGTGCCGCGGGAGCTTCTGCTGCAGGAGCGGGTGTGGTAGCCACTGCATTCGGGTCGCCCGGCGCCGAAATAATCTCAAATCCCATGCTAGCGCCTGGAGCGGCAGGGGCTCCTGCGGGAACAGTGGTGGCGTCAACAGGTGCAGCATCTGCGGGCTGTTCGGGCCCAGCCGTTGAAGCGTCAGTCCCCGAAACCGTAAACGCCGGCCCTCTGGCGCCCGGCTTCAAAATATCCGTAGCTGAAACTGAATCGTTTGGCGGGCTCATTTGCGGCGTCCCGGCGTGAGCCGCGTATGTAACATCCGGATTGCCCTTAATCATGCTGATAGGCGTCCTGATTATCGCTGCTTGATGGTGCTGCTCACGGTAGAGCTGCTCCTTGGTCATCCGTACGTAAGCCTCGGGATCGGCGGAGGGAGCGGGCAAACCCATGGAGACCAGGCGCGCCCGCGCGTCCACGGCCCGTTTGGACAGCGGGTAATCGCGGAGGATGCGGTCGTAGCACTTGGCCGAGAGATCGCCCCAGTGATTTTTGTCGTCCTCGTTTTTCGATGCTTGTTTCGCCCGATAGTAAACGTTGGCCAGCATCCACAGTGCTTCATCCGTCTGGCTGTAGAGCGGATACCGGTCGCTCACTTCCACCAAGCGCGCGGCGGCGGCGCGGTAATCCGCCTTCATATAATAATAACGAGCGATCTTAAATTCGCCGTCGCCAAGAACTTCTTGTACTTCGCGGAGATATTGCTCCGCCTTGGGGAGCAACGGGCTCTGGGGATATTTCAATATGAAGGCCTGAAACTCGTCTTCCGCTGCTTGCGCCTGCGTCGAGTCGCGATCCGCTTTTTCCATCATGCGGTAATGCGCCATAGCGATCTGCATCTGCGCGTAGGCTGCTTCGTCGAGGAATGGAAAAAACGTGCCGAAATCTTTGTACTCGGAAATCGCCTGCATGGTGTTGGAGGTGCCGCCCTCTTTGTAATAAGAGTCCGCGACAGAAAGTTTTGCCTTGGCCAGATATTCGCTGTCAGGGTAAGTGTTAATCAGGGTCTGAAGCGCGAGACGCCCTTCCGTGAAGCGTCCTGCCTTCAGGTCGGCAAGCGCGCGATCGTAGAGTATCTTGTCGGGTTCGGCCGAAGCGTCCACAGCGGGCTTCGCCGCTGGCGCTTTCTTCTTGGACTTTGACGGGAGAATCGATTTCTTCTTTGGCGCGGGTTTCGGTGTTTGCGCCGTATTTGCCGGCTGGGCCGTCTGCGGCGTGCTCTGAGGATTCGGAGCCGTCACCGGCGCGCCTTGGTTCTGCGGCGCAGTTTGCGGCGAGCCATCGGCGGGCTGTTGCGCGCGAGCGTTAGGGCACACTTCCAGAGAGAAAAAGGTTCCCAGAGCCAGGATTATAAACGAACGCGTAAACCTGAAGTTTCCTGCCATCGCACCCCTGATAACGCCCCCAAAGTCTTGCGAACTTTCAAACTTTCTGGCTCACAGCTTCGCTTGCCAGCTTGCGCAACTGCCGTGTCGCCCCAGCCGGATCGGCTGCGTGAAAAATCGAAGTCCCGGCAACAAAAGTATTCGCACCAGCCCGGGCAAGCTCGGCAATGTTGTCCAAATCGACGCCCCCATCCACCTCGATTCGGAAGCCGCCATTATATCGCGAGCGCCACTGATTGAGTTGCCGAATTTTCTCCAAAGCGCCGGGAATAAATTTTTGCCCACCGAACCCCGGGTTCACCGACATGACCAGCACCGTGTCCACCTTGTCCAGAACCTCGCTCAACATCGCCACCGGTGTGGCGGGATTAATCACCGCGCCGGCTTCCGCACCGTGTTCGCGAATCATAGCTACCGCGCGGTCCAGGTGCACTGTTGCTTCCTGATGCACCAAAACCCGAGTGGCGCCCGCGTGAACGAACTCCTCGATGTACTCCTCGGGCTGCTCGATCATCAGATGCACGTCCAGGGGCAATCGGGTTGCCTTGCGCAGGGACGCCACCACTGGAATTCCAATGGTGATGTTGGGGACGAAATGGCCATCCATCACGTCCACGTGAATTATGTCGGCGCCCGCCTGTTCCACAAGGTGCACTTCTTCACCCAAGCGCGCAAAGTTTGACGACAGAATGGACGGTGCGATCTCGATGCGTGCGTGCGTCATGCGATCACGCGGATTTTAGCACAGGCGGGGCGCCGTCAACGCGGCGATGCTACTCGGCCAGCTGCAGCTCGATTGTGGTATTAGCGTCAATGCGAGCTCCGTGCGCGGGAGTTTGCGCGGCTACCGTTCCGTGCAGGATGCCCGGGAACGGCGAAAAAGTGAGCTTCGACACCTTTAGTCCCGAGCCGACCAATTTTGATTCGGCCTCCGCCAGCGAAAGCCCTGCCATTTCCGGCATCACGTAGGCAGGTGGCCTGGAACCCAGCGACACCAACAAATCGATGTGCGGGCTGGTGATGTCCGAATTGCCGGGCGCAGGTGTCTGCTGTACCACGGTGTCGTCCTGTCCTAGCGGAAGGTAAGCGCTGGAAATTTCGCCCAATTGCATTCCGCTGCGAAGAAGCTCGATGCGAGCCGCGCGCAAGCTGTGTTCCACCAGCGAGGGAATCGTGGCTTTTTGCGGGCCCAGGCTCAGCATCACGTGCGCGTACTGTCCGGTCTTTACGCGCGAACCCGGCGCGGGACTTTGTCTTACCACTGAATCCACAGGCAGCGAATTGTATATGTGGTCTTCCACCTTGATGCCCACACCGCGGCTTTGAAGGACTTGTTGCGCCTCGACGGCTTTCTTGCCAACCACATCCGGCATCGCGACTTCACGTCCTTGTATGGCGAACCGCACAGCAGTGAGCGCGCTTAAAAATGCAACCGAGGCCAAAATAAATGCCAGCAGCGACATTCGAAAAACCCATTGCAGCCGGTCTCGCAGCGTCATTACCTCTATTCTCCGTTTATAAAGCGTATCACGCCGAGTGCGCGGCTTCGTTTTCTCTTTGCGGCGTGTTTTTTAAGTTTTACCTGGATGAACGCGAGCCTTACTGCGATCGTTTGCGGGGAACTCAACTTTTATTTCTTTTCTAGCAGCGCAGCAAAGAAGCCGTCGGTCTGGTACTCGCCAGGAGTCGTGTGAAATTGCCCTAGGTCATCGAATAGTCTTTTTGCTTCGACTCCGGGTGCCAGATGTGTGGAGATCGATCGCCCTGCTTCGCCGGCCGTTACGCGTTGTACTCCAGGCGACTGGCGAAGCGCCTCATCAATCACATCTTCGTTTTCTTCTGGTTCCAGTGAGCAAGTGGAGTACACCAGCCAGCCGCCTGGAGCGAGTTGATTGAGCGCTGATGTAAGCAGCCGCACCTGCAAGTCATGAAGCTCGCGCAATTGTTCGGGCTTTAGCCGCCAGCGAATTTCAGGATGGCGTGCAAGAGTTCCAGTGCCGGAGCAAGGAGCGTCAACCAGGATGCGATCGAACTGAATGCCGAATGGCAAATTCGTCGCTGCATCCAATTCAACCAGGCGAACGTCACTTAAGCGGAGCCGCTTGAATTGTTCGCGCATGGCTCGCAGGCGATGGGCATGGCGGTCGGAAGCGATGATCAGTCCGTTTCTGCCTGAGTTGCGCGCGAGGGACGGCGTCTTTCCACCCGGAGCGGCGCACAAATCCAGTACGCGATCACCGGGCTGCACATCGAGAAGCACGGGAATTGCTTGCGAGGCTTCGTCTTGAATCGAAATGTCGCCGCGGAGAAATGCGTCGGTGCGAGTCGGGCTGCCGCCGGTTACCGTGAATGCTGCCTGCAGAAGATGGCCCGAGGCCACACTCAATCCGGACTTTCGTAGGCTGTCGAGAATTTCGTCGCGACGCTCAGCATCGTGCAGTGAGCACGCCAATCGTGGCGTTCGATTGTCAGATTGCAGCAGGGAAGTTGTCTGGCGTTCGCCGAGCCGCGCTAGCCAGCGATTCACTAACCAAGCCGGATGCGAATGCAAAATTGAGAGTCGCTCGCCGAGCGAAATATTCGCGAGGAGAAATTTCTCCGGCGGCTCTTTCGCTTCCGCCGCCAAGCGCCGCAAAACCGCATTCACGAGCGATGCAGCCGAAGATTTTCGCGCGCTCTTTACCAGCTCTGCGGACTCGTTCACAGCCGCGCGCGCCGGAATGCGTTCCAGAAACCTGAGCTGGTACAAGCCCATGCGCAACGCGATTGCCACCGGCAAGTCCAGGCGCTCGACCGGTTTCTTTAACGCCCGCCCGAGTAAAAAATCCAGCAGGCCACGCCAGCGCAGGACTCCAAGCGAGAGTTCGGTTGCTAGCGCCGCGTCGTCCGCTCGGACCCCTGCGCCAAGTTCTGTGTGCAGCACGTCGGAGGCGTACGCGCCCTCCGCTTCCACGCGTCGCAGCACATCGTATGCAATCTTCCTGGCAACACTCAGTGGCATTTATTTGTGAAGTGCCTTCAGACAAGCGATCTGAATTTTCCAGCCAAAGATTAACGTACACCGTGACGCCGCCGGAAGTTAACTACCGAAGCGATCGCCCGGCGCCAGACGTGCGCCGTTCGCGAATTCGAGTGCGCTGACGCGCTTACGTCCTTCGAGCTGCACGAATTCAAGGAGCAGGGAAGTGCGTTCGCCGCAAACAACCACGACGTTCCCATTTGCTTTATGGATTTCTCCCGGCGAGTCACTCACCGCAGCGGTCGGATAAACTGGACGTCCCCAGATAGCGCAATTCTTGCCTCGAAACGAACTAAACGCGCCGGGCCAGGGCTGCAACCCGCGAACCCGGTTGTAAATCTGCTGGGCTGATAGCGACCAATCAATCCTGCCTTCTTCTTTCTTTAGCGGCGGAGCAAAACTTGCTTGCGAGTTATCCTGAGGCTTAGCCGTGACCGTTCCGCCGTCGAGGCCGCGCAAAGTTTCCGCTACGAGCGGCGCGCCCGCCTTAGACAGCCGTGCATACAATTCGGGCGCGGTTTCGTCCGGGCGAATTTCGGTTTCGTATTTCAGCAACATAGGCCCGGTGTCCAAGCCTACATCGATGTTCATCGTGGTCAGCCCGCTCTGCGTTTCACCATTCAGAATTGCGCGATGAATTGGCGCGGCTCCGCGATATTTCGGCAACAGCGATCCGTGCAGGTTGATCCAACCAAGCCGGGGAATTTCGATCAAGCGTTGAGGGATAATTTGTCCGTAAGCGATGATGACCACCGCGTCCGGCGCAGCTTGCTTAAAAAATTCAAAGGCCTCATCGGATTTAATTTTGGCAGGTTGATAAACAGGCACGCCGGCGCCAACCGCGGCTTCCTTCACAGGTGAGCTGGATATGGCGAGCGAGCGGCCGCGTGGCCGGTCGGGCTGCGTCACCACGCCTACGACTTGAAAATCAGGTTGCGCCAGCAAATGATGCAGGGAAGGCACCGCGAACTCAGGTGTGCCGCAAAAAACAATTCTGAGCTGCACGCGCGCCCTACCACTCGCCGGCTTTTTTCATTTTGCGGATTTTGCGTTTGATCATATCGCGCTTCAGCATGCTCACGTGCGCGATGAAGAGAATTCCGTTTAGATGATCGATCTCGTGGCAAAAAGCGCGCGCCAACAATCCTTCGCCGCGCATTTCAAACTCTTTGCCGGTAGCGTCCTGAGCGCGTATGGTCACATACTGCGGCCGCGCCACGTGCGCGCGAAAACCCGGCACGGAAAGGCATCCTTCCTCTTCGCGCTGCTCGCCTTCAGCATGAATAATTTCCGGATTCGCGCATACCAGCTTGGCTTCCGGATTTTTCCCGTTGCTCACGTCGATCACGGTGACACGCAAGCTTAGCCCAATCTGCGGCGCGGCCAAGCCCACGCCGGAGGCCGCGTACATGGATTCGAACATGTCGTCGACAAGTTTCTGCAGATCCGCGTCAAATTTCTCCACACGCTTGGTGGGAGTCTCCAGCACCGGGTCGCCGTACTTTACGATCGGATGAATCATTTCTCTACGCTTATCCTCTAATTCTCGCTTCTTACTTAGAATGCGTCGAGCTGCTTTTGATATCCATCAAAATTCCGCCGCATCTCTTCGACAGAATCCCCGCCAAACTTTTCCATGAATGCTGCAGCCAGTTCCAACGAAACCATGGCTTCGCCGATCACGCCCGCGGCCGGCACCACGCATACGTCCGAGCGCTCGTACGCTGCTTTCACCGGCTCTTTCGTTTTCAAATCAGCCGTAAGAAGCGGACGCCGGAGCGTCGAAATCGGCTTCAAATATCCGCGCACGACGATGTCACTTCCGTTTGAGATGCCGCCCTCCAGGCCGCCTGCGCGGTTCGAAGTACGAGCGAATCTCTTGCCGGCTGCATCGTAACGAATTTCGTCCTGCACTTCCGAGCCATAACTCCCCGCGTTTTCCACTCCCGTTCCGATTTCAACAGCTTTGACCGCCTGTATGGACATCACCGCGCGCGCCAGTTTCGCATCCAGCTTTTCGTCCCACTGCGCATGGCTCCCCAGGCCCGGCGGAACTCCGCGCGCTACAACTTCAAATACTCCGCCAACGGAATCGCCGTTTTTCAGCGCCCGCTCCACTTCCGCTTTCATTTCTGACTCCGTAGCGGGATCCACGCAGCGCAAGGGCGACTCTAGATTTTCGCACGCCGCAACGATTTCCTGCCAGTCCGCTTCGCGTGCTAGTCGCACATGCCCCACAGCAATTGTGTGGCTCAAAACGTTCGTGCCAAGCTCGCGCAAAAGCAATTTCGCAAACGCTCCAGCCGCAACCCGCGCAGCCGTTTCTCGAGCAGACGCGCGTTCGAGTATGTACCGCGCATCGTGAAAATTAAACTTCAACGCGCCGGCCAAATCCGCGTGGCCCGGGCGAGCCGCCGTCAGCGGACGCTGCAAATCGTCGCCGCCCTCGGTGTCTTCCACTGGCAGGGCCTTCTCCCAGTTCTTCCAGTCGCGATTTTCGATGCGCAACGCGATAGGTGCGCCGATCGTCTTTCCGTGACGCACGCCGGCGAAAATCTCAGCCTGATCTTTCTCAATTCGCTGGCGCGCGCCGCGCCCGAATCCAAGTTGACGCCTGTGCAATTCGCGCTGAATAAATTCCTGATCTATTGCAAGCCCGGCGGGCAAGCCGGAAATCCAGGCCACCAGCGCCTGTCCGTGAGACTCTCCGGCGGTAACAAATCGCAACATCATTCCCCGATTATCCCGCAAGCGGATGTGCCGCTGGCGCGACGAAAGATTCTACCGGACACACTGACTTGCGTAAAGCGAGGGTCTGCACCAAAACGATGCCGCTTGGCTAACTTGGAAAGTAACTGGATTTGCAAAAATCAGAGGGCTTAAGGTGTTTTGCAATTCTACCGGAAAGCCACGCCGCTTTTAGTGCCCGCACCATTTAGGCTTGCGCTTTTCCAGAAAAGACGCTAGCCCTTCGCGAAAATCTTCCGTTCCGCGAATGCGCGCGTTTTCTTGAGTGGCCAGTTCCAACTCTTCGTGCATACGGTTATCGTGGCTCATCAGCAGGCGCTTGGTCATCGCCAAACTCACCGGGCTGGATTCGAGGTACATTATGGCCACCTCGTGCGCGCGCTTCATTAAATCCTCCAACGGCACGATCTCATTCACCAAACCCAGGCGAAATGCGTCCGCGGCGTCAATGATGCGTCCGGTTAATAAAAGATCGCGCGCATGTTTTTCTCCGACCTGCCGGCGCAGCATTACCGAAACCAACGCTGGAATAAATCCGATGCGCACTTCGGTGTATCCGAACTTCGCTTCCGGAGCAGCCACAGTGAAATCCGAAAGCGTTGCGAGCCCGCAGCCACCGGCAATCGCCGCGCCATTCACTGCGGTGATGAGCGGCTTGGGAAATCCGTAAACGAGCTGAAACATTCTCGCCATGCGCCGCGAATCGGCAAGATTCTCGTCGTGTGTTTGTTTGGCGATGGCCTGGAGCGTCTCCAGGTCCATCCCCGAGCAAAAAGCTTTCCCCGCGCCCGTTAGAATGACAACGCGAATGGAACTGTCCTCTTGCGCCGCGTTCAATGCGGCGAAGATGTCTTCAATCATCGGCGTGGAAATCGCGTTGCGTTTTTCGGGACGGTTTAAAGTTACGATTGCGATCCTCCCGTCGCGCTCGAATTTTAAAGTGCTGTATTCCAAGGCGTCCTCGATGTTCAGTTCACCGTCGTCGAAGTTATCGGATCGATTGTTTTTGGCGCGTGCGAGTATTTTTCGCGAAGCTCGTCAGTCATGGCGCAAGCCACAGCCAGCGATTTCGTGTCGATTCCCGTGGAGACGCCGCGCGCGGCCAGCGTAGTCAAAATCGCCTCAGTGGGAATATTTCCTACCAGCTCGTCGCCGGCAAAGGGGCATCCGCCCAAGCCCGTCAATGCGCCATCGAACCGGCGGCATCCCGCTTCGTAAGCCGCCAAAACTTTTTGCGGAGCATTTTCCGGACGGCTGTGCAAGTGCACTCCGATTTCAACTCCAGCCACGGACTTTTTCGCTGCGTTATACAGACTGGCCACGTGTTCCGGCGTCGCGGTACCCGCCGTGTCGGCCAGAGACACCTTGCGCACGCCAACGTCTTTCAGCCACACCAGCGTTTCTTCCACGATTTCGGGCCCCCAGGGCTCGTCGTATGGGTTTCCAAATGCCATGGAAATGTAAATCACCAGATTTTTGCCGGCGGCCTTGGTATCGGCTTGCAGTTTCGCCACAAGCGCGCGAGATTCCTCGCGAGACATGTTCGCGTTCGCGCGACGAAAATACGCGGAGATGGAGTACGGATAGCCGATCGTGGTAACCCCGGGCGTCGCCAGCGCGCGTTCGAGTCCCTGCGCGTTCACGACGATCCCGATAATGTCCGCCGCGGGACCCGGAACCGCGTGCAATTCGCTCAGCCCCTGCATCACGGCTTCGCTATCGGCCATCTGCGGCACATGCTTCGGCGAAACGAAACTCACCGCATCGATGTGATGGAAACCGAGCGCAAGCAAGCGGCCCAGATAGTGAACTTTTTCCTTCGTCGGAATAATCTGGCTCAGACCCTGCCAGGCATCCCGCGGACATTCCACGATCGTGACGTTTTCTGCCATAGGTTAGTACCAAGGGCTCCTATAAATGTGCACCGCATACCACAGCGCCGATACTCCGCTGACAATTGAAATCGCCATCAGAAAAACAATTATGCGGGATACCTCGTGTTGCTTGACGTTAATAATCGTTAAAACCGCTGCAACTACTAGGCCCAGGTACGCCAGGTATTGCGACACCTGATACATGAACCACATACCCGAATGAGAGTTGGGACCACCTTGCGAAATCACGTACGAGCTGGCCCACGAAAAAAAACACGGTGACACAAGAAGCAAAGTGAAGAGTAGCGTCGTGACTCCCCCGCCGCGCTTCGCAACCGCATTTTCTTCGTCCATTTAAGTTTGCAGCACGCCGGTCTTGAACTCCGCAACGTGTGGATTCAACGCCGCCGATTCCAACGCTTCGATTAAAGCCTCACGCGTGCGTGCCGGATCGATAATGGCATCCACCCACAGACGCGCGGCGGCGTAGCGAGGATCGGTCTGGTGTTCGTAAGTCGCTCGCGTAGTTTCGTACAACTCCTTTTTCTCTGCGTCGCTCAACTTTTTGCCTTCGCGCTCGAGTTGTTTGATTTTTATTTCTACCAGCGTCCCGGCGGCGGCATCGCCACCCATCACAGCGTAGCGCGCCGTAGGCCAGGCAAAAATAAACCGTGGGTCATACGCTTTTCCGCACATGGCGTAATGGCCCGCGCCGAAACTTCCGCCGCAGATCACTGTAATCTTCGGCACCACGCTGTTGGCTACGGCGTTCACCATCTTCGCGCCGGCGCGTATGATGCCGCTCCATTCCGCTTCCTTGCCAACCATAAATCCGTTACGTTCGTGCAGGAAAACCAACGGCACCAGGTTCTGATTGCAATCGAGAATGAAGCGCGCAGCCTTGTCCGCCGACTCCGTATAAATCACTCCGCCAAATTCAATTCGCTTGTCTCCGGTTCCGGGCGCGGCGACCGTCACGGATTTTTTCTGGTTAGCCACGATTCCAACGGACCAGCCGCCGATGCGAGCATAGCCGCACAACACAGTCTGCCCGTACTCTGCGCGATATTCTTCAAACTCGCTCTTGTCAACGATCCGCGCGATGATTTCGCGCATGTCGTATTGCTTGCCTGCATCCGCCGAGAAAATTCCGTAAATTTCTTCGCCGGGATGTTTCGGGGCCGCCGCTGTTTTGTGATCGAAGGGAGCGCCCCCGGACTGGCCGATTTTGTCGAGCAAGGCGCGAAGGCGTTTGATGCACGCATCGTCGTCCGGCTCGCGAAAATCGATGGTGCCGCTGATCTGCGCGTGCATCTGTGCGCCGCCCAAATCTTCCGCGGAAGTTTTCTGTCCGATAGCAGCCTGCACCAGCGCCGGACCAGCCAGAAAAAGCCCGCTTCCTTCCGTCATCAGGATTTTGTCGCACATCACTGGCAGATAAGCGCCGCCCGCCACGCACATTCCCATGATCGCGGTAATTTGTGGAATGCCCATCGCGCTCATCACCGCGTTGTTGCGAAACACGCGCCCGAAATCGTCGGTATCGGGGAAAACATCTTCCTGCAACGGAAGAAAAACGCCCGCGGAATCTACCAGATAAATTGTGGGGATATGATTTTCAATGGCAATGTTCTGCGCGCGGATTACTTTCTTCGCGGTCATCGGGAAAAACGCGCCCGCTTTCACCGTTGCGTCGTTCGCGATGATCATCACGCGCCGCCCTGATACGTGCGCAAGCCCTGTGATCGTTCCGGCCGCCGGGGCGCCGCCCCATTCTTCATACATCTCGTAGGCCGCGTACAGTCCTAACTCGAAAAATTCTGTCTTAGGATCAATCAGCTTCGCGATGCGTTCCCGCGCCGTCAGCCTGCCTTTTTTGTGCTGCGCTTCAATCGCTTTTGCGCCCCCGCATTGACGGATGCGCTCTTCCTCATTTTTTATTTCCGTCAGTCGATCGACCATCTGCCGGCTGCGCTTTTCGAAGTCGGCCGATTTGGTATCGACGCGCGTATCGTTTTTCGTGCTGCTCAAAGGGTCCTTTCTTACACTGGGCAACTACGCCTGAGCCATGCCCAGATGGAAATACGGCATCAGATTGTACCATTCGCGAAGTAAGTTTTTGACTTCACGCGCGGATGCGTTAAAATCGCCCCGGTTCGAGACGAGTCTCGAACCAAATTTTTCTCGGAGGATGCCTATGCTTTGCTTCAATCACGCGAAGGATAGGGCTGCCTCCGGCTCCTCGATTTAAGTCTCCGGACCGCAACTTCTCCTTCGCCGTCACTTTCTTAAATCCATCGCGCAGTAGCATGGCGCTGTTTCCTCACAATTCAACTTGGCCAATTGGCGTCTGAAAAAAGGAGAATCAAATGGATTTCGTGGACTTGGATCTGGCACGTCGTATGGAGATGGCGGAAGCGCACGCATGTCACGCATGCGCCGAATCATTTCAGCGACAGCATCCGGATTTTCCCGTTGCCGTGCAAGAAATTGCCGGCGGTTTCGCGGTTTTCGCCGGTGTCGACTCCCCGGTTACGCAGGCGATTGGCGTTGGCCTTCACGGTGAGGTGTCGGATTCCGACCTCGATCGTCTTGGAGATTTCTTTCACAGCCGTGGCTCTGCCGCCGCCGTAGAACTTTGCCCGCTGGTCCCGATGTCTCTTTATGAAAAATTTGCAAAGCGTGGTTATCAGTTGCTCGAAGTGTCAGACGTGCTGTTTCGAAAAATCACTGTACTTGATAGCGAGGTCAAAGCGCCGCCTTCCGGCGTGAGCATACGCCGCGCCGCACCCGACGAATCAAAGCTGTGGACGAAGACGGTATCGCAAGGATTCGCCGAACATCATCCAGTAACGCAGTCCATACTCGACGTGATGGAAGGCTTTTTCCCCGCCGCCCAATGTTTCATCGCGTCAGTGGACGGCGCGGTCGCCGGCGGCGCCGCACTTTCGGTGCGAGAGGGAGTCTGCGGACTTTTCGGCGCCAGCACGCTGCCGGAATTTCGCGGTCGAGGCGCGCAAAGCGCGTTGCTGAAGGCGCGTCTCGAGTCGGCAGCAGCGCAGGGTTGCGACGTTGCTGTAAGCATCGCGCAGCCAGGGAGCGTCTCGCATCGCAATATCGAGCGGCACGGATTTCGCGTCGCCTATACGCGCACAAAACTAATTCGCGCGGTGTCGTAATTCCGCGGCGTCAGTCCTTATCAATTGAGAGTGAAAGCAGGGAACTGCTGAACGGAAAAAACTACGCTCCCTTCGGAGCGGTGGAAATTCGTTGGCGGATAAAATCTACGATGGCTTGGGTCGGAGTCCCCGGAAGGAAAACCTCGGCGATTCCGCCTTTCTTCAGCGCGGGAATGTCCGCCTCAGGAATAATTCCCCCAATCAGAACGGTCACGTCGTCCATGCGTTTTTCGCGAAGCAAGTCCATCAATCGCGGACAAAGAGTATTATGCGCGCCGGAAAGTATGGAGAGGCCGATCACGTCCACGTCCTCTTGCGCCGCCGCGGACGCAATCATTTCCGGCGTTTGCCGCAGCCCGGTATAGATCACTTCCATTCCGGCATCGCGAAGCGCTCGCGCGATGATTTTTGCTCCGCGATCGTGCCCATCAAGTCCCGGCTTGGCAATCAGCACACGAATTTTCTTATCGGTCATGAGAGGCAAGAATACTTCAAATCACGCTTGAAACGATAGTGATGCGCGCGCTGGAATTTCCTGGCTAGCTATCGCAAGTCGAGCAAAAACTCTTCCAGCAGGGAATTGAACTGGTCGGCGTTATCCACGAACAAAGCATGGCCAGCACCGTCGAAGATCTCAAGTTGTGAGCCGTGAATCTGCTTTTGCATGTCCGCGATGGTGCTCATGTAACCGCTCTTTGCCGCGCACGCGATGCTCGGTCTATCAATTTTCGGTAGAACGGAACGATAATCCGCGACGAAATATCCAACCAGCAGCGCAACCGCAGTGTTGGTCGGCGTGCGCAGCGACGCCTGAACTACCCGGTGAAGATATTCTTCCGCTTGCGGCTTCTTGAAATTGAGATTGCGAACGAATCCCTCGGTGGCTTTCTGCCGATCCTCCAGGACACCTTTCAGAAGTCCGAAATCTTGATCCGCATCACCAGGAAGATGCCCGCCCGCATCATTGTCCACAAAAACAAACCCCGCGAAATCTCCCGTTCCGAATTGATCTATGTACGACATGGTCTCAACCACGGCCATGGACCACGACACGATCACCACCGGCGCAAGATGTAATTGTGTTACCACCGCCTTGATGTCTCGCGCTCGCGCTGCTGGGAACAAACCATCGGAAGTCTGCGCCGACTCGCCCTGCGAACGCGGATCCATCGCGACCACACGATAGTCTTTCGAAAAATACGAGATTTGGTTCTCCCAGATCCAGGCAGGCATGGTCCATCCCGGCACAAAAAGCAGCGAAGGGAAATTGTGCGCGCCGGTAACAGCAATATTGCCCTTGGTCGGCTTCACATCTGCTGGAAGAGGATTGCCCACCTGCGCGCTCTCAACGTTTGCGGAACGCCCCGCTTCGAGGTAATGAATCTTCACTCCGTCAGGAGTGGTGATAAATCCGCTCTTCACCGCGGCCGGTTTCTTGTCCTTCACTCCCGCGCTAGCCGGATGAGCGGCCACGCACGCAAATACAAGAAAGCACAACGCGGCAAGCAGGAAATTTCCAACTGACCTAAAAGCTTTCAAAGTTAGACCGCCCTTAACCGATTGCCGGTCATTTGTAATTGTAGAGGATGGGATCTTACGTAACGGCCACTTCTTCATAAATGCCGAACACATCGCGCAATGTATCGCAAATTTCGCCGAGCGTGGCGTACGCTTTCACCGCTTCGTAGATATACGGCATCGTGTTTTCGGTTCCTGCTGCCGCTTTACGCAACGCTGCAAGCCGCCGGGCAACATCGTCGTTCGAACGCTCCGCGCGAAGCTTCCTCAGCCTTTGCGTTTGGCCCTCAGCGACCGTCTCATCGATTTGCAAAATGTCGATGGCCTTCTCTTCGGTGACGTAATCATTCACGCCCACAATAATTTTTTCTTTGCGGTCCACAGCAACCTGGTAGCGATAGGCTGCCTCGCCAATCTCGCGCTGCGGATAAGCGCGTTCGATGGCCGGCACCATGCCGCCCAACGCGTCGATTTTTTCGATGTAGTCCCATGCGCCGCTTTCGATCTCGTTCGTCAGCGTTTCCACGAAATAAGAACCGCCCAGCGGATCAGCTGTGTTCGTCACGCCGCTTTCGTGCGCGATGATCTGCTGCGTGCGCAGAGCCACGGTCGCGGCAAACTCAGTCGGCAGCGCCCAAGCTTCGTCCAGAGAATTCGTGTGCAAAGATTGCGTTCCGCCCAACACGGCAGCAAGAGCCTGCAACGCTGTACGCACTACGTTGTTGTAAGGCTGCTGCGCGGTCAAAGAGCAGCCCGCGGTTTGCGTATGGAATCGCAACGCCCACGAACGCGGACTCTTCGCGCCAAAGCGTTCGCGCATCGTTTTGTACCAAATGCGACGAGCCGCGCGGTATTTGGCGATTTCCTCGAAAAAGTCATTATGCGCGTTGAAGAAAAACGAAAGCCGCGGCGCAAATTCGTCCACATCCAGTCCGCGCCGTATACCCCACTCCACATACTCAATGCCATCGCGCAAAGTGAACGCCGCTTCCTGAATCGCGGTCGAGCCGGCCTCGCGAATGTGATAGCCGCTCACGGAAATAGGATTGAATCGCGGCGTGTGTTTCGTTCCAAACTCGAATGTATCGATTACCAGCCGCATCGACGGGTCGGGCGGATAGATGTATTCCTTCTGCGCGATGTATTCCTTCAAAATGTCGTTCTGCAGCGTCCCGGAAATTTTCTTCCAGTCTGCGCCCTGCTTTTCGGCCACGGCCAGATACATGGCCCAAATTATCGAGGCAGGGGAATTGATGGTCATGGAAGTCGTGACGTCTGCAAGCGGAATCTTGTCGAAGAGCGTTTCCATGTCGGCCAGCGAACTAATCGCTACGCCGCACTTTCCTACTTCACCTTCCGACAGCGCGTGGTCCGAGTCATAACCCATCAGCGTCGGCAAATCGAACGCCACGGAAAGTCCCGTTTGCCCTTGCGAAAGCAAATAGCGAAATCTGCGATTGGTGTCTTCAGCCGCGCCGAATCCAGCAAACTGGCGCATGGTCCACAGCCGCCCGCGGTACATGGTGGAATGAATTCCGCGCGCATAAGGAGGCTCGCCGGGATAACCCAAATCGCGTTCCGCGTTCCATCCCGGCAAATCCGCCTCGGTATAAAGGCGCTTGATGGGGTAGCTTGAAACGGTGGTGAAATCCGCAGGGCGCTCGGGTGATTTTTCAAGCGTGGGCTTCAGAGTTTTTTGTTCCCAGTCGCGCTCGGCTTTCGACGGGTTGCGCTTCGCGTCCGGAACAGTCGCTGCGGCGGACTTCAACGGATCAGCAATCTTCTCGCCAATTTTTTCGGCCATGAGCAGAGCTCCTTGGGCGGCGCGAAATTCTCGTTTCAAAACTCTGTATGCACCATTCTAGGTCAACGTTCTAGCGGCAGCAAGCAGCAGGTATCCAGAGTAGATTTGGCAAACACGCGTCCGGCGAGCGAGACGGCGTTCCGTCCCAAAGCCCAAACGCGGCAGTTTAATTGGGAACGCTTATTTCGCCCCGATCGAATCGTCCCTATCCGGCGTTCCGGGGATGAGTTTCTCGCGATAAATTTTGCCCCTTAGCGCGTCCGCCATCGTAATGCGGTTAACTTCTAGAGTGCGGCCCATCGCTTGGTTGAAATTCACCAGGGCCTCTTCGAGATTTACTTTGGCTCGCAGCTCCGTTCCTTCCGCCGCCGTCAAGTCGCGCGATCGAAGGACTACGTTGTAGCTGGTGGAAGATCCCAGCTGATACTTCTTCTGTTCAGCGTCGAGGGTCTGCTGCGCGAGGTTTCGCGCTTTCTCCGCAGCCGCCACCTGCGCGCGATCCTGTTGCAACGCAATCATGGCATTGCGGACGTTCAGCACGATGGTGTTTTGCGTCTGGCGATATTGCGTTTGCTGCGCTCTCTCAGTCAGCAAAGCGCGAGCGTTATCCGCTTGCGCCGAGCGGTTGCGTATCGGAAGAGAAAAATTCACGCCGGCGGAGTAGGTAGGAAATTTATTCTCAAATAAGCTGGAAAGAGCCGTTCCCAAGCCGTTCGTCTTCAGAGCCATCGGAAGGATCGGGAATCCAACCACTTCGTTTCCAATTTGCAGCCCGGTCATCGAGTCAATAATTGGCTCGCTCGGAATCGGCTCAAACGACGTCGGTGTGGTGGACGTCGACACCAGCGAATTCCCTGACAGGCCTGTTGCGCTGTATTGCACATAGAGGTTCAGCGAAGGCAAAAGAGCGTTATGCGTGGCCTTTGCCTCGATTCCTGCGTTCTTCAAGTTCATATCCGCCTGATAAATTTCCGGCCGCTTCTGCCACGCCTCTTTCACCGCGTCATCCAGCGGAATATTTTCCACAATTTCGGGAGTCGCGATCGTGGTGGTCGGCACGATTTCGATTCCTTGCAGGCCGGGCGCCATCAGGTTCTTGGTGATATCGTTCAGCAAGACTGTTTGCTGCTGCAGGCGCGTGGTCTGCGCCACAATCAAGTTTTGCTGGTCGGTGGCGACCTGGGATTCTGCCGTGAGCACGTCCAGAGGAGCCATGGTCCCGATCTGCAGTTGCTTCTTATTGTCTTCGTACAGCTTGGTGGAAACTCCTACCGCCGCCTCCTGCACTTTCACGTTTTCGCGGTCGTACACCAGCTCCCAGTAGTCGTTCGAAGTCTGCGTTACCGTGGCCATCACCTGCTGCGCCAATTGCGAGTCCGCCACCTTCAGAGAGTTCTTGGCCTCTAGAATGTATCGGGTGTTCACCAGTATTCCGAATCCATTCAGAAGTGGTTGCGTCAGCGTCGCCGTCAACACCGGTTGAACAAAAGGATTGAACAAATTCTCCGTCGTGTTAGAGGCCGCGCGCGTTGTATCCAAAGTCACCGTGAAATCCGTGCCGGTGTGGAATCCTTGCGTGTATCCGACGTTGTAAACGTAGCCGTTTGTCGTCAGGCTCGGTATCGTAGCCGAGGTTCCGATCCCCGAAAGGAGCGGATTGTTGACCGGCACTGTCGACCTCTGCCAACCGACCGTTCCGGAAATTATCGGATCAAAGGAAACGGACGGTGAAGTGCCCAGCACGATCTGTTGCGTATTGGCGAATTCAGGAATTCCGCCCGCTTTTGCTTTCAGGATCTGTGTTTCCGCAATCCACGGCGTGAATTTTTGCACCGTGATATTCAGATTGTTCTCAAGCGCCAGAGAAATAGCGTCCTCCAAGCTCAGCATCAACTTGCCATCCCGGACTAACTGATCCAGGCGCGGAGAATTGGTCAGCATCGGCTGCGGAATTTTGGCAGTCGTGTACGGCGCAATTATGTTCGGAAACCAGGGCTTTCCCTTTGAATAGTCCGGGCCCAGACTCATCTTCATTTCCCGCGCTTCGGCGGCAGCGGGAGTCTGCGGCTGCTGCTTAAGCTGGCCACCGGTTGGCTCCTGAGTCTGTCCAGGTTGAGCCTGTCCGGGTGCTTGCTGTGATTGCGCAGGTTCCGGCTGGCTCGGCTGTCCCTGTTGCTCTTGTTGCGACGGGGTCCCCTGGCTTGTGGGATTCTGACCTTCTTGAGCCTGAGCGAAGACCGGAGAGACCACCAAGGAGAACGCCGTCAGCATCACCAGAGCAACATTCGTAAACCTTCGAATCATCGTTGTTTTTCCTCTCGGCATAAGTGGGACGTTGAGGTATCCGCAGACCTCACTCTATCTAAACGCGCGCACACACCACTTTGTTTCAAATGGCCTATTCGATGCAATGGGGCGGCCACGTGTATCCAGTTGAATTTAGACGGTTAATCAGGATTTTCAGCTCACAGCTCGTTCATTAACGAACAATACTGTGCGCAATCGAACAAACGAACACCGAAGTGTAGCATCGCCATTACCGCGTGACAATCTTGCACAGAGGTCGCTAGTCGGTCGGATAGTGTCCTGATCTCGGCGAAAGATTCGGGCGAACGTCAGGCACGCGCTTTTACCCTGAGACCTGCGAAGGGCAAGCGTGCCGCTCGGTTGCTTGAACGCCGGCCGCGCTAGGAAGCTCGGCCGGCGCATCTCTTTACTACTATTGTGGTGTCAGTTTGATGTAGTCGTAAGCCTGCGTAAAGCCGCTGCTGGCAGAGTTCTCACCCGTCGTCGTGAATACGAAGGATTGATTGCCGGCCGCGAGCGTCACGTTGCCGAGGTCGAATTCTTTCCACACATCAGCGGCGGAGTATTGATCCTCTGCTGGTCCAACCTTTGCGCCATTGACCGTTAGTTGCACAATTCCGCGCGTATTGTGGGCTTTGGTTGCGTATTTCACGTCGTATGTTCCGGCTTGCGCAACATTCAACGTGATGGTGACGAATTGCCCCGCAGCGGTAGCGTCGAGCGTGGTGCCGCTACCGTCAGTGAATCCTGCCCAGGCAAATATACGGTAAGTCGGCCCGGAACTCTTGCTGGCGTTAAACACAGTCGTGGATTCAGTTTCGTACTGAATCGCCGGACCAGGCCCGGTCCCGGAACCGGAAGTGAACGTCCAGGTAATGATGTCTTCAGTCGCAGTGGATCCGCCGGTACCGCCAGTGAACCCCACGAAGGCCGTATTGCCGCCAACCAAGCTGGAAATATTGACTGCGGCGGAGGCCGTGAAAGTTTTTCCAGTCGTGGCGTCCGTAATAGTCCAGGTCAGCGTAGTTCCATCGTAAGTGACGTGAACGTTGAAGACGTCGCCACTATGGAGATTGACGCCAGAACTCGTCATATCCAGTGCAGGAG